>Ga0209541_10008806_pt1 | contig 16520 bp, 15 predicted proteins | sample RifCSPlowO2_01_FD_184027 | JGI IMG/M metagenome (GOLD analysis project Ga0209541, IMG submission 184027) | Groundwater microbial communities from Rifle, Colorado - Rifle CSP2_plank lowO2_0.1 (SPAdes) (version 2) | ecosystem: Environmental > Aquatic > Deep subsurface > Groundwater | place...
TTATCGGCTAAAATCAACTTGCTTTCCAGCCCCGCCAGTATTTCCCGCTTCTCGGATATCTTGCCCTCGCGCAGAATGTATTTTGCATAATTCCGTATGTCTACATCAATCTTGTCCTTATCATCCTGGCTTAACCCCAGCACACCGGTGCGGAATTTATAGTGGCGCTCCACCTCTTGCCGCAATTTTTCTTTGGCCCCAAGCTGGTCCATAGAAAGGCTGTCAAATATACCAAGGATCTGTTCTAACAAGTCCTCCTCGTTAATATACTCTGCGCGACAATTTTTGTCTTTGCTCTTGGTGCAGCCATAATATACGTAACGGTGCACATTACCGTTTTTTTGATGCTTGAATTTTTCATCCGCGGTTATCCCCGATCCGCAGAGGCCGCAGGTAATGAGCTTGGTGAAGGCGAATTCCTTAGCCCGGCTTTTGCCAGTTTGGTAATCAAGCATTTTCTCTTGCACCTTTTCAAATAATTCTTTGGTAATAAGCGGCTCGTGAACGCCGGCATACCAGTTGCCGCTTTTTTTCGGGTACTCAAAGGTGCCAAAGTAAAAGCTGTGGCGCAACATCAGGTAAATGTTGCTTAGGGATAAATATTTATCATTTTTAGTTTTAAATTTCAGGTCGTCTTTCAGCCACGCATAAAGTTGGCGGCCGCTCCACCCATCGTAGGCCACTTTTTCAAATATCTTTCTTACTACCGGCGCCCGGCTCGGATCGACGAGTATATGACACTTCTTGTCAGTCCTTTTTTCATTCAAATACCCAACCGGCGCAATGCCCGGCCACAATCCCATCTCCACTCTTGTCCGCATGCCGCGTTTAATATTTATACTGCGATTGTCATTTTCCAGCTTGGCCTGGCTTCCTAAAATCATAAGGAGGAATTTTTCATTTGGGTTATTGCCGAATTTTTGTCCGTAAGCCCGTATTTCTATTAATAGTTTCTGGTCCATTAAATCTACTAGAGCCCCGAGGTCGCCAGCATTGCGGCTTAACCGATCCGGCGCCCAGGTGAGGATGCCGGTAAAGATGCCTTGGCGGATGTCTTCAATGATCTGATTATAGACCGGCCTTTGTCCCGACGCTTTGGCCGAGTGACTCTCGCGCCTGATTTCGATGATGTGCAGACTATCTCGTTCGGCGATGCGCATCATTTCTTTTATTTGGCTGTCTATGGAAAGGGCCTGCTTTTCGTCTTGCTCTGTGCTTTTTCTGGCATAGAGGCAATAGTGGACGGGCTCAGCCTCTGGCAGCGGCGCGGCATTAACGGCCGACAACGGTCGTTCGACCGTGGCCTGTCCGGTTGCGTTATTTTCCATAGTTTTGCATAGGTTAATTGTTAGTTGTCCTCAACAACATTAATGACGCTACCTATTTATATAGTCCAGACCTTCAAAAGCCCCTAAAAGTGCTCTTGAAATCGCAGAGCTGTTGGTAACTTTGATGCTGGATACCCAAACACCCTTAAAAATTGTTGGCAAGCCCTCTTTACAGCTATCTTCTTTTATGTTATATTATTAATATAAAAATTTTATGCAAATATCTCTTATAAAAAAATTATTCGTAAGCGCCAAAAATAGCCAAGCCACAATCGATGCTTTGAATCCCAAGCAAAAATCCCAGCTGGAAAAATCCTGGGATATTGAGCATGCCTATTATTCCAGCGCGCTCGAAGGCAGCAAATTAGACAGAAAAGAATTTGAAAAGTTAGCAGAGGGCGTGCACTAATAACCAATATGCCCACGCGGCCTAAAAATCAAGATGAACTTCAAAGACGAGAGGCGATAGGAATTATTCGCGCCTCTCGTTTTGTAAGAAAATATGCCCGGTCGCACAAACCGATAAACTTTGCGACTATTTGCGCCATTCATAAAGAAATCTTTAAAGAAGCTTGGCCGGAAATAGCGGGAAAATACAGGGATGAAAATTTGGAAATAACTGATTCCAAGCATTTGCCGCCGCACCATTCTCAAGTGACTGAAAAAATCAACGCGGCGGAAACGGAATTGGCTGAATTTTTAAAAAAACTTGACGCGAGCAAGGTGGAAGGAACACTGTTTAATCCGGAGCCAACCAATGAAATAATTGAATCCATCGGGCGCATCGTTGAAGTGGCGGCATGGATTCATCACGTCATTACTTTTATCCATCCTTTTCGCGAGGGGAACGGGCGGACAGCGCGATTGGCTGCAAATTTGATTTTGGAAAGATACGGGCTAATCGGCATATCCATAAAAATTGAAAAAGAAAATAAGAATAGATATCATCAGGCCTTGGCGCAAATCGACATCCGGGGCGATTATGAACCCCTGGAAACATTGATAACTGAAGGGTTAACGGAAAGATATGAAGGCGTGGCTGTAAAATATTACGACTACAAAAAATGCAGTGAAAAAAAGTAAAAAGTTGGGAACAGAAAAGTTGATAAAATGAGACACATAAAATTTGCCTTATTCAGTGTCTCATTTGTCTCATTCCGCCTTATTTGACCCCGACCCATTCCCGTCGTGAGACACTGAGTTTGTCCCCCAAAAATCCTTAGATTGTCTGATTTTGTCTTATTGTAAAAGTGCTCCATTCTATTCTATTTATGCTATATTACCCCCTGACCGAGAGGGATTATATAGAAGTGGAAGCGACCCTCAAAAAAGCTCTCAACGGTCTCACCTTAATAGGTTCTAGACCGAAGTGTTGCACCAAAAAACCGTCAAATTCGGCGGTTTTTTGGACTCTTGACAATCAATAACAAAATGTGATAACTTATTTTCGGGAGGATAAAGATGAAACGCTACTCCAAAGTCCCCAAGGATTTGCGAGATTCCTTAGTTATGCTTTATCGTCCGCATCCTGGAATCGGCGGACCTTCAATACCTCTGCCAAAAAACATAAAAGAAACTCTTGATGAATTGGCAAAAATCCAAGAATGGGGCGGAGTAAATCCCATGAGTTTGCAGAACGCATTTAATCATCTTAAATTGGTTATCGGGAATCGGGGAAAATTGACAATCCATCTGCTTCCCGACGAGCTCTTTCGTGAAGGAGAGTATTTCAAAAGAGGATATTTCAGTTTGGAAATCGCAGAAGAAAAAGATATTGCGCCGAAAAAAATAACAATAGGAAATAAAGTTTTCACGCCGGTTCCGGACGAAGATGGAAAATACAGGCGCAAGCATTGCTGGTGCTTGATATGGTTTGTGGAAGATTTGGAATATATAAAAAGATGGAAGACAAAAGCATAGAAAAATATAAGAACGGCCCGCGCCGTTCTTTTTTATTTTAATAAATCCACCCCGGCCATCCTTCTCCGAAGGAGGGGCTATTTCACCAGATACTCCTCCGCCGTTTCTTCCTCCACCTGTTTTTCTTTTATCAAGCGGTCAAAGTCCTGCTCCAAGGTTATCATCCCGAATTTCGCGCCGGTCTGGAGAACGGTTTTTATCTGCTGCGTCTTGCCCTCGCGGATCAGGTTGGCAACGGCGGCGTTATTTACCAAAATCTCGCGCACTGCCGCGCGGCCGCCGCCCTTTTTCGGAACCAATTGCTGGGAAACAATCCCGCGCAAAGTCATTGCCAGCTGAATCCTGATTTGCGGCTGCTGGTGCGGAGGAAAAACATCTATAATCCTGTCCACTGTTTGCGCCGCGCTGTATGTGTGCAAAGTCGCAAAAACCAAATGCCCGGTTTCAGCCAAAGTGAGGGTCGTGGCAATGGTTTCCAAGTCGCGCATTTCGCCGACCATAATCACATCCGGGTCTTGGCGCAAGGCGTGTTTTAACCCTTCGGCAAAAGTGAGCATATCCGTCCCAAGCTGCCTTTGCCTGATAATGGATTTATCGGGAACAAAACCAAACTCAACCGGGTCTTCCAAAGTAATGATATTTTCCGCGCGCGTTTTATTTATTTCATTTATCATTGCCGCCAAAGTTGTTGATTTGCCGGAACCGGTCGGGCCGGTCACAAGCACCAATCCATGCGGCAATTCCGTAAATTTTTTCGCCACGTCCTGCAAGCCGATTTCATCCAAATCGGGAATATCTCTCGGTATGGCGCGCGCCGCCACGCTTATCGCCCCTTTTTCAAAATGCAAATTTACGCGGAATCTCTCGCCCGAAGGCAGAGAATATCCGACATCCAATTCTCTTTCACGCAAAAACTTATCCTGCAAATTTTTATCCAGCATTGAAATGGCCAAGGATTCCACTTCTTTATCCGACAAGGCCTTGCCTTTAACTTTTTGCAGTTCGCCGGAAACGCGCATAATCGGCGGCAAGCCGGCAACCAAATGCAAATCCGACGCTTCATTTTTAACCACGGCTTTTAGAAGTTCATTGATAGTCATATTGTGAAAAAATTTTCAATTTTCAATGATCAATTTTCAATGAATTTCCAATTGAAAATTAAAAAATTAATAATTGATTGACACTTGAAAATTGATAATTGATAATTTACTAATTAGATTATACCACAAAACAAAAATACCGCGCTAACGGTATCTTTATTTATATTATCTTTTATAATTCCTATTCCCACCCTCTGGCTTCCAATCCATTTTTTGCCGCGTCAACCTGCGCTTCGTGTTTGGACATGCCCGAGCCCTTGGCAATCATTTCATCGCCGATATAAACGCCGATGGTAAATTTTTTCGCATGGTCGGGCCCGGTTTCTTTTAAAACTTTGTATGAGGGGGTGACGGTGTACTTTTCCTGCGCGATTTCCTGGAAACGGCTTTTTGGGTCAAGATATAATTTTTTCTCCAAAATCTCCGGAAGCTTCACCAGCAAATTTTTCTTTAAAAATTTTGCCGCTTCTTTATAACCGCCGTCTAAATAAATCGCGCCGACAACCGCTTCAAACGCGTTGGCCAGAATATAAAGGCGCGCCTTGCTGCTTTTATCTTTTGACTCGCCTTTTGATAAAAGCAAAAAATCTTCAATTTCCAATTCGCGCGCCAAGTCGCCCAAAGTATTGGCATTGACCAGGCTCGCGCGCCAATTAGTGAGATCGCCTTCGGGATTGGGATAATTATTATACAAAAATTCGGTTACTACCAATTCTATCACCGCGTCGCCCAAAAATTCCAAGCGCTCATTATGTCCGAATCCGAATTTTGGATGCTCATTTAAATACGAACGGTGAGTGATGGCGTTCAAGAGAAAATCTTCATTTTTAAATTTTGTTCCCAGCTTTTTAGATAATTCCGATACATCTTTCATAACTATCTGAATTCTCAATTATCAATTTTCAATTATCAATCAATTTCTAATTATAAATTTTGAAATTGAAAATTTATTGAAAATTGGTCATTGAAAATTGAAAATTATTATTCTTTTTTTTCTTCCATTTTTTCCCTATCCGCTTCTTTTACTTCCCCTTTCTCCATCATATCTTTGTAAATAGCTCCCAAAACTCCGTTGACGAATTTGCCCGACGATTCTCCGCCGAAATTTTTTGCCAGTTCTATCGCTTCGTTAATAGCCACTTTCGCCGGAATGTTCGGAGAAAATTTTAATTCATAAATCCCCAGACGCAAGACATTTCTATCTACAACCGTTATTTGGTCTAACGGCCATTCGGGCGCATATTTGGTGATTGTCTCGTTGATGGCGCCAAAATTTTTCTTTACCCCGTTAACCAATTCTTCAACAAAGCCTTTGTCCTCCAAGCCACCGGCAAATTCTTTTCTGTTATAAAATAAAATATCGTCCATGGGTTTTTCTTTTCCCATAGAATTTTTAAAATCCCATTCGTAAAGAGACTGCATCGCCAGAGCTCTGGCAAGATGGCGGTTGGCCATAGAACTAGTATTTAATATTTGGTATTTGGTATTTGGAATAGAGCATGCCTTCGGACGCGCATTTATACGCCGCGTACTTAATACTTTATTCCAAATACTTTATTCTTCACACTTAGCGCATTCAAAGTGCGGCCTTTTTGCGTTGCCGCAACTTTTACACTTGGTCAAAGCCGCCGGCGTCAGCGCGTGATGCGAACGTCGTTTATTTCTTTTCGCTTTATTGGTTTTTACTTTTGGGTTTGCCACAGATTTAGAAATTAGAAATTAGAAATTAGAAATTAGTTTTCGCTAATTAGTAATTGGTAATTAGTAATTTGTAATTAAACAAATGTCACCGACGCCACGCTGTCTTTCTCGTCCTAAACCGATTTTGTGAAGGGTTCCATTTTTAAAATTTCTTGCCTATCCTCTTTTGTCAAAATTTTCTTTTTATAAAGAATTTCAACTAACGATTCAACTTTTTTATCTTCTTTACGGATAATTGTTGATAAATCTCCGCGCAAATCAAATAATTTTTCATCCAAATAATCCTTGGTAACCATCTTGATTTCAAAAGTTGACAATCTATCTTCAAAATAATCTTTTGTAACCATTTTTGATTCCATTGAATCCGTTCTTGACTCCATTTTTTCAAATCTCCCTTCTACATTATCCGCAAACGCGCTCACTGCTTCATGCAGTTCGCCGATTGCGCCCATGATTTCTTTATTTGTTGGATTTTCCATAAATTAGTATTTAGTATTTGGTATTTAGAATAAAGTATTTTTTCCGGACGCGCACTCGCACGCCGCATACTAAATACTTTATTTCAAATACTTTATTCTTCGTTACACAAATGTCACCGACGCGACGCTGTCTTTCTCGTCTTTAAAGCGCATTAAGCGCACGCCTTGAGTGGCGCGGCCCAGAGATGGCACGCTCTTAAACGGCGTCCTTATTACTTGGCCTTGCGTGGATATTACTATAAGATCCCTCTCGTCGTCAACATTGGACACATAAGCGCCGACCAATTCGCCGGTTTTGCTCGTAACGCTCGCAGTTTTAATGCCCGAACCGCCGCGGCGCTGGACCTTATATGATTTTAAATTAGTTTTTTTGCCATAGCCATGATCGGCAATGATAAATAATTCCAGAGAATTTTTTGCCACCAGTTTCGGATCTACAATATCCATTCCCACGACATAGTCCCCTTTTTTCAGGCGCATGGCGCGCACGCCGGACGCCGTCCGGCCCATGGCGCGGACATCTTTTTCTTTAAATCTAATTGACTGGCCTTTTGAGGTTACTATTATTATATCATCATTTCCGGTTGATGGTTTAACCCATTCCAAATGGTCGTCTTCTTTTAATCCGATGGCAATCAGCCCCGACCGGCGCACATTGGCAAATTCTTCTTTTTCAACTTTTTTAATCAATCCGTTTTTGGTCGCCATCACCAGATATTTTTCTTCGCTGATATCGTCAAAAGATAGCACGGCCGAAACTTTTTCGTTGGGGCCCAATTGCAAAAAATTCTGGAGCGCCTGGCCTTTGGCCGTGCGGGTCGCCGGAGGCACGTCATAAGTTTTGAGCTGGAAGACGCGGCCGCGGGTCGTGAAAAACATCAAATCATTATGCGTCATAGTCGTGAAAAGCTGGTCAACGATATCTTCTTCTTTCGTGGTAAGGCCGATTACGCCCTTGCCTCCCCTGTGCTGGGTTTTGAAAGTGTCCGGCGGCAGGCGCTTGATATAGCCATCCTGCGTAATCACGACAATCGTCGGCTCGTTCGGCACCAAATCTTCCGGCTTGAATTCTTTGACGCCGTGGCTTATGACTTTCGTGCGGCGCTCATCGCCGTATTTTTCTTTGATTTCGGAAACCTCATCTTTAACAACTTTTAGCATCTTCTTTTTGGATGACAAAAGCTCTTCCAACTCTTTGATGAGGGCCTGTTTTTCTTTCCATTCCTGCTCAACGCGCAAGCTTTCCAAATTAGCCAATTGCTGAAGGCGCATTTCCAAAATTGCCACGGCCTGGATTTCGGACAATTTAAATTGCTTTATCAAATTATCGCGCGCCGCGTCTTTGTCCGCGCTCTTTTTGATGGTGGCTATCACTTTATCAATATGCAAAATGGCGATTTTCAAGCCTTCTAAAATATGCGCCCGCTCGCGCGCCCGCGCCAAATCATATTCCGCTCTCCGGCGCACGACTTCCATTCTGTGCTTCACGTATTCTTCCAAAAAATTTTTCAAAGTTAAAACCTTGGGCTGGATTCCGTCCACCAAAGCCAGCATATTCACATGAAAAGTTACCTGCAATTGCGTCAAAACAAATAAGCGATTTAAAACTTTTTTGGGATAGGCGTCTTTTTTAAGTTCAATGATGATGCGGATGCCGTCTTTTGACGACTCGTCGCGGATATCCCTGATGCCTTCCAATTTTTTCTCCTGCACCAGGTCGGCGATTTTTTCTATCAGCGTTGATTTATTCACCTGATACGGAATTTCGCTGATGATAATCCTGAATTTATTTCCATCTTCTTCAATATCCGCCTTTGCCTGCATCACAATGCCGCCCCGGCCGGTTGAGTAGGCCGCTTTTATTTCATTTTTATCAAAAATAATACCGCCAGTCGGAAAATCCGGGCCCTTAACAAATTCCATCAAATCATCAATCGTGCAATCCGGATTTTCAATCAGGTGCATTGCCGCGTCGCAGACTTCCGTCAGATTATGCGGAGGAATATTCGTCGCCATGCCGACCGCGATGCCCATTGAGCCGTTTAACAAAAGATTGGGCAATTTTGCCGGCATAACTTTCGGCTCTTTTTGAGAACCGTCATAGTTTGGCTGAAAATCAATTGTTTCGCGGTCAAGGTCAAACAAAAGCTCTTCGGCAATGCCGGATAATTTCGCTTCCGTGTAACGGTGGGCGGCCGCGGCATCGCCGTCAATTGAACCGAAGTTTCCCTGGCCATGCACCAGCGGATACCGCAAAGAAAAATCTTGCGCCATTCTCACCATTGATTCGTAAACGGCCATATCGCCATGCGGATGAAATTTGCCCAAGACTTCGCCGACGACGGTCGCCGATTTTCTGAATTTCGCGCCCGCCTTGAGCCCCATTGTCCACATTGCGTATAAAATTCTGCGATGCACCGGCTTTAAGCCGTCGCGGACATCGGGCAGAGCGCGCGAAATAATCACCGACATCGCGTAATCCAAATAAGATTCCTGCATTTCGGACCTGATATTTACCGGCTCTACTTTGCCGAGATTATCAATAGGTTGGAGTTGTTCTTCTTTCTTCATACAGGTTTAAAAATATAAAAACCTAAAAATATAAAATTAGAAAAATATTCCGTTTTTTATGTTTTTAGATTTTTAGTTTTTTAAATTTCCATCGGCAGTAGAAGTCGCTGTGATATTTTGATCAAAAAAATTTTTAACGCCTTTATAATTTTCTCCTAAATCGTTTCCTAAATTTTTCAACGCGTCCCAATTATCGTTTTTTTTATTTTTCAGGCTGATAATAGCCGTTGAAATATTATATTTTAACGACGCTATCCAAATAAGCCCTATTATTGATGCCGTACCAATGACACAGAGCCACATATACCACTTTTTTCTGTCTGAAGACATAAAAAAGAATTATCAATTATCAACTTTCAATTATCAATCAATTTCTAATTATTAAATTTTAAAGTTAAAAATTTATTGAAAATTGGTTATTGAAAATTGAAAATTCTATTATGCCTTCTCCAGAATAATCACTTTGGTCTCTTCCTGCGGAAAATCTTTTTTGGCGATTTTTAATTTCGGCATTGTTTCAGCTTTGGCGCCGTATTCTTTCAAAAACTTTTCTACGCCGTCCAACTTTGCTTCCAAGCCCGGCATTTTGTAGTGCATCGGAATGATTATGCGGGGTTCAATTTGGTTGGCGATTTCCGCCGCAACTTTGTAATCAATGGCTTCTCCTCCGCCGATCGGCAACAGCAGAATATCAACTTTTTCAAGGCGGGAAAATTCTTCATCAGTCAATTTATGAGTCAAATCGCCCAAATGCGCGACTGTAATATCTTCAAATTCGTATCGGTAGATTATATTCATGCCCGTCTCCGCTTCCGCTTTTGCCGGTATGCCATAAACAAAAACGCCGCCTTTTTCATATTCGCCCGGCTCGGTAATCAAAAGGCCGGGCTTGGCAACCGCTTCAATATTATTGTGCTGTTCGCTGTCGCGGCTCACGGTCAGAATATCTGCTGAAAGCGTTCTCGGCAAACGAAAACCCGTGCCCTTTGTGTTATAGGGGTCTGTAACAACGCGCATCTCTTTACTGCCAAATTTCGCTTCAATTTCAAAGCAGGAAAGGCCGTGATAGAGGATGTTTAAAGTGGCCATAAGGTCTACGGCCAACAGGATACCGACTACAGCCCAACCTTAATAATTATGGCTTTAGTCTGTCGTCTGTAAGCTGTCGGCATTACAAATTACATTAAAATTTTATCATATATTTATAAGAAGCGCAATACCCCATTTGCCCCATATAATAACAAAAAATCCAGCCGGTTTGGCTGGATTTTTTAATTTCTAAATCTCTTAATTACTCGGCCTCTCCGATATTTTCCACCGACCCGTAGTATTCCAGAAGTTCGGCTGCATCCTGTTCTGCCGGCTCATTGCCATAACTTGCCCAGCGCTCTTCCATCTGATTTATTTTTTCCACAATTTCAGTGCGCCATTCCGGCGATTGGTCGCCAAATTTTTGCAAAAGCGCGATTTTATCTTCCACTTTTTTCAGCTTTTCTCCGCCTTCTTTTATAAAGGCTTCAAATTCTTTTTTGCGCCTGCCAACAATTTCCGCTTTTGTTTCTTCGTGCACTTCTTTGTGCGCATCCGCTTCCGCTTCTTTGAATAATTCCAAATCCGCGCCGCTTAAATATTCTTCCTCAACCTTGTTGGTTCTGATTTTTTCAATATCCCCGCCGCCGCGCAAAAATTTATCAAAACGGCTCCTGCTGTTTTCGTCTTTTATAAATTTATGGATGCCCATTTCTTCTTTCACTCGGCAGCAGCTGTTGAAAATCTGCAAATAAGCATAAACATACGGGTATGCTTTTTTGGCAAAATCCACAATTTCTTTTTTATTTTTGCTTTCTTTTGCTTTTTCGGCTTCTGCCCCCAAATACCCCTCGGGCAAAAAATTCAAAAAATTTTTAAGTTCATCCAAAATATTTTCCATATTTTATTTGTCATTGCGAGGAGCAAAGCGACGAAGCAATCCCATTGATATGCGAGATCGCCACGCCCTTCGGGCTCGCGATGACGATTAAGTTATATCTTTAGATTACTATAATTAAAAAACTCCCGCAAATGGGGCTGTCCCAAATACGGAAGTTTTTTAATTTTCATTATTTTTTATCGGCTTTTTTCGGCCTGCCTCTTTTTTTCTTTTCCGGCTCTGCGGTTTCTGCGGCCGGTTCTTTGACATCTTCTTTTTTTTCCTCTTTAGCTTCTTCTTTTTTAGCTTCTTCTTTTTTTTCTTCAACCTTCACCTCTTTCTTGGCTTCCGGTTTTTTCACTTTCTCGGCTTCTTTCAATTCTTCCAAGCTCAACCCCAAACGATGCTCTTTCGGCTCAAGAGAAATGATGAAAAACTCCATCTCATCGCCTTCTTTTATATCTTCAATTTTGTGCTTTCCCAAAGCCGTGATATGCGCCAAGCCATGGATGTCCCGGTCTAATTCCACAAAAAGACCGAAAGAATTTGTCTTCAAAATTTTGCCTTTTACTTTTTGGCCGACCTGATATTTTTTATCCACGTCTTTCCATGGGTCGTCCTGCAATTTTTTGATGGACAAGAAAATGCGCGAGCCGGCAATGTTGACGATAACCGCCTTAACCTTATCGCCGACTTTGAACAAATCCTGCGGATTGTCTATTCTCTGCCAGGCAAGTTCGGAAATGTGAATCAGGCCCTCAAGGTCGGAAAATTTTACAAACACGCCGAAATTGGTGACCGCCGTAATTTCGCCTTCAACAACATCGCTGACTTTGAATTTGGCGATGTTTTCTTTTTTATCTTCTTCCCAGACTAATTTTTCGCTGACAATCAATTTGTTTTCGGATTGAAGGGCATCCAAAACTTTTATCGCTATTTCTTTGCCGACCAAGCTGCGCAAGCGCTCCAAAATTTTGCCCTTGTCTCCGCCTTGGACGCGCGGATAATTGTCCGGCGAGAGCTGGGATACCGGGATAAAGCCGACAACTCCGTAGAGTTTGATAATCAAACCGCCCTTGTTGGCTTCCAAAATTTTGACACTGACTTTTTCGCCCGATCTGCGAAGCTCTTCCAATCTGGCCCAGGTTTTTTGCTGGCCGGCGAATTTGAAAGAAAGCTCCACATCGCCGTTTTCATTTTCCAAGTCCACTACCGTAGCCTCAATTTCGTCGCCCTGCTTGATGTTGGAAAATTCTTCGGCTTCGCTGTAAAGCTCATTGCCGCGGACAACACCCGCGCGATAGCTCGGCAAATCAATTTTGATTTCGTTTTTTGCCACTGATAAAACAGTCCCCTTTACCAAATCGCCAGCTTTCGGAATTTGTAAATAAGTTCTGTCTTTTAACAGCTCCTTTAAGTCTTGTTTGTTAGTTGTTGTGTCTGACATAATATTTAATAGATGTACCCGTTCTTCGCCCTTCGGGCTACGAAGGGTTGTAGATTGCTATCTACAAAAAAAACGCGCCGCCGGGGCTGCTGCGCAAAAATTAATTTTTAAACGCCCCGTTTCAATATTTATAATTGTAAGCGTATCTTAGCACAGCCTTGACAATCTGTCAAATGGTATTTTTTAATCAATTGGGGGGTTATTTCCGAGCCGCTATAAAGGCTGTAAAATTAAATTTTAAATCCTGAATTGATTCTTCTAAAATTTCCAAATTATACATGGCGGCGCAGATTTTCGGAGCGATGACCGCCGCAGTTTCCGGCAACACCCCTTCATTCAAATCTTTAGCCGCCTCGGCCGTATCGCAATATTCTTCCAGCTCCGCATCCGGCCATTTTCTTTTCAAATACATCCGGCACTGCCTCAAGGCTTGCTGGTGAGAAACGATTTTATTTATTTTTTTGAAATTCGTTTTGGATTTTACCAAAAGGCAATGCTTGACATCGATTTCAAACATGCTTTCAATTGTAAAATTATATTTGGCCATTGCATAAATCGATTCGTAGACAATGCCGCCATTGGAATTTTCTATGGGAAAAATTCCAAAATCAATTTTGCCGTTCGCAAGGCTCCGCAAAACATTTTCAGCGGTTATTAAATAATCTATCTTATAATTTTCAAGATTATTTTTTGCGCAATAATGCCGGGCCGCTTCTTCTGAAAAGCTTCCCCTTCCCCCCATCACGCCGATTGTGTATTTAAAATTCATATGAGTTATAGACATCTTAGCACAGTGCTGGCTTTCAATAAAGCCTTGCTTGACAATTTCCATAAATTAAAAACCAGCGGTTTTGGCGCTGGATATTTTTAATCAATCTTCAATTCCCGTTTCCACCTCTTGGCGGTCTTCCGCGCCTTTTTGGCGGCCAGGCCGGTATAGATTTTTCTCATCCGGATCCGTTTTATTTCCGACGACGTTTCCTCAATCAATTCTTGCCATTCGCTTGGCAGTTTTGGAATATACGGCCACAGTTCTTCATCTTTTCTAAAAGCTTCGGCAAGCGGCATCTTCTTTTCTTGGGCGAGCAATGTAAGCTTGTGGATTTTTTCATGGGCGTCGGGGTAACCGGCTTTGGCAAGCAAGATGTAAAGCGGTTCGGCCAGAAACATATCGCCGGTTGCAAAAAAATTCTTTTCCAAATTCGCGCCGTCAACTTTCAGCTTTTTCATTGTTCGCGCGAGCCGATTCACCGAATCAACAAGATAATCAATTAGTTCTCCGTAAGTTCTAGCTGACGCGGAGTTGGTCAGGTCACGCTGATGTTCGCTGATTTGGTCCATAAAAACCGTCATCATCCGCGGCATAACAACTTTCCACAAACTTTTCACATTTTCAAAGTTTATCGGATTGCGCTTTTGCGGCATTGTTGACGAACCGACTTGCCCCGCTTTGAACTCTTCGCCCACTTCGCCGATTTCCGTGCGCTGGAGATGCCGCATGTCATCGGATAAATTCGCCAAAATCCCGTAGATAATCACAACTTCCGAAAAAATCCTCGTTAATGTTTCCGGGGGCGCGATTTGGGTTGAAATTTCCGCGGCCGCAAGATCAAGTTTGGAAACAATCTCCAGCTCAAACTCTTCCGGATTTTTTGCCAAAAGCGAAGAGGCGTTATAAGCGCCGCAGGCGCCGGAAAATTTCCCGCAAAGTTCTTGCGCCAATTTTTTTAAAGACACGATGCTTTTGCCGAGCCGGCTGACATAGCCCGCGAGCGCAAAACCAAAAGTAATCGGCACCGCGTGCTGGCCGTGCGTCCGGCCGATTTGCACGGTCTCGGCTTCCCGCAAGGCAATCTCAATCAAAATTTTTTCCAGATTCAAAAGCGCGGGCAGCAAGACTTTGAAAATTACGCCTTTATATCGCGCGGCATTGGCCGTTTCCACGATATCGTATGAAGTGGCGCCCATATGAACAAAGGGCTTGGCCTCGTCGCTTACTCTCTTGCGGATGCAATTAACCAAAGCGCGGATGTCGTGGCGAATTTTTTCTTCTTCCGCGTAAACTTCCTCGGCTGTAATCTGCCCGTGGGTTTTCCATATTTCTTCCGCAACCTCCGGAGAACAAATGCCTTCGCGCAATAGTTGCCCGACAAGCATATATTCAACTTCCAATTTATACCTGACAAAGGCCTCTTCCGAAAGGTATTCCGCGACCTCCTCATCCCGATAACGATAATCAACGGGCGAAAGGCAGTCAAACAAGCTAAACTGGTTGCGCATTTTCATCTTTTCTCCTTGTAAAAAGAGCGCTATCGCCAATCTTATATTTAATAAAACCGCCTGTCAATCATCCCATTGACAAATTATACCCATTGTGGTAAAACTACTCCCAGAACATTCCGGGAAGGAGAAGGCAAATGAGAAAGAGTTTTTTGATTCTTTTGGCTTTGGCGGCCGGTTGCGGCGCGGATGATAGCAATAGTGCTTTTCAGCTCAAAACGGGACTGTCTGTCAATGCTTTTGACGCGCACTACGACTTTTTTACGAAGAACGAAGTCAGTCTTGCGAATGTTCAAAAGGTTCTGGGCGACAAAGAGTGCGGGGGCTCAAAGCCTTGCAATTGCCATGATACGCTCGTAGCCGACCGAATGCTTGATTCGCACGACCAATTGGAGGACTGCGACCCTGCCGCCGTCCCCGCGTATGACTTCAATCCGGCGCTCACGATTACAAACGGCGCCCAGCTTCATTGCAATGAAAGAACCATTTCAGTTGGCGCCTATCTGATGCCTACCATCAATGCTCCCGAGTATGTGAATGAGAAAACGGGCATCCTGATTCGCGCAACCTCAAAGTGGAGCGCGGTAGTCAACTGCCGGATAGTCGGTTTCAATCGGGCAATCGTGGTTGAAAGAGGCGCGGAAAACATTCTCCTTGATTCAAACCAAATCGTTGTCGGCGGAGAAGACAATCTCATTTACAACCATTCTGACAAATACGGGATGTATTTTGAGGGATGGTCTGACGCGGAAAGCAAAAACATTCTGATTCTGAACAATGTCTTCACCATGGCTCCGACGAATCAGGGACCTTTTGTCAAGTACGGTCTCGCAAACACGGTCGGAACAGAAGGCGGTTATGTCACCTCTGACCCGCTTTCAGAGTATCTTCTGGGAGACGGCGCTTACATCAGATTTTTCAGAGGAAAAAACATAACGATTAAATGGAATGTCTTTAACAATGTAAGCTACGGCCATGCCATCATTCTTTATCAGGACGCGCAACAGGTGAGCATCACCGACAACACCTTCGTCATGCCGGGGAAACGTTACCCGTATGCCACGGCCGACGGAATCGCGCTAAGATGGGGGTATCAGGGAACGCCGCTCCTGAAAGATTGCAAAGATAACTCTTTCTTGATGGACCCGATGCCTGACGCAAACTATCGCAGAACGGCGGGCATCCACTATGCCGGCGTTGCCGCGGCTTGGGGATCTCCGTGGGCAAACTGCGCGAATAACAGCTGGTTCTCTTTGGAGACCGGCGCTTCCCTTTCAGTGTCAAATGTCACAAGCCTGGTCTATGATTACTTTGACGACTACACTCTTGGAATGGTAATTTTTGCTCCTTTGAAATAGATAACCAAACCGGACAATCAAGTCTGGTTTTTTTTGACTAAAAAGTAAAAAAATTTTAATATATAAGAGGCTTTGACGGAGGCAAAACCATGTTCTTTAAAAAACCATCGCATTCTTTGGATTGGCTGCGGGGCAAATGGGTGTTTGTCGCCGATGGATTTTTTGGCGACAATGGCAAGGGCAAAATCACCAATTTTCTTTGCGCTTACTTGAAGGAAATGGGGCTTAATGTCGGATTATGCGCCAGGCCGAATGGCGGCGCCAATGCCGGCCACGAAGTTTCTAATCCCTTTGGACGCGGCACTCGCGAAGGCTCTTATGTCGGCCACATTACGCCGATGGGTCTTTTGCAGGGCGTACCCGCGCTAATCGGCCCGGGAGCAGTTCTGGACTTGGAACATTTTTTTGGAACCGAGCTTCCCAAGCT
>Ga0209541_10008808_pt1 | contig 16519 bp, 20 predicted proteins | sample RifCSPlowO2_01_FD_184027 | JGI IMG/M metagenome (GOLD analysis project Ga0209541, IMG submission 184027) | Groundwater microbial communities from Rifle, Colorado - Rifle CSP2_plank lowO2_0.1 (SPAdes) (version 2) | ecosystem: Environmental > Aquatic > Deep subsurface > Groundwater | place...
ATTGTTGCGTGGACGGGCTCGGCGTTCCGACTTGCATCGAAGGTCCCGTGATGCCTCTTAAAAAAGTCTTGAAACTGCGAGACTTTGGGAGCTACCATCGAGATAAATTGGGAAAGAAAATAGCCTTTTAACTCTTTTTAAACTCTCGCCTATGGCTCGAGCGCAGTACAAAATCGATTTCATTCACTTCCTTGTTCGCGCGGAGGCTCTCAAGTTTGGAACCTTCACGCTTAAGAGCGGCCGCGTTGCGCCTTACTTTTTAAACGCCGGATGTTTTAACACGGGGGAAACCGTGCATTTGTTGGGCCGTTTTTACGCGCAGGCATTGCTCGACAACAAGCTCGAATGCGATATCATTTTTGGCCCGGCTTATAAGGGCATTCCGCTGGCGGTGGCCACGTGCAACGTCTTGTATTCCGACTTTCAGAAAAATGTTTCTTACGCATTCAACCGAAAGGAAGCTAAAGACCATGGAGCTGACGCCTCGAAAGTGATGGTGGGTGCGGTGCTCACACCCGAAAGCAAAGTGGTTTTGATTGATGACGTGATTACGGCCGGGACCGCCATTCGCGAAAGCGTTGAAATCCTAAAAAGTAACGGTAATCCGAAACTCACCGGCATTTTGATCGCCTTGAATCGGATGGAAAAAACCAATGATGGAGAAAATGCCATCGAGCAGATTGAAAATTCTTTTGGTATTCCGGTTCGCGCCATTGTGAACTTGGATGACGTATTGGAAGTGCTTCACAACAAGGAATTGGATGGGGAAATCCTCATCGACGACGCGAGGATGGAGGAAATTCAAAAATACCGCGGCCAATATGGGGTGTAAGAGTTTAAGTTGACTCAGCCAACCTTAAGTGTCATAATTCCGACTCTTTTTGACTATGCGCACTTCTCTCACAACATTATCCGGAGTAGCGGCCTTGATGGGAGTTCAGATTGCCACCGTTCATGCCGAGGCTAAAGAACCCGCTCCTATTTCAGGAAGGGCTTTGGATGACTTGGGGCGGGTGACCATTCTAAGCAATCCTGCTTTTAAGGCCGCGCAGGGGAAAGTGAGGGACTTGAGTGAGCGGGCTTTGTTAAACGGTTATATGTTGAATTCCTTTGGCACTTATCCGGACATGTCGTCGGCAATGAGCGGACACACCGATGATCTGCTTCTGGTGCAATCCGGGCCAAATTTTGTGGAGTATGAAGTTTTTGAGCCGGTTTTCCTCAAGGATGGTTCTTTTGAGTTTCAATTAGCCGGGAATCCAGCCGATTGCAGAGACCTCGGTGAAGAAGAGTTTAGCGGTTATTACGAGGTGGACGGGAAAAGATTTTACGTTTTGAAGCCGGACAACTTTCCGAATCATGATTGTCCGAGTGAAATTGTGGGGACCGTTCATACTCTTGTTCAAGATGCAGCGGCTCCAAGCGTTCCGGCGAAAATGGAAAAATCGCGCGCGCCTATTCGTCTTGGTCTTGGGGTGGGAGGGGACATGGAAGACACCGGCATGTATAACCTTGGGTTTGCGCCTCATGTGACTTTGAACACGGAATGGCAACCTCTAAAACAGACTTTTTTACCGGGCCTTACGATTGGACTTTCCGGAAATGCACTCTTTAGTGCCGAAGGGTCGGGTTTTGAAGGGCTGCAAGCTTACTTGGGTTATAAAGTGGGACACGTCGGTCTTTATGGACTCGGAGGGATGAGCTTTGAACCACGTTTGCCGGGATCCGTTTTGGACGGGGCTCCGTCGGTCGGACTTTTGGCCGGTGCCGATATTTTTGGACATGCTTCGGGTTTTGGAATGAGTGCCAATCTTCAAGCGCAGCAAGATTTTTACGGGCAGGAGCCGGGTACGTTCAATACTTCCGCATGGATCAGTGCCACCTACCTTTTCGGTAGCTCACTTTCAGTGAGTGATGTTCAGCAGAAAGCATCCGTGCCTCATGAAATGAAAGTTCAGATCAGTGAAGTACCTTACTCTGATAATGAGTTGCAACCGAAATCGTATGGTGAAGTGCCGGCCGAGGTAAAAGCCGAGCATGTTCGTCTTTCCGAGGAGTTGCAGAAGGGGGTGAAGGGCAACAAGTGGGAGAAAGCGGAGCTACACTATCTCGAAATTCAAAAGCTTGGGGTGCCTCTTTCTTTCGATGAGTACCACTGGGGGGCGGAAGCGGCTCGCGGACTTGGGAATATGCAAGAATGTTATCTTCGTTTGCGATGGGCGCTTCAACTGGAGCCCCATGATGAAGTGGTGAAGGCCTGGATTCAAGACATTGAAAAAAACTACGCGAGTGTTCTTTTGGAAGTTTCCAAGGACTATGAGGGGAATAAAGATTTACTGCCTAAAGAGCGCCCTTTTCCTCCGGATCAAAACGCGGCCATTACCTATGCTCAGGCCACTTTGCAAGAGACGGGGCGCTTTGAAGGTTTTCTTCCCACGGTTACGGCATACTCTTTTGGAGAGCAGGAACTTACGTTGATGCCCGAAGGTCCTCGAAGTGAAATACCTCGCACAACGACGCGCGTTTCTTTGGAACACCTGGAATCTAAAGGGTAGTCGTGTTATAAGAGTGACAGATTAAACTTTCAGTATGCACTTTGCAGACCGGCTTACGGAAGCGATGAAGAAAAAAAACAGCGTGGTTTGCGTGGGGCTGGATCCTCAGCTCTCAAAGTTGCCGGCGGTTTTACTGGATAAGATGAAGGGACAGTATGGGGCGACTACTTCCGCGGCGGCCAATGCCTATTTGGAGTTTAATAAAAATATTATTGATGCGGTGAAGGATTTGGTGGTCGCGGTGAAGCCTCAGTTGGCTTTTTATGAAGAGTTGGGGCATGAAGGTATCCGGGCTTTTGAAGAAACCTGCCGTTATGCGCATGCCGCCGGACTCATTGTGATTGCCGACGGAAAACGAAATGATATCGGCTCGACCGCTGAGGCGTATGCGCGAGGATTTTTGGGGAAAGTAGATCTGTTTGGGGAGAAGAAAAGCATTCAAGAAATTGACGCGCTTACCGTGAACGCTTATTTGGGAATCGACGGTGTTCGTCCTTTCATCAAAGTGTGTGAAGAAGAAGGGAAAGGCATTTTTATTTTAGTGAAAACGTCCAATCCTTCTTCCGGAGACGTGCAGGACAGAGTGACCGCCGATGAAAAAATCAGTGTTGCGCAGCTCATTGGCCACTTTGTGGAGTCGTGGGGGAGCGACTGTATTGGAGAGAGCGGTTACAGTTGCGTTGGTGCGGTGGTGGGAGCCACGTATCCCGCGGAGGCGGCAAAACTTCGAAAGCTCATGCCCACCTCGATCTTTTTGGTGCCCGGCTACGGAGCTCAAGGAGCCGGCGCCGAAGACACGAAACCTTGTTTCGATGCGAAGGGCTTAGGGGCTCTTGTGGTGAGCGCTCGCGGTATTATTTTTGCGGAAGATCCGCGTGCCGCGGCGCAGGCTATGAAGGAAGAACTGAATAAAGTGCGGTAAACAGGCGTTGCCATTCATCGAAATTCAGGGCTTCGGCGCGTATATCCGGGTTGATTTTGTTTTCTTGCAAAAGTGCCATCATTTCTGTGGATTTCTTTCTGAAAACAGCGGCCAAGTTGTTGCTCAGTTTTTTTCGTTTTTGAGCGAAGCTCACATGAAAGAGCCAAAAAAGTTTCTTAAGATCGCCTTCCACTCTTGCCTTGTGGAGCACGCGAATTTTAATCACCGCAGAGTCCACTTTGGGGCGTGGACGGAAGGCCGAGGCCGGCACTTTGCACACCATTTCCACATCGGCGAAGAGTTGCACTTCCAGTGACAGCAAAGAGTGTTTCCCGTCTTTAGCCAGAATTTTTTCAGCCACTTCCTTTTGAACCATTAACACCAAAAGCTCCGGCGGATTCCCACGCATGAATTGTTCTTTCAGGAAATGATTCAGCAGGGGAGAAGTGATGTAGTAAGGAATATTGGCGATGACTTTATAGGATTCGGAAGGAGGAGCCCACTCCAAAGCATCGCCTTGAATCAGCTCGAAGTTTTTAAAACTTTTAAAATCCAAGTGGAGAAACGGAATCAAGTCGCGATCTTTTTCAATCGCCAAAAGTTTGCCCGCTCGTTTTACCAATTCTGCGGTTAAGGCACCTTCCCCCGGCCCGATTTCAACCACCGTGTCTTCCGCTTTAATTTCTCCGGCTTCCACAATGGAGCGCAACACATTTTGATCGTGAAGGAAATTTTGACCCAAGCATTTTTTTGCTTTTACTTTTACCATGGAAGTTTTGCGGTATCTGGAATTTTTACAAGTTTGCGCGTATCCGTTTGTCCGCTGATGATGAGGATTTCATCCTTCCTTACATTGAGCGTTTCCGCAAGGAAACGAATGAGTTCGGCGTTCGCGCGTCCTTTTTCGGGGACTGCTTTTAGGCGGATTTTTAAAGTTTCGTCGTCCATTTTTTCTACGAACTCCGTGCGATTGTTGCGAGGAATGACTTTAACTTGTATATACATAGGAAAGCTCACCTTCGGTGAGTGGTCATACGGTGGTTTCTTTTTTACGAAGCAGTTTTGTTCCTTCAATCAAGCCGATACCGAGTACCGTGGGCAACAAAACTATCATCCATTCTTGGAAGTCCAAACTTTGTGTTTCCAAAACATTCTGAAGAAAAGGATGGTAAATGGCCATGAGTTGAAGTCCCAAACTCACCGCCACGCCAAACAGTAAAAATTTGTTTTTGAAAAAATGCGTGAAAAAATGTTGTTTTCCAAAACGTACGGAAAAAACCAAGAAGAGTTCAAAAATCACCGCGGAAGTGAAGATGACGGTTCGAATTTCTTCAATACTTGTTCCGGCGTTAGAATAATAAAAGTAACGAATAAAAGAAAGAAACGCAGAGATGATTCCGGCAAAAACGCTCAGTTGGATCAAGTCTTTCCAAATTGTTTTTTTGGGATCGCGCGGCTTGAGTTCCATGATGCCTTTTTCAGGGGTATCCGTACCCAGAGCGAGCGCGGGCAAAGCATCCGTGAGCAGGTTGATCCAAAGCAGTTGGAGCGCCGTGTAGGGAAGAGGTAAGCCCAAGAAAAAAATTGTGCTGACGAGAAGGATTTCATCAAAATTGGCACTGAGTAAAAAGCGTATCGATTTTTTAATGTTGCGGTAAATGCTTCGGCCGCTTTCTATCGCTGAAACAATGGTTGCGAAGTTGTCGTCCACCAAAATCATTTCACTGGCTTCTTTTGAAACATCCGTTCCCGTGATGCCCATGGCGATGCCGATGTCCGCACTTTTTAGCGCGGGCGCATCGTTTACACCGTCGCCGGTCATAGCCACAATATGTCCTTTGCTTTGCAAAGCGTTGAGAATTTTAACCTTATGATGAGGGCTGACGCGCGCATAAATGCGTATTTTTTCCACTTTTTTGAGTAGTTCTTCATCGCCCATTTTTTCCAGTTCCGCGCCGGTTAAAATTTGGTCTCCGCCTTTAAACAGCCCGATTGCTTTCCCAATCGCTTCCGCCGTGAGGGCGTGATCGCCTGTGATCATGACGACTTCAATATGCGCTTTTCGGCAGCTGGTAATGGCCTCTTTCACTTCCGGACGCGGAGGGTCCATCATGGCCGCCAGTCCGAGAAAAATTAAATTTTCTTCTTTAAACTTACCCGATTTTTTATAAGCGAAGCCCAGAACGCGGTACGCTTTTTTTGCCAATCCATTCACTTCCAGCAGCACTTCCCGTTTTTTTGCCGCCGTCAGTTTTTGGATTTTTCCGTGAATTTGTATGGAATCGCATACCTCGAGCAAAGCGTCCGGCGCGCCTTTGGTGAATTGCAGTGCCCCGTTTTTTGTGGACATTCGTTTGCGGTCTGAATCGAAAATCAATTCGTCTTTGCGAGGCAATTCTTTTTCCAAAGTCAGCACGTTGTAACCCGCTTTTTCGGCGAGCGTCAGGAGCGCACCTTCTGTGGGATCGCCGGAAACCGACCAAGCTTCTTTGCTTTGAATCAACATGGAATTGTTGCAAAGGGCGCCCGCTTTGATGAGCAGTTCCATTTCGGGTCCGGTCACTTTCACGTTTTCACTCGGTTCGTAACCGATTCCTTTTATTTTGATTTGTTTCCCATTCACAACCACCACTTGCACCGTCATTTCGTTTTGCGTCAAAGTGCCGGTTTTATCGGTGCAAATAACGCTGGTGGAACCGAGCGTTTCCGCCGCGGAAAGTTTTCGCATGATTGCATTTTGTTTCGCGATTTTTTGCACGCCGAGCGCCAGCGTGAGGGTAATGATGGCTGGAAGCCCTTCCGGAATGGCGCTCACCGCAAGACTCAAGGTCAACACAAAAAGCTCGGCCAGTTCACGCCCCGTAATCCAAGCCACGAAAAGTAAAACCGCCGAAAGGCCAAGTACGATAACGGCAAGTACGCGGCTCAGTGAATTCAGTTGCTTTTGAAGCGGCGCCGGATCGTCCTTTTCCGTTTGGACCAAGTGTGCGATGCGGCCAAATTCCGTTTTCATGCCCGTGGCCGTGACCAGAGCAAGACCATGTCCTTTGCTCACCACCGTACCCAAAAAAACCATGTTCCTCATGTCTCCGAGGCTCTCCACATTTTCAATAAGGCCCGTTGTTTTAGGGATGGGCTGGCTTTCACCCGTTAAGCTGGCTTCCAAAGTGCTGAGTTCCACCGCTTTTAAAAGCCTTGCATCGGCGGCCACTTGCATTCCTTCTTCCAAAACCAAGATGTCTCCCGGAACAAGTTCACCGGCACTGATTTTTTGGGTTTGTCCTTCGCGAATAACCGTGGCAAAAGAGGCCGCCAGTTTTTTTAAGGCTTCCACCGCTTTCTCGGCACGAAACTCTTGAGTGAATCCGATCATCGCATTGATCACAATAATGGCTCCAATGGCATATGCGTCCACCGTTTCTCTCAAAATTACGCTCACGATGAGTGCAAGAATCAAAATGAGCACCATCACATTCGTGAATTGGCGCAGTAAAATTTCATACATGTGCACTTTTCCCACCGTTTGAATGACGTTGAGTCCGTGACGTCGTTGCCGTTCTCGGACTTCTTTTGTGGAAAGACCGTGAGGACTTGAATCCCATTTTTTGAAAAGGAGTCGCTCCGCGACGGTCTTTCGGTAGCTCACCTGCGGTGAGTGAAGGTCTTTGTTCATGGCGATGGTTTTTTACAGTGGGCGAGCCGCCATTTTTTAATTTCGGCATGATCGCCAGAAAGCAAGACGGCGGGAACGTTCTTTTCTTTATATACTTCGGGTTTGGTGTAGTGCGGGTACTCGAGCATTCGGTCCAAGGACGCACTGAACGATTCTTCTTCCGGACTTTCTTCCGCGCCCAGCACGCCGGGAATCAAGCGGCTCACCGTATCCATGATCACAAGGGCTCCGAGTTCTCCGCCGGTCAGCACATAGTCGCCGATGGAAATTTCTTCATCCACCAGTTCGTCAATCACGCGTTGATCGATTCCTTCGTAACGCCCGCAGAGCAAAATCATTCCCTTGAGTTTGGCAAGTTTTTCCACTTTTTCTTGATCTAAACGCTTTCCGGCCGGGCTCAAGTAAATCACCGGACCTTTGTTTTTGCGCTTTACCGCCTTGATGGCATCGAAGAGCGGTTGGCATGCCATCACCATTCCACTGCCGCCTCCGTAAGGCGTGTCATCCACCTTTTTATGCTTATCTTTGCTGTAATCACGAATGTTGTGCACATTCACGGCGATTTTTTTCTTTGTTACCGCGCGCTTCAAAATGGAGTCCTCAAAATAGGGAAGGACAAGGGAAGGAAATAAAGTAAGGATGTCGAAGCGCATGAGAAACTAATCTTAGCTTCCATTTTACTGTATAATTCCTCCTCAACCAATCTTTTCCGTCGTACACTGGCTTTTCTTCGCGGTTTGAGGCAGAATATCCTCTTATTTTCTATTTTTCATGGTTGTACAGATTTCTAAAAATCACTTAATCCCTCATAGGTTCGCGGATTCCGGTGGACCTGATTTTGATCCAGTTCATGTGAACCTTGGTAAAATTGTAAGAAGTCTCGAAACCGGGGTTTTCTTGTTTAGAGATGGCATTTGGCAGATTGCGGGGCTGGGAATTGCTTCAGCGATTAGAAGGGAGGTGGCAGCCACTCTTTATGAGAGAGGATCCAGTAGAAGTCCCTACAATGTTGGGGATCTTTTTTTGGCGGGTGCTTTTCTTGATCAGGTTGCTCGTGATGAGGACGAGGCTCCTCGTGCTCTTATTCGTTTAAACTATCCTGATTCCGATGGAGATGGGGAGGAATATGCGGATTTGGCGGTGGAATTTGAAATAACGCCGGATCAAGAGCCCAGGATTGTTCGAAGTACTTTGTATTATCCTTACGGTAGCCCCAAGCAGCAAGACTAACGCTTGCTGAATTGAGGAGCACGGCGGGCTTTGTGCAAGCCGAACTTTTTGCGTTCTTTAATGCGGCTGTCGCGGGTGAGGTAGCCTTCCGGTTTTAAAGTAGCGCGGAGCCCGGCATCCACTTCGAGAAGAGCTTTGGAAATTCCATGACGGAGCGCATCGGCCTGGCCTTGGATTCCACCTCCTCCCACTTTGGCGGAGATATCAAACTGCCCTTCGTTTTTTGTGAGGATGAGAGGAGCCATGAAGACGTTCACCATTTCATCGGTGCTGAAGTACTCTTTAGCGTCTTTTCCGTTTACAACAATACGTCCCGTTCCTTTGTAAAGACGTACACGAGCCGTGGCTCTCTTACGCTTTCCATTGGCGTAGAAGTAAGTTCCGCTAAAAGTCATTGCATCGGTCATAAGTATTATTTTAAGGAGAGGGGACTAAGAGTTTGAGATCCGTGAGGGTGCGCTTCCCCGGCGTAAACGTGCAGTTTAGCCAAAACGAACTTGCGAAGACGATTGTGAGGAACCATTCCGGAGACGGCCATTTCAATCATCCGTTCGGGGTGTTCGGCACGCATTTTTTCAGGAGTCTTTCGACGAACCGCTCCCGGAAATCCGGTGTGATGGATGTATTCTTTTTTCAACTCTTTTGCTCCGGTCAAAACCACTTTCTCGGCGTTGATCACTACGACATGGTCTCCCGAGTTCACGGAAGGATGCCAGTTGGGCTTATGCTTTCCACGAAGCACCGTGGCCAAACGCGTTGCAATTTGTCCGAGCACCTTGCCTTCGGCATCTATCAGGTACCATTTTTCTTCTTTTTTGGTATCCGCCAGGTGGGGATGAGTTGTTTTTTGAATGAGTTTCATAATTATTCGACTAATTGAATAGAAACCACTTCAGCGGCATCTCCGCTGCGGAAACCGAGTTTTACAATGCGAGTGTAACCACCGGTTCGGCTCTTGTAGCGTTCCTTCAAAACTTCGAGAAGTTTTTTGGAAGCATTGGGGTCCATTACCACTTGGCCGATTTGACGAATTGCGTTGCGCGTATCCTTGGTTTTTGCCTTCGTAATCAAGTCTTCAACGATAGGACGGACTCGCTTTGCACGACCCGCGGTGGTCTTCACTTTTTCGTAAAGAATGACCGAGGTTGCCATGTTGCGAAGCAGCAGAGCGGCGTGATCGCGCTGCATGTTCATTTTGTTGTTTTTTCGTTGGTGTCTCATAGATTGATAATCTGAGTGGGTGACTTAGTATAGACGGCTGCGCCGCTTTTTAAAAGCGCTTTCGTTTCACTTCAGCGTGCTAATCCTCTTGGGAAAGGGCAAATCCACGCTTTTCAAGAGCGTCGGCAACTTCCGTAAGCGCTTTCTTTCCGAACCCGCGAAGGTTGGCCAGTTTAGCTTCGGAGCATTTCGTGAGCTCTTCAATCGAACCGATTCCTCCATTGATGAGCGCGTTGAGCGTTCGGGGAGAGAGTCCCAAAATTTCGATGGGAGTGTAGGATTGTTGAGAAGGTTTGCTGCTTTCTTCTTCTGCTTTCGCTTTGGCGGCGATCTTTTCGAAATCACTCATAAATTCAGGTTCCACAGGTTCTTGGTTGCGGTTGAAAATGTTGAAGTACGATTCCAAAACGCTTCCGGCAAATTTTACTGCATCTTCTGGGGTGATGGATCCGTTGGTCTTCACTTCCAGAAGTAATTTGTCGAGATCGGTTCGTTGTCCGATGCGGGTGGCTTCCACCGTGTAGTGGATGCGACGAAGAGGGGAGAAAACGGCATCGATTTCAATCATTTCAGCATCCCCGCCTCGGCTTTCACCAATCAAAGCGGGTCTGTAACCCACTCCTTTTTCAAGGCGAAGTTCCATATCCAAAGAGCCACCTTTGTCCAAAGTGGTGAGGTAAAGATCCGAATTGTGAATGGTGACTCCGGAAGGCAAATCGATGTCTCCGGCGGTTACCACACCCGGCTTCTTCACTTTCACGCTCACCATTCGAGTTTCGCTTCCGTCCATACTCACCGCCAATTGCTTGAGGTTGAGCATGATGTCGAGAATGCTGTCTTTCACTCCTTTCAGAACTGTGTATTCGTGAGTCATTCCTTTAATTTTGATTCCGGTCACTGCAGCTCCTGGAAGAGAAGAAAGCATCGTACGGCGAAGACCGTTTCCGAGCGTCGTTCCATACCCCTGAGGCAGAGGACTCAAGGTGAACGTCGAGTGGAAGTCTTCCAATTTGTGCTCAGACATTTTGGGAAGACCGATTTCTTCTTGGATAATATGCATATCGGCGACGGTTAGGAATTATTTGGAGTAGTACTCAACAATAAGCTGAGTTTCAATGAGTTGATCGAGATCCTTGTCCTCGGGCAATGCAGATACTTCGGTTTTGAGCATCTTTTGATCGGCTTTGAGCCAGCGGGCGTGGTCAAAAGCCTTGTCTTCTTTTACCAGTGTGTAAAGAGGGCTCTCCTTGAGACGGCTTCTTACTTCGATGGCGTCGCCTTCTCGAACTTGGATCGAAGGAATCGTAACACGTTTCCCATTGAGGGTAAAATGTCCGTGGTTCACCATTTGGCGAGCTTGGAAACGAGTCTTGGCGAATCCGCTGCGGTAAACCGCGTTATCAAGACGGCGTTCAATCATTTTGAGCATTTCCGTACCGGTGGCTCCTTTTTGGGAAGCGGCTTTCAAGTAGTAGTTGCGGAGTTGTCTCTCCGTGAGCCCGTACATAAGGCGTAGCTTTTGCTTTTCCAAAAGCTGCTTCTTATATTCGGAAGCTTTTCCCGTTCGGCTGGCACCGTGCATTCCCGGAGCGTTGGGCCTTTTTTCCAGCAGTTTGGTCATCTTTGCCGTTCCGAAGATATCAACTCCGAATCGTCTGACTAATCGTCCTTTGGGTCCTGTGTAACGTGACATTGTGAGAGTAAAAAGTTAGTTATTAGACTCGTCTGGTTCGAGGCTGTCTGCATCCGTTGTGGGGAACGGGAGTCTTATCAGTAATGCTGAGGATGGTGATACCTTGGGCAATGAGTCCACGGAGCGCTTGTTCGCGACCGTGACCCACACCTTTTACCACAATGTCGCCTTTTTCGAATCCGTAAACCTTGGCTTTCTCGGCAGCGTTTTCAGCAGCCATTTGGGCGGCGAAAGGCGTTGCTTTCTTGGAACCTTTGAATCCGCATGATCCGGAAGTGGCCCAAGCGAGTACTTGTCCTTCGGGATCCGTGATTGTAATAATGGTGTTGTTGAAACCGGCGTTCACATAAATAATTCCGGTCGCCACCGTCTTTTTTTTGCTTCGGCGCACGGCTTTTTTAGCTTCGCTCGACTCCGTCGAGAGTTCCACAGCAGCAGCATCTGGAGCGGCTGCTTCGGTTGCGGATTCTTGAGTTTTTACGTCGTCGTCTGACATAGTCGGTGAGTTAAGTCTTGGTGTCGGCCTTACGCCCGCTTCCCATCGTCACGCGTCGTCCACGTTTGGTGCGAGCGTTGGTTTTGGTGCGTTGTCCACGGACGGGAAGACGTTTCTTGTGGCGGTATCCTTTGTAGGAACCGATGTCCTGAAGACGCTTCACATCCATTTGGATTTTTCTTCGCAAATCTCCTTCCGTTCGGATTTTGGTAAGAGCATCACGGAGTTTGGCCAAATCTTCTTCCGAAAGATCTTTCACTTTTTTCTCCAGGCTGATGTTGAGTTCGTTCAAAATACTTCGAGACAAGCTGCGTCCGATTCCATGAATGTAGGTAAGACCTACTTCAGCACGTTTTTCCATCGGCAGTTGAACTCCACAGAGACGAACCATAATAAGAAAAGAAATTAAGTGCTAACCCTGACGTTGCTTGTGTTTCGGATTCTCACAAATGACGCGTACCACCCCCTTGCGGCGGATTTTTCGACACTTGTCACAGATGACTTTTACAGAGGATCGAACTTTCATTGTTGGGTTGGGGTTTCAGTGGGGGCAGGCTCAGCTGCGTCTAACGGTGCAGTTGGAGCATCGGGGACAGAAGTCGCAAGATGTTCAGGCAGAGCTTGTCCCTTTTTATGGCGGAAAATAATGCGCCCCTTGTATAAGTCGTAGGGCGTCAGCTCAACGGTGACCGCATCTCCCGGTATGATTCGGATGTAATTGATCCGCATCTTTCCTGAAAGGTGGCAAAGCACTTCGTGGTCCGTTGGGTAGGCAGGGTCATCCAGTTTAACTCGGAACGTCGCGTTAGGTAGACACTCAGCGACAATTCCTTTAACTTGGATGACTTGTTTTGTCATGCTTTTTTATGATTAGATCAGTATCACTTTTGACCTGATCTGAAGGTAAAAGCAGAGGGATTCTACACGTCAAAGTAGACAAACGCAAGGGGAATTTTACGTTTGCTTAACCCCTTTCTTATTAGGTATATTAGCCAGCGCTATGGCTTTCCTCAAAACGCTCAAAAAATTGCAGAAAAACAAGAAGATTCCCAAATGGGTGACTCGGCAACGGGTTCAGGGGATGCTCATTTTGGCTTTGGCGCTACTTTTGCTTTTTCAGATTGGACAGGTTTCGGAGCTTCAGGAAAAAGTCGAAAAAATGGATGTTTTGGAGGAGACCAGCACGAATGTGCTGCAGGAGTGGAGTGAAGGAAAGGATTTTCTTACCAACTTTGGCGGCGATCTGAACGAGATCCGGAAGTTTTTGTTGCTTCCCACCAAAGACTATGACTTTGGAGATATGGTCGAAGTGGATTTGGCCGAAGAAGAAGAAGATTTGAACACCTTATTCTTCACTTATGTGGAGAAGCTTGGGGAGTACGAAGAAAATCAAGCGCGGTACGACGGTAATTTGGCTGCATTTCAAGCGGCTTTAGCGGAGGGATTTTGGACGGAGAACGGACTCGGCGTGAACGGCGCTGGAAATTTCGGAGATGAGGCCGTCGATTTTAGTTTTGTGGATGCCTCGGGCTTGGAATTGTTCAAGGTATCACTGGGCTATGACGGTTTGTTTGCAGTGGACACTTACGACGGTAAGCTTGATCTGCTCGACAAAAAATCCGCAGGGAAAGTGGTGACGGATTTGAAAAGTTTTGTCCAAGGCGATTTTGTCGCTTTGAAAGAGAGGATTGCGCGCATCAACGCCAATCGGACTTTTTTGAGCGGCATTTTGGCGTCCGCAATGGTTCAAGATGCACTTACTCAAGAAGCTTTGACGGTTGGAACCGAGTTGGAATCGAATCGGTATTACTATCAAATTCTAAATAGCGATCACTCGCCGGTGGCGGAACTGGCTATATTTAAGGAAGATGGGAATATGATTCTTAAATTAGAAAAACCGGTTACCGGTGCTCAGGATTTTTTTGATTTAAATGGGATGGATGCTGAATCTGTTTTGGTTTCGGCCATTCTTGATGGGGTGGACTCACGCAGTGACAGACAAATACGAGTGGAAGAAAATCGGGCGGAAGTTGAAAATATTTTTAACGATACCGCATTTAAGGCGGTGCTTGGCGAACTCGGACTCACGTTTGGGATTGTTACGGAAACCGATGCACGCATTTCATGGCCGCTCATGAATGCGGAAGGGGCAATCTTGCGAGTTATTTTTATTGATAAAGCAACGGGCGAAGTGAACGCTACACATCCGGATGGACAAGATTCGCAAACTCTTTCTATGGCCGTGAAGGCTTTCGAGTGGATGGGTAAAAAAAAACTTTCGACCCCTCACTTAGCTTAGCGTCATCAGATTCGGAATTGGTGGACGAGCCCGGCAATTTCAATATTCTTGTGATGGGCAAACACGGATCCAACGTGGACACGATGATTTTCACAAACATCAATTCGGAGACGCGGGAAGTCACCATGCTCAGCATTCCGCGCGATCTTTTTTACAAGGGACGAAAAATCAATAGTGTGTACGCGGAGTATGGTATTGAGGAGCAAGTGCGGTGGGTGGAGGACATCGTGGGTTATAAAATTCACAATTACATTTTGATTGATATGTATGTTTTTCGCGACATCGTGGATTTGATGGGCGGAGTGGACATCACGCTTGAGGAGGATTTGGTGGATCCCACGTATAAAACGTGTGATGAGGACGGATGTTCCACTTTGTACTATGCGGCGGGGGAGCACCATTTGAACGGAACCGAAGCGCTGCGCATTGCTCGTTCAAGGCACACCACGTCGGATTACTCCCGCGCCGAGCGGCAACAGCTCATTTTGGAAGGCATAAAAAAGAAGGCCATGGGTCTTGGGATTGGGGATGCCGATACGCTTTTATCTTTGATTTCGACCGTATTGGAATCGACGGAAACCGACATCGACACCGATGATGCCATTCGTTATTACTTCCGTTATCAAAATTTTGAGCTGAATCGCGGTTATGTTTTAAGCTCGGCGAATGTTTTGGACGCGGTGCCGGTTGCGGTGGCTTACATTACTTCCCATCCCATCAAAACCTGTCTCGACGAGACAAAGCCCGAAACGTGTACCGACAGTTTTGCCATCGACACGCTTATGCCCGCCGGTGGGAATTGGGGACTGATTCGGGATTATGTGGCGCAGATATTGGCGGGAGAATGATTAAAGTTTGATTTTTTCTTGATTGAAACGGGGAAAACGGACATTAAATACTTTTCATTACAAAAACCTGAATTTTTTGTGCAAAACTTTTGAATCTGCAAAATCACCGATGTCGGTGAAAGTTAATCTAAAAAACCTTCTATAATCGTACTTTGCTTTAACTCAGATAAACCTGCAGAGCCATACAATTAGGAAAAACTATCAGATTGAGAATCCACCATGCAGGGTAGAAAACTTTTGCCGTAGGAGTGATCCAAAAGTATTTTTGCGAAAGTAAAAACCCCGCGGTCATCAGCAATGGATCGCTAATGAATCGGTTGGCCCAGTGTTCTACTCCCGCAAACCAATACGTGACGCGGTTTATTCCGAGGACGCCCAACTCAAGGTTCCATTCGATGGCTTCCCATAAGTAGGCTAAAAGTAAAAGGAAAAAGATTTTTTTTAGTAAACTTTGTTTTGGACCGATGGTGAGCATTAAGACTCCAAAAGTCGCACCCGAGAAAAAATGTTCAAAACTCCAAACATCAAAAAGGGCTATTGTTTTTAATCCCCAAAGTTCCATCAGTGGAGGGGTATTTCACCCGGGCGAAGGGTCAGCACTTCGTTGCCGTGTTTGGTGATGAGGAGGGTGTGTTCGTGTTGGATGGCGAGGGAACCGTCGCGCGTAACGATGGTCCAGTCGTCGTCGAGAGTTTCGATGTCGGGGCGGCCCATACAAATGATGGGTTCGATGGCGATGCACATGCCTTCGAAAAGTTCTTCGCCGTCACCCGGCTCGCCGTAATTTAAAATGTAGGGTGGTTCGTGCAGGGTGTGGCCGATGCCGTGGCCGGTGAGTTCTTCAATGATGCTGAAACCGGCGTCTTCGACGAGCGTTTGAATGGCGTGGCCAATGTCGCCCACGTGATTTCCCGCCTTGGCCTGAGCCACGCCTTTCCATAATGCGGCGATGCAGATGTCCACAAGGCGCTGTGCTTCGGGCGCGGTTTCCCGGCCCACCACAGCCGCTACGGCGGAATCGGTGTTCATGCCGTCCACCATTACTCCGCAGTCGATGGAAAGAATGTCGCCTTTTTGCATGGAGATTTTATTCGGGATGGAATGCACCACTTCATCGTTCACGGCGGTGCAAAGAATATTCGGGTAGCCTTTAAACCCTTTGAAGCCGGGCTCCACTTGGTATTGTTTAAAAAGTTCCTCCGCTTTTATTTCCAGGTCCATGGTGCTCATGCCGGGCTCCAAGTATTTTTCCAGTGCCGCCAAGATGAGTCCCAAAAATTTTCCGGACACGCGCATCGATTCAATTTCTTTTCCTGTTTTTGGAGTTACTTTTCCTCGCATGAAAAATAAGGATTAAGAGTTTCCACAATGTCCTTTGTCACCCCTTCAATGCCTTGCTCTCCGTTCACGGTGAGCATTTTACCGCGGGCTTTATAGGCATTAATAACGGGCAGGGTTTTTTGGAGGAAAGTGTCGAGGCGTGTGCGAATGGCATCGGGAGTATCATCGTGGCGAGTAGTGAGCTCTCCGCCGCAATTTTCACAAGTGGCTTTAGTGTAGAAAGAGGGAAAAACACTTTTGC
>Ga0209541_10008809_pt1 | contig 16518 bp, 19 predicted proteins | sample RifCSPlowO2_01_FD_184027 | JGI IMG/M metagenome (GOLD analysis project Ga0209541, IMG submission 184027) | Groundwater microbial communities from Rifle, Colorado - Rifle CSP2_plank lowO2_0.1 (SPAdes) (version 2) | ecosystem: Environmental > Aquatic > Deep subsurface > Groundwater | place...
AGAAATGAAAACTACATCCTTTAGGATGTAGTGTATAGTTGCTATTTTCATTTCTGAACATCCTAAAAACAAGTGCCTGTCACAAACCACACCTTTTAAGGTGTGGTGGCACTTGTTTTTTTGATATACTTATTTTCTTTTAGTTTGTTATGGCAAAGATAGACACGATAAAAATAGGAAAAGGAGTAGATGAGGTAGTTATGGGAAGAGGGCCTTATGGATTTTATACACATGAAGAGCATCTGGCAGTATGTAGAGAAAGAGGAGAAGTGCCAATAAGCAATCCAGAAGTTTATTTATCGTAATACCCCACAGCTTGCTGTGGGGAAGTGGTGATTTGGTGTCCAGAGCTTGCTCTGGGGTCAATACCCGTTTATCACGCTTTTTGTCAGGTTGTGAAAGAGAGGTTTAATAAGGTAAGGCAAGACAAAAAAATTAAGCAATAGAGTTGTTGTGGGATTGATTTAATGGATCCAAGTGGGCTTGCAAAAATTACACAAGCATTTGAAATAGAGTAAGATTTTTATACCTAATTCCTCTTTCTTATTCATGGAGTTTGATAAATGTGTTAGCGAGAGAAGAAGTGTAAGGAAATTCAAGACTAAAATTCCTAGTTTGAAGGATGTGTTTACTGCAATAGACGCTGCGAACAAGGCGCCGCTTGCCGGAAATATTCCTGCTGTAAAGTATGTTGTTGTTGATGATAAAGACAAGATTAAGGAGTTGGCAGAAGCTTGTGGGCAGGGTTTTGTTTCTTCTGTTGGAATTGTTGTTGTGGCTTGTTCTGATAAAGAAAATATTGTAAGAAGTTTTGATGAGAGGGGGGAAAAATATATAAGGCAGGAAGCAGGAGCTGCTATTGAAAATTTTCTTTTGAAGCTGGTTGATTTAGGATTATCAACTTGCTGGGTTGGAGCTTTTTCTGACGAGCAGGTTAAAAGAATTTTAAAAATTCCTGGAAATATAGAAGTTGAGGGAATTTTCCCAATTGGCTATGAGATGGAAAAAGGAAAGCGGAAATTCAAGCCAGACATCAAGACGCGGGTTTATTTTAATTCTTGGGGAAGCAAGTGGCAGAAACCTTATGCAAGACAGAAGGTATAACATCTCGTGGGGGCATGTTACCTAATAATATAAAGCCATCCCCTCGCGGGGATGGCAGAAATTAAAAATAAAAAACAAACAATCACTTTTTTATCTTACAAGCTCTATTCCGAGTTCATTCATTTCCTGACTTGGCCGCATGTATTCTTCTGTTGTAGGCCTTCCAAGGACATAAGGTGATTTTACACCAGTCATGATTGTTATAACCCTGACTCTTCCTGCAAAATCCTTGTTGATTCTTGCCCCAATGATAACCTGCGCTTCTTGAGCAAGGTTTTCAGCTACCATTCTACCAATATTGGCGAATTCTTCCAGCTTCATGTCCTCGCCGCCTGTGACGTGGATTAAAGCACCTGTTGCTCCCTTATAATCAACATCTAATAATGGATGTGTTAGGGCCTGTTTTACAGCATCTTCAACTCTGCTACTTGTATCACTTTCACCAATACCAATAACAGCAACATGTCCGTTTTTCATGATTGCAGCTACATCAGCATAGTCTAAGTTTATCAATGAAGGCAAGGTGATTGTTTCCACAATTCCTTTTATCATTGTACTTATCAGCTCGTTTGCAACTGCAAATGCCTGTTGCATTGGCAAGTTTCCAGCAATATCCACAAGTCTCTCGTTGTCAATTACAACAGCTGTATCTACAACTTCTCTCAATTCCTGCAAACCAAATTCAGCTTTGTCTATTCTTGCTTTCTCGCATTCAAAAGGCATAGTCGAAACGCTTATTACAATAGAGCCAGATTCTTTGGCAAGCTGTGCTATGACTGGGGCTGCTCCTGTTCCTGTTCCTCCTCCTTCGCCAACAAGGATAAATACCATGTCAGCTCCGGTAACAGATTTTTTCAAGTCAGAGATGCTTTCTTTTGCAGCTTCTCTTCCTTTTTTTGGGAATCCGCCACAACCAAGTCCTCTTGTCAGCTCCTTGCCAATAAGTATCTTTTCATCTGCTTTTGTGATACTTAAATGAAGAGCGTCTGTATTAACACCAATAACTTCTGCGCCGTTAATTCCCTTGTTAAACAGCCAGGTTATTGCGTTGCATCCTGCTCCGCCTGCTCCAACAACTTTAATATTAGCCTTGCCTGCTTTTAGCTCGTCAAAGTTAATACTATGTGTCGATGCGTTTTCTATTGCCTCTTTTGCAAAATCTAGTACCATTTTTTTTAACCTCCTTTCATGAAGTATTTTTTCCCGAAAGATTTAAATACTTCTTAGTGTTATATTCTTTAATAAAAAGGAGGCAATTTAATAAAAATCTAACTATAACTAAGAATTCACGCGCTTTTTTTACTTATTCGTCCCCGAAACGAATAAATTAATAATATATAGACACACTAATTCTTTATAAACTTTATGCTGATGCAGATGTATGTTTTATTTAAGGCAGTAAGGATGGTAGAAATATCTTACTATGACTTCTCTTAAGCTTTCAGTTAGTTTTCTTCTTTTAATTATAATCGCTTGATAATTGATTTTCTGTCCGCAAGCCCTGCAACTATAACTTTCTGCGAATTCTTCATTGACATCAACAATTTCAGGTGTTCTATTGTTCATATTATTTTCTCCAGCTTTTTTATTTTTTCCTGGGTTCTTTCCAGTTTTTTGTTAGCTTCTCTGAGGAGAAGCTTAAGATAATTGGTGTCTGTAAGAGGCTTACCTTTATCCATCAATGGCAGGTCTAAATGCTCTGTTGAAAGAAGTTCTGCTATAATCCGGTTTTTTGTTGCTAGTATTGATGATTTTTTCCAGCCAGCTTCTAGTTTTGCTTTATCAACTAGTTTTTGTGCTTCTTTAAGATTTTCACATGCGACATGAAGAATTACAGGCTCTTGCTTCAGATAAATAAGGGCTTTTTCTTTCTTGCCTACTTTGTTTAGAATTTTTTTGAATTCTTTAAAAGTTAGCTTTTTATGGGTGACATAGAGAAATAAGCCGGGCTTTTTTACTTGCTCTGCTTTTATTAAGGCGATTCTGCCAGAGCAAGAAGATGTTGTGTAATATTCTTGCTTTTTATTCAGCTTATCGACAAGTTTTTTTATTGGCTTGTCTATTTCTCCTGCTGATGATTTGTCTGTTTTTGTGAATTGCTGGGATTTTCGCTTTGAAAAAGTCTTGTCTGCCATACCAACAAAAAGGTTATATAGTTTAAAATGCTTTTGGGTTTATGAGAATAGCTTTAATTGGACCAGGAAATATCAGGTTTCATTATCACGAGCTTCTTGGATTAAACGAAGGGGGTTTTCAGGAAGAAATTAAAGGGATAGCAAAAGCTCTTGCTGATTCTGGGGCTGAAATTGAATTGCTACCTGATGATGGAGTTTGCATAGAAATTGCCAAATTATATAAGCAAAACAAAGGGAAGAGAGTTATAGGCAGTGTTCCGAAGTCAGATAAAACATTTGGAATTGCTCATTTAGAAAAATATATGAATGAAAAAATTAATGGAAAACCTTTATTTGACGAGATTATTGATACTGGGGACTGGTTTAAGCATGATTTAATAAAAGGTTTAATGGGAGATGTAATTTTATATCTTGGGGCAAGTCCCGGGACAGATGGCGAGAGGCATTATGCTGTTTATTTATACAAATTAATTGCTGGATTTAAAAAAGGCGTGGAAGTTTCTGCTTCTAGAATACACCCTGATACAAAAGCTGGAAAAAACTTCAGCATTTTTGTTTATTCTCCCTTCCTGCTTTCTGGGAAGCTTCCTAAAGAAGATGAAGCCTATATGAAGAAGTTTGGGGTTAATTTTGCTTATATTAAGAATGCTTCTGAATTGGAAAGAAAGTTAAGAGTTTAAATTTCCGAAGATTTCAATAAGACTAAAATTTATTTTTTCCTTTCCTAAAAAGTTTATGAAATCTCTTGAATATTCTTTTGAAACAATAAAAGAAGACGGGGAAAGTTTTTTCCCGTCAAATTTTTCAAGCAAACCAATTTTCTTATATTTTTTTTCTTTTCTTCCGAATAATTCTCTTATAATCTTATTTCTTTTTGTAATGTTTTTAATTGGTTGTATATTAAATAGTATAAGAGATTTCATATCTTTTGGAATTTCTTTGTATTGCCCATAAAGCATAATCCCGTCACTTATTATGCTTCTTTTTAGACTCCATTTATCAAGTTCGCCTACTTTTATGCTTATTTTGTTTTTTATGCCCCTGAGAGAAAATGTTTCTGCCGCATTAGATTTATGAAATTTTTCAAGTTCATTTTTAATTAACTTTGCTGTTTTTTCTTCTTTTTCCTTATTTTCGATATCAAAAAATAAGTCAATATCGCTCTCTTTTTCAGCTTCTCCTCTTGCAACAGAGCCAAATAATATAATCTCTTTCACATCTATTTTTGGCAGTATAAATGAAACAAATGCGGATGCATATGCAACCAACTCTTTAGATTTCATATCCAACATTTTTAAACAACCCCCTGAAAATTTCTTTTATCTTTAAGAATTTTTTTAGAACTACTTTAGTTTGTTCTTCACTCGGTTTTCCATAAACTAATGCATTCCTTTCTTCTTCTAAATCATAAACTAAAGAGTATATCTTTTCTTTTTCTGAAAATTCTATTCTAAGTTTTCTCTCTATTAGTGGCTCTATCTTTTGTCCTGCTTGTGGTCTTTTAAACCAGTCGTGTTTTATTACCTTTCCATCACCGATTTTATTTGCTAGATGCAGGTATAGTTCTAGAAATTGGAGTGTGCAGGCAGAGCAATTAAACCCAATTGTAACAGGTTTTTTTTCTATTCCCTCTTTTATAGCATCTTCTATCTCTTCAAGATGCTCTCTTATTTTTTTCTTATGCTCTTCTACAGATGTCATTTGGATTATTTTATACCAAGATTAGGTATATTTTATACCTTATAAATCTTTCTGTGGATTATTTTATACCAAGATTAGGTATATTTTATACCAAAAAAGAATATTATTCCTTCGTTAGCAGTTCTGCATTTATGCCTTTTTCTTTGCAGAGCTTGAGAAATCTCTCGGCATCTTCTAATGTTCCTGTTATGCTCCCGTAGTGCATAGGGATTACTATTCTTGGCTTGATTATTTCTGCTGCAATTACAGCCTGCTCCACATTCATTGTAAAATTTCCTCCAATTGGCAGCAATGCTATAAACTCATTTTTTTCTTTGCCATAACCTGTGAGCTTTTCCATTTCAGGAATCACGTCTGTATCTCCTGCATGGTAGATGATTACTTTGTCTACTTTAATCACATATCCAACACCATCTCCTCTTAAGTGGAAATCTTTTTCAATATTATAAGCTGGAGTAATGTCTATTCTTATGCTCCCGACTTTAACCTCGTCTCCTGGCTCAACTAGTTCGAGGGTTACGTCATCTAATCTTGTTATCTTGCTCTGGCAGCAAGGAACAGTTATTATCACTGTGCCTTTTTTAATAATTTTTTTAATGTCCTCTATACTGCAGTGGTCGTAATGGTCGTGGGTTATGAGAATTATGTCTGCTTTTTCTTGGGGGTTGATGTTATACGGGTCAATGTAAATTATTGCGGAATTTTTAATTAAGATTGAAGAATGCCCCAGCCATTTTATTTCAACATTTTGAATTTCCATATTAAAATATTAATTTAATATAACAAGTTAACATTCAACTAAGCTTAGTGAATCGCTGATTTCGCAGGTTTTTGTTTTCTGTCCTGTTGAGACTAGGGGGGCTATTTCAACTTTAGAAAATTCAGTGAAGCTTGTTTTTATAATGTATGTTGTGAATTCATTTTCTCCTGGCAATAATAATGCCTGATTGTATTCCCCATTGTATGATTTTATGTTCTCATTGGCTGTGTTGTTTATAATGTCAAATCTTTTTGAGCTTGAAGATGTTGAAATAACAACAGCAACTCCTGCCAGCTTGTTTGATTTTGACATGATTCCTATTTCAACTTCGTTTGCGTCATTATAGCAGGCAGATTGTATTTCTAAGGAGTTAAGGACATCAAAGCAGCCGCTTCCTTCGTTCAGCTTGTTTTTTAGCATTGGTATCAAGAAAACCGAAACAATTGAAATTGCTATAATTGTTATTAAGATTAGCAATACAGTTGATACAATTTCTGAAACAGCTTTTTTATTTATATCCATTCTTCCTCACCTGTTTCTTCTGCAAATTCTGAACTAATGTCTAAGATTGTTCTGTATAATTTTTCATCACATGGGTATACTTTATTCTCTTCTTTTACTTTTCCTAATAAGCCCGGCGTGATTATTATTTGGGTTTCATCTCCTGATAGGTCTATGTTTTTTTGAAATGTGCTTCCAACATCAAGATTAATTACAACATCCTCGCTTTGGGATTCTTTATCTTTCATTTTCTTTAATTTTATTTGATAAACAGGAATGTTGCCTGTGTTTGTTATCATTAAAGTGTTTCCATCTAATCCTGCTGATAGAGAAACCTGGCTGCACAGGGTTTCTGCAAGCTGGTCCATTTTCATAACTCTCTCTTTCATGAAACTTTTAGCCCAAATAAACACAATCGTGGATGCGACAACAACTATTGCTATAAGCAATACAGTTGCTATAATCGGGGTTACTGCTTTTTTCATAATATAAGATATTAGTTAGAGTTTAAAAAACTTGTTGTAGTGGGGGATTATTATATAAATCCATCTTCTCCCAAATATCTTAGTATTCTTTTTATTTCATCGATTATTTTTTGCTGCGATTTTTTATCCGACATAGCAACAAATTTTATTAGTAGTTCGCTTAGCTCATCTATTCCGAGAAGTTTTATCTTCAATCCATCTGTAATAAAATAAAATCTAAATACCCCATACCTTACTTCTTTTATAACAATCCCTCCAACTTGCCCCAATTCTTTTCCTTTTTTTGGATTCTCTTTTAGAGAATATAACAATTCAAATATTTTAATCGACTCTTTTTTGAATTTTTTATTAATCTCCTTTTCCAGACTTTCAGTTATAATCACTTTTGCCATTGTTTTTTAGCATTGGATAAAGCTTCTTCTATAGAGATAGTATTTTCTTCATTCATCAGCAAGTCATGAAGCTGCCTTTGTTTTGCGCTTTTAATCAATCTTGTTATTAAATCAGAGTAACTTTCTCCCTTATATCCAAATTCCTGCATTTGTCCCTTTACTATTTTGTCTATTGCTATTGTTGTTTTTTCCATTTTTATAATTCTTATAGTATTTATAATTCTTATAGTATTTAAGGCTTTTGGTTGGCTAGAATTTATTAGCAGTTTATCTTCTGCTTGAAGAAACCTTTCTGGCAGGCAACTTTCTCTTTATCTATGAACTTGAATGGTTCTATGCTTATTAGAGTTATGTTGCCGAGCTGGGCAAATCTGAATTGCTTTGTGAATTTTTCTTCTGGCTGCAATGGCGAGGGAAGGATTACTTCTGCTAAATTCAACTCCATTGTGGCTTCTGTTGCATCTTGTTTGTTGCTTGCATGAATAAAAAACCCATCTATTTTGAATAAGCCGCGGTTTTCAAATGTTATCTCTATTATCTTAGTGCTTGAATTGCAGATGTAGTCATAAATAACTAAGGAAACCTCTTCTGAACACTCTTTTGGCGGCTTTTTTATGTAGAGTTTCATCAACGAGAAAACCCCAACTGCAAGAGACAGGGAAATTACAATTATCAAAACATACGAGACAATCTCGCTTATTGCTCTTTTATTTGGTTTATGATTTAGATACATAGCATTCTTCCTCCTTGCATTTTTTTAAAACAAACAGGAAGTTCTGCCCCTCATTAAGCCTAAAATTATAAACATTTCCAGATATATTAATGTTTACTTCTCTATTTACTGGCTTGAATATCCAGTATTTTGGTGCGTAATATCTTTGCCCTTCACCAAATGTCCTTTCTTTCTGGCTTCTGTTAGAAAAAACGTTAATGTTTCCCCTGTATTCTGTATAGTTGACAACCTGAACTTCATCGTAATCTCCGAATATGAATGTAACTTCGGCATCTGGGTCGCTTTCTTTTAAATAAGGGATGTAAGTTTCTGCGAACTCTTTTATTTTAGAGTCTACATCTTCTTTGTTTGCAATAGAGTAGTCAATTACTTTGTATGACTCTTTGCCAAATTCATCTGACATCTCGTAAAATCTTGCAGGTTTTGCCCCTGCCTTTATTGTGTTGACTGCGACACCCAAACCAAGAATAACTCCTATGATAATTACAGCTGCTAGGATGTAAAACTGCCCTCTTTTGTTCATCTTTCTTATATGTAAAATGTGTTTTTATAGTTTTTCTTTGCGTTTTGTTTAGGAATATTTTTTTGTTTATCTATATACTAAAACACAGAAATGTTTATAAAGCGTTAAATTATAGGAATATGTCCAAATACAATTTGTTGTGTTCCAGGCACTTGAGATATACAACCAGTTGTATTAACTTAAAAGAGGGAAAAATGCTCTTGTTCGCATTCCCACTCAGATATAAAATAAAAACATGATATGATTGCTTCGTGAAAATGCTCTGTCCATATTGTTCTAATGATGAAACAAAGGTTACTGATAAAAGGGATTCTAAAGATGAAACAAGGAGGAGGAGAGAGTGCTTGAAATGCGGAAAGAGATTTACTACTTATGAGAAAGTAGAGCCATTAGAGATTTTTGTTATTAAAAAAGATGGAAGGAGGGAGGGATTTTCAAGAGAAAAGTTAAAGCAGGGGATTGTAAAGGCGTGTGAAAAAAGGGATATTTCTTTAGAAAAAATTGATTTTGTTGTCAGCCAGATTGAAGAAAAATTAAAACAGCACGGGAGTGAAGTTGAAAGCAGGATCATTGGGGAATTGGTTATGAGGGCTTTGAAAAAGATTGATAAGGTTGCTTATATAAGATTTGCGTCAGTATATAGGGATTTTCAGGATGTTGATGACTTCAGAAATGCCGTAAAAGGCATTTCTGATAGCACTCAGAAATCTGCAAAAGATTTCCGATGCTTCAGGAAAGAGATAAAGGAGGTTGTGAAATGAACCCGCGAAAAATTCCACAGGCTGTAAGAAAAAGAGATGGAACTCTTGTACCATTTGATTTGCAAAAAATAGAAGAAGCAATATTCAAGGCAGCAGAAAGTGTTGGAGGACACGACAGAGAAAAAACAAAAGAAGTTGCGTTAGAGGTTCAGGATAGGCTTCGCGGGAATGGGGTTCCGAGTGTTGATGAAATAAATGATTTGTGCTGTAAAACTTTATCAGAAATGGGGTATGATGGAACAGCTGTTTCTTATCATACATACAGTAGAAGAAGAGCAGAAGTCAGGGAAAGATTAAAGGTTCTTGGGGCTCAGCAGGGGAGCGGCCCTACTGATGGTTTTTTAATGGTGGCTTCACAAACTGATGAAGTTTCTTTTCCGTGGAATAGAGAGAAAATTACTGAGTCGTTACTTAAGGAAACCAATTTAGACTTAAGAACTGCCGGTTCTGTAGCCAAAAGTTTGGAAAATACTATTCTTTTGTCAAAGCTTCCTGCAGTTACAACTTCTTTGATAAGAGAACTTGCCCATACTGAAATGATTAAGCGTGGGTTTAATGATGCTGCGGGAATGTACCAAAGTTTTGGCATTTCTCTTCATGATTTAGAAGTGGTAATTTTTAGAAAAGGAAATGAGAACAGCAATATTGTTGCTAATAACCCGGAGGCTGTTGCTTTTAATCTTTCTGGAAGAACAAGCAAATCGTATGCACTTAGCCAGGTTTTTTCAAAAGAGGTTGCAGATGCCCACACAACTGGCATGATTCACTTGCATGACTTAGATTTAATTACAAGAGTTTATTGTTCTGGGCATTCGCTTGAATATCTTAAGAAGTTTGGATTAGCTCTTGATAACTTGCAAACAGGTTCTTCTCCATCAAAACATGCAAGAACTTTAACAGGACATTTAAACACATTTTTTGCAAGTATGCAGGCATACTATGCAGGGGCTTTGGGAGTTGGCTTTACAAATATTTTTTATGCTCCACATGTTAGTGCTGATTTGGAAGGAGAAGCAAGACCGAGGATAGATTCTGCTGAAAGAGATCATAAAAAATTAATTTGGAAGATTGAAGATGGAAGAAAAGCAGGAAAAGATGTTTCTTTGCTTGAAGAGGCTGTTAAAGAAAAAGAGCAAGAACTTGGTGTTTATAGGAGAGACCCCTTATCTGCATTAACTGATGAAGAAATAGACAAGTTCATTAAACAAGAAGCACAACAACTTATCTTTGTGCATTCTCAAAATGCGTTTTCAAGAGGCGGACAGACATTATTCCTTGATTTTAATGTGCACTCGGGAGTTCCTGAATATATGAAGAATACTCTTGCAGTTGAGCCTAGCGGAAAGTATGCTATTAGGAAAAAAGGCAGAAAGGTTTTTTTGGATGAAAGGAAACTCAGGGAAAAAACAGATTCTGGATATAACTTAATAGAGCTTGTTGATCCTGAAACAGGAAGAGTTGTGATGAAAGAAAGGCTTGAAGAAAAGCCAATGGGCAAGGCAAAAGTTAAAGAGCTTGTGCAGGACTGGGTTCTTGAAGAAGGTGAAAAGCCTGTTACTTATGGGGATTATGACAAACTTTCAAAGAGAATAGCGAGAAGGTTTTTAGATGTTTGGAGGGAAGGTGATGAGATGGGGCAACCATTTGCATTCCCTAAATGCGACCTTCATGTAAGCAAAGAGGCATTTAATGATGGGGAGCAGGTAGAGTTATTAAAGTATGCATGCCAGATTGCAAGTGAGAATGGCTCTCCTTATTTTGTTTTTGACAGGGATGCTGTGACTCTGGCTGCTTGTTGCAGGCTAAAAACAACTATAACTGATAACTATACAATAAAGCATCCAGAATCAATGAGATTTTGCGGTTTCCAGAATGTGACTATAAACTTGCCGCAAGCAGCTTATCGTGCAGCAAGGAAAGGAAAGAAAAATCTCGAGGGTTTTCTTGAAGAAGTGGATAATGCGTTGGGCATAGTTGTTAAAGCCCACCTACAGAAAAAAGAATTTATAGAGCAACTTCAAAAACCCGGCTTGCCTCAATGGCAGACAGGCAAACCATCTTTAGACAGCCAGCCATATATAGATTTGGATAAAGCAACTTATATTGTCGGACATATCGGCTTGAATGAAGCTGTGCAATTTATTACAGGAAAAGAGCTTCATGAGTTAGATAACAAAGAATTTGAGGAATTTGCGTTAAAACCAATTGCTCATCTGAATGTAGCTGCGAAAAAATATGGGGAAGAGCATGGTTTGAAGTTTTCACTAGAAGAGACTCCTGCAGAATCAGCCTCTAGAAGGTTAAGCAAGATTGATTTGTCAAGGTTTGAAGAAGCAAGGAATTATGTCAGGGGAGATATTGAAAATGACCAAACGTATTACACTAATTCAATTCATGACAGAGCAGATGCGCCGGTTAGCATTATCGAAAGAATTCAAAGGCAGAGCATGTTCCATCCTGCAATTGAATCCGGAGCAATAATTCATGCTTTTATCGGCGAAGAAAAACCTTCTGCAGAAAGCATTTTTAATTTAGTGAAAAAAACCTTTGAAACTACACAAGCTGCACAACTTACAATCAGCCCGGAGTTTACAGCTTGTCTTGCCTGTAAAAAAACAAATAGAGGATTAGTTGAGAAATGCCTTGAGTGCGGGAATGATGATAAAAGAAAATTAAAGGGAATGACGAGAATTGTAGGGTATTACAGCTATGTTGATAATTGGAATCCCTCAAAAATGGCTGAGTTAGAAGCTAGGCATCAAGGGAATTATTCACTGGTTTCTGTTGGGGATTTTTATCAGGGAAGGGTTCCAAGACTTGAAACACCCAATGGCAAACCAACTGCTTATTTATTTGGAAAGCATGGCTGTAATCTTTGCGATAATGCAAAAAAGATTGTAGAAAAATCAGCTGAAAGATTATATGAAAAGTTAGGAGTGAAAGTGGATGTGGCGGAACTTAAGGTAGACACTGGAGAGGGATTGGCAAAAGCAATGCTTGCGAAGGTTAATTTGTCAGAACTTCCGTATCTAGTTGTGGTTGATAGTGCTTCAAATGAAGCGTTAAGGGTTAGCACAGAATATAATGGCGAGACAAGAATTATTCATACAGGAAGGGTTTATCCTGAATTAGAGAAGCATTTTTCTAAACCCGCTAAAAAATGAAAATTTCAGAGTTTGTTAAGGAAAGTTTATTAGACTACCCTGGAAAAATCTCGGCAGTTGTTTTTTCCCCCGGATGCAATTACAAATGCCTAACTTGCCATGCAAGACAGATTGTTGACGATACTGAAAATATTTCTGAAGATAAAGTATTTTCTTATCTTGATGAAAGAAAAGGATGGATTGATGGCATTGTCCTCTGCGGTGGCGAGCCAACACTGCAGCCGGATATTGTTGATTTTGCAGGAAGACTGAAGAAAAGAGGACTTGCTGTTAAATTAGACACAAATGGTTCGCAGTTTTCTGTCTTGCAGGAATTAAGGGAGAGGGGATTAGTTGATTATGTTGCTATGGATGTAAAGGGGCCGAGGGAGTTGTATCGGGGACTTGTTGGAAAAACTTATCTTGATTTCAGAGATGATGTTGAAAAAGGAATGAATCAGGCTACAATGTTTCTAGATTATGAGTTCAGGACAACTGTTGTTCCTGTTTTGAGAAATGGCAAGCCAAAGTTTATGAATGTTGAAGAAGCAGAAGAGATGGTAAGATGGGTTGTTAAGGTGACTGGCAGCAGGGAGCATAAATATTTTGTTCAGAAGTTTGTGGCAAGAGGAGAGGAGGAGATGTTAGATGCAAGATTTTCTAAGGAAAATCTTCCTGAAGAGATGAGAGAAACATCCCAAGAGGTTTTGGAAGCAATCTGCGAGGCAATTAAAAAACATATTCCAAATGTCGAGGTGAGGTAATGATAACAAAATGAGTAATGGTGTAAGTAAAGTTATACAGAAAATAGAGGTTGAAAATTTCAGCAGCAAGGACAAGGCGAAATTAAATTTCTGGCTTTCTATGGTTGAAAAGTATGATTATGATAAGATTATTTCTATTTGCTTGAGTGTTGGAACAACACCAGATATTGCAGATAGAATTGCGAGTGAGATTGATGTTAATTTAAGCGAGGAAGACAAGGAAATAGTTTCAATGTCTGAGATAAGAAAGCTGATTTTTGCTCTTTTATATAAATACGATTGGGAAGCTGCGAAGAGATTCAAGACAGATGAGATTTACATAAGAACAAGTTCTGAGAAGTTTGAGATTTTTAATAGAGACAAAATTTCAAAATCTTTAATTAAGGAAACTGGCATAACTGAAAATCAGGCAAATGCAATTGCTATGGATGTTGAAAAGTTTATAAGACATTTGAAGCTTACTTATATTTCCTCTCCATTAATAAGAGAGATAACAAATGTCAGGCTTTTAGAATATGGGTTGGAAGATGCAAGAAAAAAATATACAAGAATTGGGTTGCCTATTTATGATATTGAGCAGATGATTTCAAGGGGGGCTTCTACTGATATAAAAAGGGAAAATGCCAATTTGCAGCATACACCAGAGACAATAAACTGGATAATTTCAGGGGAGACACTTGAGCAGTATGCTATGATGAAACTTTTTCCGCAGAATTTGCTTGACCCACATATTTCAGGAGATTATCATGTTCATATTCTTTCAAACGCAGCTACAAGGCCGAATTGCATTCAGCATTTCCCACCATTGTTTTTTAAATATGGTTTGAAAGTGGATGGAACAGGCACGCATACTTCTATTGCAGGGCCTGCAAAACATCTTTCTGTTGCAATTCAGCATTGTGCAAAAATTATGCTTGCTGCGCAGACGCAAATGGCGGGAGGACAGAGTATTGACTGCTTTAATGTCTGGCTTGCACCATTTTTAAGAGGCTTGAGTGATGAGGAAATAAAACAGGCTGCACAGGAATTTATTTATGAGTTAAATCAGAGTTATGTTGCAAGGGGCGGGCAGGTTGTTTTTAGCAATATTCTTTTTGAATTTGGTATTCCTAATTGGCTGAAAAATGTTACAGCAATTGGCCCCTCTGGAAAAGAGGCTGGAGTTTATGGTGATTATGAAGAAGAAAGCCTGAAATTTTTAAGGGAATATACCAAGCTTAAGATTAAAGGGGATTATACTAAAAAACAGCATATGTGGCCGAATGATGTGTATAAGGTTAGGAAAGGGGACTTTGAAAAATATCCGGAAGAGATGAAGCTTGTTCACGAGTTTATGGCAAAATATGGAACACCCTATATTGCGAATGGATTGCCTGAATGGCAAACAGAGAATTTTAATTACATGGGCTGTTTGGCAGAAGATACGCCACTTCCTTATGTAAATGATGATAGTAATCATCTTTCTTCTATAGGAAACCTTGCTGAAAAATATTTTGAAAAATTTGGAACAAAGACTTATGGTGTTAGTGTTTATACAGAGCCAGAGAATCTTTCTGTTTTTTCTTGGAATCCTGAGAAAAATATAATCGAAAAGAAAAAAGTCTTAAAAATTATTAAAAATCCTCCTGCAGACTTGTTTGAGATAAGAACAACAAAAGGCAAAAAGATTAAAGTTACTAAAGACCATCCATTTTTTAGAATAGCAAGGAGAAAATATTGGATGAAAAAACCAGAGCAAGTGGATACAAAAGAATTGAATATTGGGGACAGAATAATTGTTCCCACAAAAATGCCTCTTTTTGAAAAAGGAGATGGAACAATTGATGCTTATTCGGAATTATTAGGTTTTTTTATTGGCGATGGAACAATTTTGAATTTAGGCAAGGGAAAACCAGTTGTAATGTTTAATTTTAAGGCAAATTCTGACCATTTGCCTTATTTACAGGATGTTTGCAAAAGGCTTAACTTGAATCTTGAAGTGAAGAAGACATATCATTCAAGAGATAAGGCAGAATATGTTAATTGTTACATTAGGGATGAGAAAATTTGCAGGAGATTTACAGAACTATACTCCGGAGGAAAGAAAATCCCAGACGAGGTTTTCAATAATTCTGATTTAATTCTCGGATTTCTTGCTGGCATAATAAATTCAGATGGCTATGTAAGAATTGTTGAAGCCTCTAAAACTAAAACAACAGAACTTTTAATAACAACAACTCTTGAAAATGTTTTTAATTCTGTTTGCCTGATGTTTTCTGCTCTTGGCTTGGACTGTTCTTTAAGGAAACAGGAAAAGCCCGGTAAAAAATGCAAGAAACCAGCATATAGAATTTCTCTTTTTGGCAGAGATGCTGAAATGCTTCTTTCCACAATTCCCCTTGCTGCAAGACATAAGAAAAAAGAATTTTCTTCTGATAACTTTGGAAATAAGGAAATTAAATCTGTTAAGATTTTAGGCATAAGCCAATTGGAAAATGATAAGCCTGTTTATGACTTGGAAGTTGAAGGAAATCACACATTTATTTCAGGGCAGGGGCTGTTTATTCATTCTAATTGCAGGACTCGTTTAGATGCGGTTTATGCTGGTGTTTGGGGAAGCCAGAGAACTGGAAATGATATTTACATAACTTTGAATCTGCCTCGAATAGCTTATGAGGCAAGAGGTGATGATAATAGGTTCTTTGAAATTCTTAATAAAAGACTTGCTAAGATGGCTGAAATTTTGTTGATAAAGCACAAAATTTCAGATGATTTGTTGCATAAGCAGCATCTTCTTAAATTTCTTTCCCAGAAGTTTGGAGACGAGGAATATTATAACATCATGAACACGACAAAGACATTTGGGTATGCTGGCTTGACAGAAGCTGTTAAATTCCATACAGGCTATCATCTTCATGAAAATAAAGCTGCCCAGGAATTTGGATTGAAAATAATAAAGCGAATAAGAGAATACGCAGGAGAATGCACAAAGACTCATAACCTTAGATTTTCTGTTATTGCCTCGCCTGCTGAAACGTGTGCGGCAAGACTTGCGAAGATTGATATTAATAAGTTTGGAAGAAATGTTATTTATTCTGGAACAAAAGAAGCTCCGTATTATACAAATAGCCACATGGTTAAGATGGATGCCAACTTTCCGCTTGCTGAAAAAATTAAGATAGAAGAACCTTATCATCCATTGACAAATGGCGGGCATATACTCCATATCTGGCTTGGAGAGCAGTCTCCATCTGCAGACAGCTTATTGGAGATGAGTAAGAAGATATGCCAGAAGAATATAGGTTTTTTCGCTTATACCCGGGATTTTTCAGTCTGCACTCCGTGCTCTAATTTTGAGTATGGCTTGAAAACAAAATGCAGCAATTGCAACAGCGAGGATTTATCAAGATATTCAAGAATTACAGGCTATTACCAGAAGGTTGAGGGGTGGAATCCTTCGAAAAAACAAGAATTAAAAGATAGATTTAGGTATGAAGTCGGGAATTGCGCGTGCGATTAGGTTTTGTTAGTAAGTTA
>Ga0209541_10008810_pt1 | contig 16518 bp, 19 predicted proteins | sample RifCSPlowO2_01_FD_184027 | JGI IMG/M metagenome (GOLD analysis project Ga0209541, IMG submission 184027) | Groundwater microbial communities from Rifle, Colorado - Rifle CSP2_plank lowO2_0.1 (SPAdes) (version 2) | ecosystem: Environmental > Aquatic > Deep subsurface > Groundwater | place...
AGAGATTCTTTTGCTCCGACGCGCCAATACCGGCTATCGCGATGGTTTTTATGATATGCCTGCTGGGCATCTTGAAGAAGGAGAAACATTACGGCAGGCAGCTTTGCGTGAACTCAAAGAGGAAACAGGGCTCGTTGTGTCTGAGGATCAGCTCGAATTCATGGAGCTTCTTCATCGCATGTCTGGTGATCGCGTTTATTTAGATGTATTTTTCGAAGTGAAACAGTGGAATGGCGAAGCTTGTATTATGGAACCAGAAAAGTGCGACCATCTTGCATGGTTTCCCCTCGGGTCACTTCCGGAAAATATTGTTCCACATCAACACCAGGTTCTTCAAGACAGATCTGAACAATGTGCCTATCGCGAGATTTGGGAAAGCATTGTCTGATATACTTAAAGTATTATTTGAAAAACCAATATTATGCTCAACACCAAGATCCTCAAACAAAGTTTGTCATTTTCGTTCTTAGCCGTTCTCTACGTCGTGATGATCTCGACGATCATGCAAAATGCATCTCGTTTCATCGGATCCGACAACGATAGCATGTTTGCACCCATGGTCTTTCTGCTTCTCCTCGTGATTTCTGCTGCAACAATGGGAGTGTTGATTTTTGGAAAGCCAGTCATGTTATACATCGACGGCAAGAAACGCGAGGCTGTTCAGATGGTTGCGTACACCATCAGCTGTCTTGCGATTTTTACCGTTCTGCTTTTTGTTGTGATTGCTGTTTCGCGTGTCGTTTAAAGGGTCTCGTATGCAAAAAACAAAAACAGCCATTTTTGCCGGAGGGTGTTTTTGGGGAATGGAAGAGTTGTTTCGAGCGCGACCAGGAGTGATCGAAACGGAAGTGGGATACACGGGTGGGGAGAATGAGCGTCCGACGTATGAAAATCATCCTGGACATGCGGAAGCGATTCGGATTGAGTATGATCCGAGCATGACATCATATCGCGAACTGTTGGACTTCTTTTTTCAGATGCACGACCCGACAACAAAAAATCGTCAAGGGAATGATGTCGGTACGTCCTATCGTTCCTCGATTTTTTATGCGACGGACGAGGAAAAGAATGAAGCGCAAGAATTTATCGACCTCGTAAATGCTTCTCATCGATGGCCAAATCCAGTCGTGACAACTCTCGAACCTCTCAAGGAATTTTATCCCGCCGAGTCTTCGCATCAAGATTATCTCCAAAAAAATCCGCATGGGTACACGTGTCACCGCATCCGATTCGGAAGTTACCTTTGATTTTTTATCTAACATCGATCGACGATCTTTTTATGGAACGCCCGCGCTTTGAGATCATGGTGAATACTCGACCAAAAGAACAAAAAGAAAAAGAAGAACTTCCAAAAATTGGGAGTATGAAAGAATTTTTGATGCGTTTGAGAGAGGTTTGCCCAGATATTTCTGACGCGGAGATCGCGAGTTTTAAGATGGCGAAACCTCTGTTTAAAGGGCTGTCTCCGGAAAAGCGCGTGCATGCGAGGAATGTTTCGCTTCGTGTTGCTCGGATGTTGCCTGAACATCAGGTGATTCTTGGCGCGCTTCTTCACGACACACAAGAACAAATTCCAAAAGAGTATTTGGCCCTCAAAAAAGAATTGCCACAGACAGTTGCGGATCTTGTGGATGCATTATCGGAAGATGCATCTCATGTAGAAGGGGAAGAGAATGCACCGTTTGCACACTTGAAGGCCGTACTTCCAACACTCTCGTCAGAGTTCAGAAATCGTGTGATTCTCATTAAGCTTGCGGATCGACTGGATAATTTACAAAAGAGACGTCAGGACGGAAAGATTCCAAAAGGGTATCGAAAAAAATCAAAAGAATTGATCGCGTATCTTGAATCCGAGTTTCGTCCCAATGAATCCGATCCTCTCAACGAGCTTGTTTTTCGTCGGGTAAAAAATGAACTCGCGCAATTGTTGACGCCAACCAAAGAACACAAAGAACGATTCAAAGAAGCTGCATAAGTAAGAAAGTATCAGTCTGGAAAATAAAAACTCGAGCACATGTGGTGCTCGAGGAGATGTCTGTATTTTAGCAATACAGGCAGTGCTGAAGTTTGTGGATGGCTTCTGTCCAGGTTTTTGCCTCCAGGTTTTCCATGTAGTGATCTCCTGACCAACACGCATGAATACCTGACGCAAGAACCATGACAAAGCTGCGACGCTCTCCCATCTTCACGGCCGCAATCGGCTCGTTGTTGTGGAAGAGCATCACGTTGTCTGAAACAACGATTGGCTGTTTATCACCCGTCCAGATCAATCCACCGCGAGATGGATGAAAGACAAAGGTACCGACAGGACGTGAGTCCCGTTCAATGGACACGATGTCATAATGAGCACGAGGTTGCGATCGATCGCCGTAAACCATCCAGCGAGCGGATGGCCAATCGACGTATTCGAGACGAAGGGGCAGGATCACGAGAATCTCCGAGTTCTGATCGAACACGCGACACCTCCGTAGAAAACAATGGTTGAAACGCATGAACACGCGGGTAGACAGCCAAAGCTGTTTTTCTCTTCGCGTGATCAATCACGTCTCAAAACACTTGCTCCTACGAAGCATGCCGGATTCGTCTGAATCCCATAAAATCGCGCTCTGGCGTTTTTTGGGCGAACTCGTCTTGCTTGTGCAGACCTGCCGGAATGTAAATCCTGCAGATTTGAACCGATGAACTTAACAGCTTTTATCGTATTTGTCAAGGGTTTTCAAAAGTGATCAAAGAAAAATACCCAATTATTGGGTATTTTTCTTTTTGTTCTTTTTTGCACACGGACTGCACAAACATCCTTTTGGTTTGATAAATGCATTCCAATATTCTTTGCCGTAGTTATAAACGACCTCCTCGTTTGGCTTGATTTGTTTTGTGGAGAAGAGAAACACGTGATTTCCGGAAATGCGCACTTCCGCATTCGGGCGACAGCTGTGGTTTGCGTAACGTGCGGTGTTTTTGTGCGTGGTTCCTACAATCGTTTTCCCATTTTCGAGTTCAAAAAGATATCGACCGCCAATTTTTTGTGCCTCGTCATCGGTTACGAGGTTGCCCCAGTATTCAATCACGAACCGATTTTTTGGAATTTCATCCATCGCAAAAAGACCGTGCCCCGTTGCACTTTTACGGACACGTGTCAGATGTTTTGGCTCGCGAGGGAATGAAAATTTCATAAAGAAGTTTGAAGTTTAGCAGATCTTTGCCATTTAGGCAAGATAAGGAAATTACGCTATACTCAACGAACATGACGCAAAATAATTTTGATAAGTCTATTGTTTTGGAAGAGGCGAAGGATCATATTGCGGCAATTCAAAACGCTATTGAGCAAGAATCAAAATCCGTAGAATTATCTGCTGAGAAGCTTAAAAGATCTTCCGGTGGGTATGATGACGCAACGCGAGACAAAATCCTCGCGCATTTTGCGGTTCGCGAAGATCAGTTGCATCAGCTCGCGCCAAGCCCGTATTTTGTACGATGCGATGTTCTCACCGAGAATGGGGAAGCGAAGCCGTACTACTTCGCCAAGTTTCCGTTCATGGAACAGTCTATCTTCTCCTGGATGTCACCCGCAGCTCGCCTCCGGTTCTCGGACATCGGCCAAACTTCTTACCAACTTCAGGACGGGACGGTTCGAACGGGGGAGCTCAAGCGCAAGGATCAGTTCATGATCGTGAGTGGAAAAATTGTGTTCATGACGAGCGAGTCGGATGTGTATGGGCGTACGCTCGTATATCAAGAAAAGTTGTCGCAGAAAAAAGGGGGATTCATGCTTCCAGAAATCGTGGAGCGCATGGAGCGCGCGCAGGATGATGTCATTCGTGCACTGGCTCAGGGATCGTTTCTGATTGCCGGTCCAGCAGGATCTGGAAAGACCACGCTCGCGTTTCACCGCATCGCGTATTTATTACAGTCGCCAGACACTGCGTCGAAGTTCTCATCGAAAAACGTGATCGTTTTCGTTCAAGATGAAGGAACAAAGGCATATTTCTCGAAGTTGCTTCCAGATCTCGGAATCCACGATGTGTTCGTCACAACATTTGGAGAGTGGGCGATGGAACGCTTGTCGATCAAGGACGCGAGCTTTGTGCGAAGACCAAACGGCGTTGATGACGCAATTGATGCGTACGAGCATCGCAAGTGTATCGCGTTGCGTTCGCATGTTCTTCTCGAGAAATCCGCCGGCAAATCAAAAGACCTTTTTAAAACACTTGAACACATTTATAGTTCAGTATTTCTCGAACAAGATCTCGCTCGATTCAAACAACAGGCACGCGATCGAGAGCTCGATCGTTTCGACCTGACCCTCTTGTTGCAGCTCGAGCGAGAAGCTAAGGGGCTTTTCGAGAAGCTCGAGGAGTATCTCATTCAAAAGAAGAACTTCGTCGTCACCCGAAAGACTCGATCTGTCCCGCTCATCTATTCTTTGATCGTGGTCGACGAAGCCCAGAACTATTTGCCAGAACAAGTGACGCTTCTTCGAACGTGTGTCTCGAATGACACACAAGCCATGCTCTACGTCGGCGACCTCGGCCAGCAAGTTCTGCTCGGTACTATGCGCAAATGGTCGCACGCGGGCGAGGACTTCGCGAGCGGACAAAAGGTTCAGCTCGAAAAGGTGTATCGAAACACAAAAGCGATTCTCTCGTACATCGCATCCCTCGGATTCGAAGTTTCTGTCCCGGAAGGATTACGCGAGGGAATCTCGGTCACAGACGAAGTTTGTTCCTCGACACAGGAAGAACTTGAACGGATTCGAGAAGTGATCGAAACAAAAGACACACAGACACAGGTTGGAATTCTGAGTCCGTCGGCGGATTATCTGGATGTTTTTCGTGAAGTATTTCGAGAGCGCACGAATGTCCATGTACTAACGATCCACGAATCTCAGGGTGTGGAATTCGATGAGGTTTACCTCGTCGGTGTGCCTTCGGACTACTTGGTCGAGACGCAAGCGATCTCGGACGAATTCGCTGAGGAGCGACTGCGAATTAAGCGCGACCTCATTTATGTGGCGCTGACGCGTGCCATGGAGCATGTCTCGATACTTGGTCGAAAACGGCTGTTCGAGATTTTCACCTCCAAACATTGACATAAAGCGCTTTCGCCTGTAGCATTGCGGGATTCTGTTAATCAACAGAGCGAAAAAAATATGTTTAAACGAAATAATGGATTTGCTGGCAAATCCTTCGGAAAGAGAGACGGGGGGCCCGTCACGATGCACAAAACGTCTTGTGCGCAATGTGGAAACTCTTGTGAGGTTCCATTTAAGCCAAATGGCAAAAAGCCAGTACTTTGTGGAGATTGTTTCCGTAAAGACGATAACGGTGGGGAACGCTCAGAGCGTCCATCCTTCCGTTCGAACGACCGATCTTATGATCGTTCGGAGCCAAAGTATTCAAAGTTTGATGACTCAAAGCCTTCTTACCCAGCGACTTGTGGAGAATGTGGCGCACGCTGCACCGTTCCATTCAAGCCAATGCAAGGAAAGCCGGTAAAGTGTCGCGAGTGTTTTGTTCCAGGTGACCGCCCATCCTCAAACGGAGGAAGCGGAATGACACAAGAGCAATTCAACATGTTGAACACAAAATTGGACTCCATCTTGAAAGCGCTCGGAACATACGTTTCAACGCCAAAGCGTTTGAAAGAGCCAACAGATGAATTTTCTCTCGAAGTCGACGCGACTCCAACAGAGAAACCAGAAAAGAAAGCTTGGGCAAAACTCAAGTACAAAAAGTAATTTAAAAACCACCAACAAATCGTTGGTGGTTTTGTTTTCTTGATCGTGTGGAGAAATGCTATACTGTCGCAACAGCTTATGACCCAAGCCCAAGCGCTCAACATCTTAAAAACCGGTAACTCGGTTTTTTTGACCGGTGAACCCGGAGCGGGAAAGACGTATACCATTAACAAGTACGTCTCGTATTTGCGTTCCAAAAAGGTGAATGTCGCGATTACGGCATCGACCGGAATCGCTGCAACGCATGTTGGCGGAATGACAATTCATTCTTGGAGTGGGATTGGGATTAGCAAGATGCTTTCGAAAGAGGAGCTTCGAGAGATCGCAAGAAACAGTCGGATTCTGAACAGAATGTTGAAGACAAGTGTGCTCATCATTGATGAAATCTCGATGCTCGACGGTCGAACCTTCGACTTGATCGAACTCGTGTGCCGCACGGTTCGCAAAAAAGATGAACCATTCGGCGGAATGCAAGTTGTCTGTGTTGGTGATTTTTTTCAGTTGCCGCCCGTTTCTCGACAAGGCGAACCAATTCCCGAGTTCGCATTTCAGTCGAAAGCCTGGCAGATGATGGATCCTCGCGTGTGCTATTTAACTGAGCATCATCGTCAAGATGACAAAGTGTTTCTTGGTGTTTTACGATCGATGCGCTCGGGCTTTCTCTCTGACGAAGATAAAGATGTGCTCCTCTCGAGGTCTGTTGATACGAATTTCGACCACGCCGATCTCGACGTACCGAAGTTGTTTACGCACAACGCGAATGTGGATCAACTGAACGAGTATGAGCTTCGGAGAATCCCAGGAAAGAAAGAATCCTTCGACATGGAAATGCATGGCGCGCCGCCGCTTGTTGAGCAACTTAAACGAGGATGTTTGTCGCCCGAGACATTGCATTTGAAAAAAGGGGCGCAGGTGATGTTTACAAAAAACAGTTTCAACGAGAATTACGTGAATGGAACGATTGGAGTGATTACTGGATTCATGCCCGAGTCGAAGTACCCAATTGTGCGTACAAGATCAGGACAAGTGATTGAGGTCGCGAAGTCGTCTTGGTCCATTCGCGCGGAAGACAAAGAGCTTGCGAGTATCGTACAGTTTCCACTTCGCCTTGCCTGGGCGATGACGGTTCACAAGAGTCAGGGTATGTCGCTCGATGCGGCGTTTGTTGATCTCTCAAACGCGTTCGTGTGCGGGCAGGGATATGTCGCGCTTTCCCGCGTGCGCAATCTCGAAGGCTTACATCTCGGCGGACTGAACGCACAGGCGCTCGAAGTGAATCAGGATGTGCTGATGAAAGATGCAGAGTTTCGTGATCAGTCACATGATGCAGAGGAGCTTCTCGAAATGCTGACGGAAGAGGATCTGAAAACACGGCACGATGCGTTCGTTCGTGATTGCAATGGTATTATTGAAAGCGATGTCGAGGAATGGATACAGTTGCTCAAAAAACCAAAAAAGGCTATAAAGAAGCGCAAAAAATAAACTATGTCAAACATTCCAAAACACATCGGGTTTATCATGGACGGTAATCGTCGTTGGGCAAAAGAGCGCGGACTCAGCTCAGGTGATGGCCATGCGGCGGGAGTTGAGAATCTCACGACCATCCTCGAGGCTTGTGCGAAGCGTGGGGTTGAAACGGTGACGATCTACGCGTTCAGCACGGAGAATTTTAAGAAACGATCACAAAAAGAAATCGCGACGCTGTTTGATCTGCTCGGACTCTGGTTGCAACGCAAATCAAAAGTGATGCGCGAGCGAGGCGTGTGTCTTGCGTTTCTTGGTGACCTCTCGAAGTTGCCTGAACGCCTTCAGCACAAGATCAACCACGCCGTTGATGTTCTCAAAACAAACGAGCGCATTAAATGCAATGTACTCATGAATTATGGTGGACGACCTGAAATCGTAAATGCATTAAAAGAGATTGTGAAAAAGGGAATCGTCGCAGACGAAATCAACGAGGAACTCATTGAACAACATTTGTATACAAAGGGTCAGAGTGACCCGGACCTCATGATTCGCACCGGCGGCGAAATGCGCGTCAGCAACTTCTTGATCTGGCAGCTAAGTTACTCGGAGTTATATTTTACAGACACGTTCTGGCCAGCGTTTGACGAAGCGGAACTCGACAAGGCGCTCGCAGAGTATGTACGTCGAGATCGACGACTGGGAGGGGATACGGTTGCTGAGGCGGTAAAATCAATTTAATCATGTCTATCGAACACAAACTTATTATTTTCTACAAATACACTCCTGTCACTGACGTGGAGCGGTTTGTGATTTGGCAAAAGAAGCATTGTACAGAACTTGGCTTGCTCGGTCGCATCTTAATTGCAAAAGAGGGAATCAATGGAACGGTTGAAGGACGGATCGAGAATATTGAAGAGTATGAGCGCCGGATGCATGCTCTCGATGGGAGTGCGGGCAAGTTCGGAGACTTCTCGAATGTTTGGTTTAAAGAGAGTCCATCGAATGGAGGAGCGTTCGAGAAGCTCAAAGTAAAAGCACGAACGGAGATTGTTGCAACGGGGTTATCTCTCGACGCGGATATTGATCCAAATGAGGTTACGGGAACGCATATTGAAGCCGCGGAACTCAAGAAGTGGATCGAGAGCGGGGAAGAGTTTGAGATTATCGACATGCGTAATGATTATGAATATGCGGTCGGACATTTCGCAGGTTCCAGACAAAGCGGCATGCAAAACTTTCGGGATCTTCCAAAGATCGTTTCGGAGCATGAAGAGCTCAAAGACAAAAAAGTGCTGACTGTTTGTACGTATGGCGTGCGATGTGAGAAAGCATCCGGTCATTTGATCCGCCAAGGATTTAAAGAGGTGTACCAACTTCATGGGGGAATCGGAACCTACATGAAGGAATATCCAGGCCAAGATTTTCTCGGCTCTCTCTACGTCTTTGACGACCGCATGACCGAGCAATTCACAGATCAATACCAAAAGATCGGTGTCTGTGTCGTCTGTTCATCCACGAGCGAACGCTTCGGAAATTGTGCCTGGCCAGACTGCCACAAACAGATGATTATTTGTGTGGAATGTTCGCCTCAAGAAAAGACCATTTATTGCCGAAAAGACTGCGAATTATCGCACTTAAAAGGGGTTGTCAAATAACCCTTTTTTTGTTACACTTCCGGCGCCTGTAAGACGCGGTGGCATTCGAGCCTTTTCCGCCCTTTCCGGCTTTTCCGCCCTTTCTAATTCACCTAACCAGTCTCACCTATGATGCTTTTTTTCATTGGTCTTGTCGAAATGATCATTGCGACCATTTGGACACGATTCGTATCACAGGGAAAAATGTTTGCGAGCGCGTTTATCACGTTTGTGAACATCCTGATCTGGTATTATGTCCTGCAAGAAATCATTTCTGATTTAAGTGATTGGACGATTATTGTTCTGTACGCCGCTGGTTGTGCGGTCGGAACAATGCTTGGAATGTATCTGTTCGATCGTGAACAGAAACCAAAAGCGCGTCCCCTCACAGAAGTCGAAATTGAACACGTATTGCCGGACACTGTATGATTACAGCAATACCGCAACCCCCGGACCCTGCGCCCGGATAAAAACACTACCCACATCGAAATCGAAGGGTAGTGTTTTTGTTTCAAGGTCTTTCTGGTAAACTAGAATGAACGCATATGCATTTTTTGAAAAAAAATTGGCCAGTTCTGATTCTTGTTCTTTTTGTTGTTTCCATCGTGACCTGGGTTCTCACAGCGCCATCTCAAAAACAATCAACGAATTCTGCTGATCAAAAACTTCGAGTTGTTGCGAGTTTTTATCCGATCGCCGAATTCGCACGACACGTTGGTGGAGATCTTGTGAATGTTGAAACCATTACACCTGTTGGTGTGGAGCCACATGAATATGAGCCGACCGCACAACAATTAGAACGTATTTCAGAGTCTGATCTTTTTTTGTATAACGGCGAAGGACTTGATGCGTGGGCGGATCCAATTGGAGCAAAACTTGGAATTGGGGAGCGAAGTTGGATTATGTCGCATACGGTCACCCTTATTGAACACGACCCACATATTTGGTTAAATCCTGTTTTGGCAAAACAGGAAGTGATGTGGATTTACTCAGCTCTTTCGTATGTTGATCCAACACATGACGCGATTTATAAACAAAATGCAGAAGCATACATCAATCAACTCTCCGCACTCGATGAAGCCTATGCTCATGGACTGAAAACCTGCGCAAACAGAACAGTTGTGACTTCGCACGAAGCATTCGCTTACCTTGCCAAACAATACAAATTTGAAACGATTGCGATCACCGGTCTCTCCCCAGAAGAAGAACCATCTGCTGGTCGACTCGCAGAGATTGCGAAGCTCGCAAAAGAAAAGCAAATCAAATACATTTTTTTTGAAACACTTGTCAGTCCAAAGCTTGCCCAAACACTCGCGTCTGAGATTGGAGCACAAACACTCGTCTTTGATCCAATCGAAGGTGTTTCGGAAGAAGACCAAGCGGCGGGAAAGAATTATGTGAGTATCATGCAAGAGAACTTAACCAATCTTAAAATTGGAATGATGTGCCAGTAAAAAAGTCTCGCCCGATCATTCAGGCAACCAATTTAACCTTTGTGCGGAACGATGAAGAAATTATTCACCATTTTTCGTTTGAAGTGAATGCGGGTGATTATGTTGGAGTGATTGGCCCAAATGGGGGAGGAAAAACCACACTGCTGCGACTGCTCCTCGGGCTTCTTGAGCCAACACAAGGGAAAATTCGTCTTCTCGACGGCTCACCTACGGATCGACATGTGCGAAGACAGGTCGGATACGTTGCGCAGCGCGGAGGAAATATTGACGCGCAGTTTCCGGCAACTGTCGAAGAAGTTGTGCGATCTGGTCGCACAGCACGTCTTGGATTATTCGGACGCAGCTCGAAGAAAGACGAATTCGCCATCGCTCGCGCGATCGACATGATGAATATTGCATCACTTCTCGGCCGCCCAATCGGAAAACTTTCCGGGGGAGAGCGTCAAAAGGTTTTACTTGCCCGTGCGCTTGCGGGGGAGCCGAAGATTTTATTTCTCGATGAACCGGTCGACGGATTAGATCCAGCCTCGCGTGATGAGTTTTACGCGTTGCTTCGAAAATTAAACAAAGAGGGGCTCACGATTATCTCTGTCTCGCATGATGTTCATACCGTTGCAGAAGAAGCGCGCTCAGCGATTTGTTTGAAACATCAACTCGTTTGTCATGGTTCAAAAGCGTGTCTTATCGGCGAGGAAGAGTTGAAAGATCTGTTTCACAAAGATCGCAAGGAATTGTTGCGTCATCATCACTAGTATGCTCGAAATACTTACCTTAGAATTCATGCGTCGCGCGTTTGCCGTTGGGCTCGTCGTCGCTCTTGTTGCGCCAACGATCGGATTGTTTTTCGTCGTGCGTCGATATAGTTCGATTGCAGATACCCTCGCACACGTCTCGCTTGCAGGTGTCGCGATCGCGCTTGTCACAGGACTCGCGGCTATTCCTACTGCACTTGTCGTCTCAATCATATCGGTTCTCGGTATTGAGAAGATGCGTGAACGCAAAACATTACCCGCTGAGACTATCGTCTCGTTGTTTCTTTTCGGTGGACTCGCACTTGGTGTTGTCCTTCTCGGCCTTGTTCGAGGGAAGAACGTGAATATCGTCAATTATTTGTTTGGAAATATTCTTACAGTCACGAATGCCGATATTCTTTCGGTCAGTCTCATCGGCGGCGCAGCATTTTTTATCGCCCTGATCCTTTGGCGCGCTCTGTTTGCTGTTTCTATCGATGAAGACACGGCGGAAGCAAATGGGCTTCCTGTAAAATGGCTCAATCGTCTTCTTGCGATCCTCGGCGCTGCAACGATTGCAATCTCGATGAATGTTGTGGGTGTTCTCCTGATTGGCGCGCTCATGGTCATTCCGGTTCTTGCGGCCATGCAGTTCAAAAAAGGTTTTCATACAACATGGGTCATTTCACTTTGTGTTTCGATCATCTCGGTTGTTGGCGGTCTTATGGCGTCGTATTATTTTAATCTCGCGAGCGGAGGAACGATCGTTCTTTGCACAATCGTCTGTTTTATTCTCGCGTCGATTTTTTCAAAAGCAACCGTATGAAATTTAAACACGCGTTTTTTGCCATTCTGTTCGTTCTCGCTATTCATGGTGTTTTGATCCTGACACAAGGATACTACCACTTGAAGCAGATCGATATTCCCATGCACATCATGGGCGGATTCGCGATGGGTATGCTCGGACTTGCGATTCATCACCAAATTTCGACGCGTCATCATAATAAAACCTCACCTTGGTGGTACCACTTCACCTTCGTGGTCGGATTCGCCATGCTGATCGGAGTTGGTTGGGAGTTTTATGAATTTATTATGGATCAAACAGTCCATGTTTGGCTTCAACAACCCCTTTCGCAGCCATCGCTTGCGAACACTATGAAAGATTTGCTCGATGATTGGATCGGCGCCATGCTTGCATTCTGGATATTTCGTAAAAAGATTTAGTGCTTTTCTCGGTTGTGGATCTGTGATAGGATTTGTTCATATGAAGTCTCTCAGCCTCTTCATTCTTGCTGCCACGTTGTTTATCGGCCTCACGTTTGCCGGTAATGCTTTTTTTGGCATGGATCATGGAATGGAGATGGGCAGTGTTGAGTGTGTGAATCATTGTTTGAGTACGTTTGTCTTTCCGGCTGTATCCTCGAGTGCACTTCCATTAATTCTGTTTGTTGCATTCTCGATTGCGCTCGCATTACGATCTATGGGCGGGTCACGACCCGCCTCTACGAATCCGATGCAGTACAATCGTCTAACCGAACCGATCGGTTTATTGTTGCGTTCCAGAAAATTATCACCCGTCATGATTCGGGATTAAACCAAGCGGCTGATTTTTTTAAGTCATCTAGTTTGGTTTTTGTTTTATGGAAAATATCACATTTATTTCAGCCCTCATTCTGGGCTTGGTTGCCGGAAGTTCCTCTTGTCTTGCTGTTTCCGGGGGGCTTTTGTTGTCGGTCGTCGGAAAAGCCCACGATCGTCTCGGTTCGATGTCCAAAAGCTCACGCTTACAATTCACCTGGATGTTTGTTATTGGTCGAATCGCGTCATATACGATCCTTGGCGGACTCATCGGCTTTCTTGGTTCTACGTTTTCGTTCTCACCTCTTGCAACAGGCGCTATTACGCTCCTTGCTGCCGCATACATGATTATTGCCGGCCTCGAGATGCTCGAGTTGTCACCGAACTGGTTAAAGTGTGCGATCCCTCGTCCGCCAAAATGGCTCTCGAATAAAATTCTTGACGCAGATGGAAATCCAAATCGATTTGCTCCACTTCTCCTTGGTGCTGCGACATTCTTTTTGCCATGTGGCTTCACACAATCTCTTCAGATTTACGCTCTCACAACCGCAAGTTTTACAACCGGTGCGATGGTTCTTGGTGCGTTTGCGATCGGAACCTCTCCTGCGCTTCTGGCGCTTGGGTATGCTTCCGGCGCACTAAAGGGAAAAACAGGGAAGTATGTTTTGAAACTCGCTGGCGTATTTATTTTGTACCTTGCGATTGGAAATGTTCAAAATGGGCTAACATTGCTTGGTCACCCAATTGATTTTGTTTCTGCGGCTCCTTCGAGTGGTTATCGCGTGGTGTCTCCTCTCGATGAGACCAACGGGACAAATAAGACTAATTTGCCCGCCGTTGTAAACGGTGTGCAACAAATGAAGCTTCAACTCACAAACACCGCGCCGTTTTATGCACCAGCAAATCCTACGGTGGTTGCAGGCAAACCGGTTCGTCTTGAAGTTGAAGGATCGGCCGGTGGATGCCGAAGTGTTTTTCAAATTCCGGGTCTTGGCGTTCAATTGTCTCTCACAAAAACCAAAAATGTCACAGAATTTACTCCTAAGAAACCAGGAAAATACACATTCAGCTGTTCCATGGGCATGTATCGTGGAACGTTAAACGTTCTCTAATATGTCCACACAAAAAATGTTTCCCATTCGCGGCATGCATTGTGCAAGCTGTTCTCTTACGATTGAACGTGCGTTGAAAAAAATAGACGGAGTTGAGTCTGTGGATGTGAGTTATGGAACGGAGAAAGCAAAGGTCAAATTTGATGAGTCTCGTACAAATATCTCAAAGATGACAGCCGCGATTGAGCCTCTTGGTTATACACTTCTCGAGGAACAGCCGACCGCCGCTTCCATGCATATGTCTGAGAGTGAGCATGCGGAGCATCTTGGATTGAATCAAACAAAGAAAGAAAAACTTGCGGAACTTCAGCAAATGAAAAACATGGTGTGGTCAGCGATTCCGCTTGCGGTGTTTAGTTTGGTTCTTATGACGTGGGAATTACTCGCCGAATTTCGTCTTGTTCCGGAGATGCCATTCGTATTGGAAGAATTTTTCCACCATCTCTTGCCGATCTTTGCGACGTACATGTTGTTTGTGGTCGGAAAACCGTACTTGATCGGGCTCTATCGATTTTTACGATACGGCAAGGCAAACATGGATACACTCATTGGGCTTGGAACCGTTGCAGCATTTGTCTACAGCCTTACAGTCACTGCGCTTGAGGGACCATTGCGTCCATTTTTGAATGTGGATGTCACGTATTACGACGTCACCATCGTTGTGATTGCATTTATTGCGCTTGGAAAGTATCTCGAGTTGCGCTCGAAACTCAAAACAGGAGACGCAATTGAAGCGTTGCTCACATTGCAAGCAAAGACAGCGCTTGTTGTTCGGGACGGCAAGGAAATCGAGTTGCCGCTCGATCAAGTTGTACACGGCGACGTGCTTATCGTAAAACCCGCTGGAAAAATCCCTGTCGACGGTGTTGTCCTCGAAGGCTCGTCATTTGTCGATGAGGCAATGATTACAGGTGAACCGATTCCAGTCTCAAAGTCTGTGAACGATCGTGTGATTGCGGGCACAATTAATACAACAGGATCATTTACGATGCGCGCCACGAAGGTCGGTGCTGAGACGGTCCTCGCAAGAATTATTAAAATGGTCGAGGACGCACAGGGAAGTAAAGCACCTATTCAAGCGCTTGCTGATAGGATTTCGGGTGTATTCGTGCCGATTGTTCTCGTAATCGCTTTTGTCTCGCTAGCACTCTGGCTGATCATCGGCACTCGAGTTCTCGGCTTTTCTCAAGCGCTTTCATTCGGCCTCACGTGTTTTGTGGGAGTTCTCGTGATCGCATGCCCATGCGCACTTGGCCTCGCGACTCCAACCGCGATTATTGTTGGAGTTGGAAAAGGTGCTCGCGAGGGGATTTTAGTAAAAGACGCGGCAACTCTTGAGAAGCTGCATCAGGTAAATGTGGTTGTGGTTGATAAGACGGGAACAATCACAAAGGGAAAACCAGAGATTGTTGGAGGAACATCCGATCGCGAACACCTCTCGATTCTCGCATCACTTGAATCAAAGTCAGAGCATCCAATTGGTGAGGCTATTGTTGCGTATGCGAAGGCGAATACAATTGGTATTCAAGCGGTAACGGATTTCGAAATCATAAAAGGCAAAGGACTTCATGGACGCATTGACGGGAAAGAATATTTTGCAGGCAACACAAAGTTGATGGAGGATTTAAAGTTGTCTTTCGAGATACAGCCAATCGAACAAGCAACGCTCGAGGGCAAGACGCCTGTGATGCTTGCGACACGTTCCGAGATTCTCGGAACCGTTTATGTCGCCGATGCAATCAAGCCTGAGGCGGTCGAAGCAGTTCGAGCACTTCATAAACGAGGAATCAGCGTTGTCATGCTCACGGGCGATCACCGCAACACCGCGCAGTTTATTGCAAAGCAAGTGGGGATCGATGATGTTGTCTCTGAAGTGATGCCTCACGATAAGCTTACGAAGATCAAAGAACTTCAGGCGCTCGGAAAAGTTGTTGCAATGGCTGGCGACGGAATCAATGATGCGCCCGCACTCGCACAAGCGGACGTCGGAATTGCGATGGGTACTGGAACGGATGTTGCGATCGAGTCCGCAGGAATCACACTCCTCGGCGGTGATCTTTCGAAACTCGTGAAAGCGATTCGCTTGTCCGAGATTACGATGCGAGGAATCAAGCAGAATTTATTCTGGGCGTTCTTCTACAACATTGTTGGTATTCCGCTCGCAGCGGGTGTATTCTATCCATTATTCGGCCTCCTCTTGAATCCGATCTTCGCGGGAGCCGCCATGGCATTCTCGAGCGTGAGTGTGGTGGGGAATTCGCTTCGGTTGAAGGGAAAGAGGCTTTGAACAAATAATTCTTCTGTTCGAAAGAACAAAATATCGATATGTTCAAACAAAATTTGGGCAAATTAGATCGTGTGTTACGTTTTCTTCTTGCGTTTTGGTGGCTCGGTCCTTGGGCACCAACCTATTCAATCGATTGGGTGAATTGGGCAATTTTCGTCGTTGCGTGGATCGCACTCGTCGAGAGTTTTACCGCTTGGTGCTGGATTCATTCAGCTTGTAAGATCGATAACAAAAATCAGTAAAGGTTACATCCCTCGAAAGTTCGGGGGATTTTTGTTTTCGATTATGTTAGTATGTGCGCACTATGTCGCGTCCGCTTCTTGAAGTGAACCATCTCAACAAATCCTACGGAAAACAGATCGTCGTCAAAGACGTCTCGTTTGTTGTTGGTGAAGGGCAAAAGATTGCGCTTATTGGGCGAAATGGATCGGGCAAGACAACGCTCATGAATATGCTGACCGGTGCCGAGGAACGCGATTCCGGCGATTTCAAAGTGTTCGATCGAACCCGTGTCGGTG
>Ga0209541_10008811_pt1 | contig 16517 bp, 23 predicted proteins | sample RifCSPlowO2_01_FD_184027 | JGI IMG/M metagenome (GOLD analysis project Ga0209541, IMG submission 184027) | Groundwater microbial communities from Rifle, Colorado - Rifle CSP2_plank lowO2_0.1 (SPAdes) (version 2) | ecosystem: Environmental > Aquatic > Deep subsurface > Groundwater | place...
GGCCAAAGAGCGAGACGTGATATAATGGTAAATATGAAAATTACCAAAGCAGTAGTCCCGGTGGCAGGATACGGCACGCGTTTTTTGCCGGCGACAAAAGCGATGCCAAAGGAAATGTTGCCGGTAGTGGATAAACCCGTGGTGCAATATGTTGTCGAAGAGTTGGTCGCCTCGGGCATCACGGATATCATTTTCGTGACGGGGCAGAACAAGCGGGCGATCGAGGATCACTTTGACTATCATCCGGAACTCGAAGGCTGGCTGGAGAAGACCGGCAAGGAGCGAGCCCTCAAGCAGATTCGTGATATTGCTTCGCTTGCCAATTTTGTTTACATTCGCCAGAAAGGCCTTTATGGCAACGGCACGCCAGTGCTCAATGCCCAGCACCTGATCGGCCGAGAACCCTTTGTTATGGTTTTTGGCGATGATATTTTTGTGGGGGCAAAGCCGAGAGTAAAGCAGCTCCTGGAAGTATTTGAGAAATATTCGGATCCGGTTCTGACCGCTATCGAAATTGATGATGAGAGTACCAAGAAATACGCTGTGATCGAAGGGAAAGAGGTTGAAAGCGGTGTTTACCAGGTTGAAAAAATAGTTGAAAAACCAGGACCCCACGTGACCAAGAGCCGCCTTGGCGGAATCGGCGGGTATATCCTGACTCCGGATATTTTCGAGGTCCTAAAAAAAACCCCGATTCGGGACGGAGAGCTTTGGATTGTCGACGCAATCGCCAATTTAGGCAAAAAGCGTCCGCTTTACGCCAAGAAGGTTGACGCAACCTATTATGACACCGGTTCAAGAATCGGCTGGTATGAAGCCAATTTGACCTTGGGACTGCAAAACCCCGAAATTAAAGACACCTTGAAGAAGCTTTTGAAAAAAGTGGTATAATACAGTAAGTGAAATGCCAATATGCTAATGCATGCCAATGATACGAATAAATACTAATAGTTCGCCTGCTAAATCTGTCTAGTCATTCGTATCAATTAGTATCATTCGCACGAATTCGTATATTAGTATTATGCCAAGATGAAACAAAAATCTATTTCTAAACTTTTAATTCTTTCTCTGGCGATTGTTTTCACCGCGCAGTCCTGCAATCGCCAACAGCCAAGGCCGGAGGAGATCGAGCTTACCTGGTGGAAACCGTTTGATGACGCTAGGATTGTCGAGCCGCTGATTTCGGAATTCCAAAAAGTTTATCCCAATGTGCGCGTAAATTACACGCAAAAGAACATTGAGAACTACGAGGATGAACTGCGCGATGCGCTCGCGGAAGGCGAGGGCCCCGATATATTTTCCATCCACAATGATTGGCTGCCAAAACACAAAGCCAAACTCGCGCCCGCCCCGGATAACATTTTCAGCGCGCGGGAATTCAAAGAAAATTTTTTGGAAGTTACAAACGCGGATTTGACCGAAGACAGCAAGGTTTACACGGCCCCGCTTGCCGTGGACGTGCTAGCCTTGTATTACAACAGGGATATTTTATCCTCTGCCGGAATTCCGCGTCCGCCCGCGACCTGGCAAGAGCTCATTGATATGGTTCCCCGGTTGACGAGGCTCGATAATTTGGGAAATTTCCAGAGAAATGCCGTCGCCCTGGGCACGGCGGAAAACATCAATCGCGCGCCGGATATCTTGGGGCTGTTGATGCTACAGAACGGGACCCCGCTTTATTCCTCCAATCGCGATTCGGCAACCCTGGATCAGCAAATCCAGGATCCGCAAGGCAACTACTATAGTCCCGGCTCGCGCGCCTTGGAATTTTATACCCAGTTCGCCAACCCCGCCAAACTTACCTACACTTGGAATAATCGGAGTAATAATTCCATTGAAGCGTTCGCGGGCGGACAGGTGGCTATGATTTTTTCCTATTCGTATTTGCGCGCGACACTTCAAGCCAAATCGCCGTTCTTAAACTACGCAGTAGCGCCCATGCCGCAGATTGATCCCAAGAAATCGCGCGTCAATTACGCGAATTACTGGGCGGAAGGCGTGGCGAAGGGAAGTCAGTACCAGGAAGCCGCGTGGCAATTTTTGAAATTTATCACCAGTAAGGAAATCTTGCCGAAATATTATGAAGCGCAAAAACAGGTCTCGCCGCGTTTGGATATTTTGGAGCAGCAAATTTCCGATCCGGAGATCGGCGTATTCGCGGAAAACGCCTTGTCGGCCAAAAGCCTGTACAAGCCGGACAGCGATGTGGTCGAGAGCATTTTCGTGCAGATGATTGACAATGTCGTGCTGCGCAGCGTTACTCCCCAGGAAGCGATCAAGGACGCGACGCAGAAATTGAATGTGCTCTTAAGAGGGAATTAGGAAGTATGAATTAGGAATTATGGTTGCAGAAAGGCAGAAGATAAAGAGTTTCACTGATTTAGATGCTTGGAAATATGGCCATGAGCTTGTCATTCATGTATACAAGATTACGAAAAATTTTCCCAGAGATGAGCTATTTGGTTTAGTCAATCAATTGCGACGGGCCGCGGTATCAATTACATCCAACATAGCAGAGGGGTTCAGCAGAAATTCTTTTAAGGAAAAATTACAGTTTTATTCTATGGCTTTGGGTTCCTTGACAGAATTACAAAATCAGTTGCTTATTGCCAGAGACATCGGTTATCTTATCCAGGAAGATTTCAAGCGGATTGCTGATCAGACGGTAACGGTAAGCAAAATAACTAACGGCTTGATAAAGAAATCAAAGACCATAATTCATAATTCCTGATTCTTAATTCATTTCGGCTAATGTCCAAAGCAACAATAATTATCGTATTATCAAGCATAGTTTTATTGGCATTACCGCTACCCACAGCGGCCTTTTCCCTTGTTCCCTGCGGGCAAAATGTAGTGCCTGGCAAACAGCCTGGACCGGAAAACGAGCCCTGCCAGTTTCGGCATTTGATAATTTTGATAATCAGGCTGATTAACTATTTGATTTCCACTGCCGCGCTTGTGGCGATGTACTATGTTTTATTATCCGGCTTCAATCTGGTCACCGCCCTTGGCGATCCGGAGAAGATTAAAAAAAATAAACTGGGGATTACACACGCCGTCGTGGGGTTCGCGATCATCATCCTGGCTTTTGTGTTTGTGAATTTGCTGGTCAATGGGATTTTTGGAAAGCCGGACGCTCCGCGCAACTGGTGGAATCCGAACTGCCTTTATGATATTACGAACACGACTGGCTGTCCGGTTGGCGCCGGAAGCACGGGAGCAACTACTGCAACCGGTACAAATACTGGTGCGGGTGGTGGTAGCGGGGGCTCGGCGGGGACAGGCGGAACCGGAGGGACGACGGGAACAACCGGAGGCGGTTCCGCTCTGGCGCCAGCGAATTTGAAGCTGTCCGTTTCGAGCGCGTTTGCGGGAGTGAAAGACCAGATTGTCGAGGGTGGAGTGGTAACTTATAAACCCAACGACATAACTTTGACGATAACTGGTCAAAACCTCGCCGGCACGACCCTAACCAGCGACGCGCAGAGTATTACCGGCGGCCCGGGGATTATCGTTAAAAGCGTAACCCCTTCCAACGATAAGCTTGACGCCAATGTCAGTATACTTCCCGATGCCAAGGCCGGTTCCGTGAAATTCACGGTTAAAAACGGTGGCGGCAAATCCGCCGATGTAAACTTCGAAATAAAAATCACGGGTACCCAGTGGCTCCAGAGGCAGTTTCTAGAGAAACGCATAAAATTTTTCGGTGACTGGCCGGAAGCGGTGCCGAACGAGAAGGTTCAAGATATTGCAAACGAGATTAATTTAGGTCTTCAAGCCATCAATAACGATTCATACGACAAGCTGGATATCTGGATAAATATATTTGAGATAGGTTTTTGGGACTCCCCCGGCGTTTCAACTGCAATTTGTCCCGGACTTTATCAGAACATGACAGGTGCGGGTGGGTGCGCGGATTCTTACACCAATGTTATTAATTTAGAAAGTGTAGGCGCAGCACACGGAATAATCCACGAATCAGCCCATAAACTGCATGCTTATTATGACGGTACTTATAGAGGTATTTCTGGCTCACCTTGGTTCCCAAATAGCTTTGTAACCAGTTGGGCTTCGGCAGTTGGTGATCTTGGCAGTTGCGCATATCTTCCACTGCGGGACGCGGTGACTTGGAAAGACGGCGAGAACTATGTACCACATTGCGGCTTCATAGAAGCTTACGGTGTTAACGATGCTTCTGGGAGCGTAGTGATGGGGGTTATTGCAAGCAAAAATTATGAGGATGTAGCAACAATGACCACGGCCGCCGTATTACATAAAGTAAGATTTAACAGTCAGGAAGTTAAAACTGACCCGCGGTATAAACAGAAACTGGATTTACTTAAGCAATATGGTTTTATAACCAGTTCACCGTTGGGCTTGACAGGGTCCCAAGTTTTTGCTAGTATTACTTCTCCAAAGGAGGGAGCCCATGAATAAAACACTTTTGCTTTTGTCAGTTGTTTTCACTTTTTTTGCCTTTACGGCTACGGCGTTGGCCCAGCAAAAAGGCGATGTGTTGGTAGTAACCGTTCGTCTACAGGATGACAAAGTCAAGGTTCTTGAAGTTGTGCAGGGTCCGGTTTTTGACCAACCAGCGGGTGACAAAGGAGAATACCGCGTAGAAATCCATCGGGATAATAAGAAAATCTCCTCAAGGTTTTTTGACCTGATTTTGGGAGAGATAAGAATTTATCTACCAGATCAAACCCACCAATATGCCCAAGCCACGAGCGCCATGAAGCATCTGGTTTTGCCGATTACTCAAGGCGGCACGACTGACCAGTTTGTCGTGAAGGTGTTCAGGGGCACGCAAGAAGTCTTTGCGAGCTCGCTCGACAAATTGCCGTTTAGACGCAACGCGGGCATAACTGACCCAATCAGAAGCAAAGAGGAAATCGAACTTCTAAAACTGGCCAAGCCGCAAGCCGCAGCCGAGACTCCAGGAGAAGCCGCCCCAAGCGGCTTTTCCTGGAGTTTTATTATTTGGGGAGCGGTTATATTGGCTGGGCTATTGGGGTTGGCGTTTCTGGCGCGAAGGAAAAAAGAATCCGAAGATATTTAGCCGCCCTTGACATACACACTAAGTGTGTGTATACTACTTTTATGCCCAGTAACAAAACTTTAGTTTTGTCCGGGTATAACATATCTCAATAGCTATCATGCTCTATACTATACTAAACACTTATTTACCATTAACTTTTGTTCATCCGCCCAAGGCGGATGAACTCTGAAGTTGTTGTTACTGGGTATGATTAAACGGATTAACATTGTTTTGCCTGAAGAGACGGTCAAGGTTTTGGACCGGTTGGCGCCAAAAGGTAATCGCAGCCGGTTTATTTCCAAAGCTGTGATGCATTATGTCCGAACCCACAGCAGAGAGAATATCCGGGAACGGCTTAAAGAAGAGGCATTGGCCAACGCTGATCGTGATTTAAAAATGGCTGCGGAGTGGTTTCCTCTCGAGGAAGAAGCATGGCAAAAAGCGCAAAGGTCCGGCAAGCGCAAATAGATTTTCCCCAGCGGGGGGAGGTTTTTTTGACGAGCTTTGATCCGACTGTTGGCCACGAGATCCGAAAGACAAGGCCCGCGGTTATTATTCAGAATGATGTCAGTAATCGTTACAGTCCATTGACAATCGTGGCCGCGATTAGTTCCAGCTTCTCGACGCCGCCCCATCCGCGCGAAGTTGTCGTGAAACCGGGGAGCAGCGGCCTGACCAAACCATCAGCTGTCATCCTTAATCAAATTCGCACAGTTGACAGAACGCGACTGATCAAGAAATTAGGCAGGCTCGACTTGGAAACCCTGCAGCAAGTTGATGAAGCGTTGAAAATCAGCTTGGGGTTGGTCGAGATATGAAAAAACATCGCTTGACAAACCCCCGGCGAGTTGATACTCTAAGGTAGAAAGTTGAACTGTTCAACTTCCCCTTCCGTCTTATTTAAAGGAATCCTTTATGTCTATTGTAACCGTCAAAAACAAATATCAAGTCGTCATCCCCCAAAGGGTGCGCAGGAAAGTGGGTATTGCCGTCGGGGATCTCTTGGAAGCCGAGGTCGAAAAAGGAAAAATCGTTTTTACTCCCAAGTCAATAGTTGACCGAGCCATTTCCGAAGGGCTGGAAGATATACGAAGAGGCCGCGTTTATGGCCCATTCAATACCGTTGATCGAATGCTTTCTTCGCTTAAGGGGAAAAGCCGGAAAGTCGCCAAACGCAAAAAAATCCGTCGATGAAATGGCAACACACCAACCGGTCCCGTCAGGATTATCGAAGCGCTCCAGCCGTGGTGCAGAAGGCCTTCGACAAACAAGCTCGTTTGCTCGCGGAAAATTTGCGTCATCCTTCCCTGCGTGCCAAGAAGTATGGTAAAGCCGATGACATCTGGCAGGCGCGGGTCAATCGCTATTGGCGATTCTATTTCCAGATTAAAGGCGAAACTTATACTATAATCACTATTATCGCTCATCCGAAATAGTGCCAACGTCTTAGCGGTATTTATGAAAAAATTAGTTTTTGCCATTTTGTTTATCCAAGTTTTGCTCGCGGGGATATTTTTTCTAAGCTCGTCTCTGCCGGCTTTGGCGGCCGAAGGGGAGTGGACGGAGCTCATAAACCCACTGAAGTTTATCGACGTTAACAGCCCTGGAGAGCTACTGGTCAAAGTTTTTCGGGGTTTTGCCGGGCTCATGGGCGCGATAGCCATCGCCTTTGTGGTGTTCAGCGGGTTCAAGCTAGTGATAGCTACCAACGAAGAGGCTGTCAAAACCGCCAAATCCTCCCTGACTTGGTCAGTGGGCGGGTTTATTGTCGCGCTTCTGTCTTTTACCATAATTTCGGGGGTGTCGAAGTTTTTAGGGTTTGAGCCGGGACCTGTGGGAGATGTATTTGTCAATCCAATTAAGATACCGGGCGACTCTGGAAATTTTATGGATGTCCTAAATTATGTGATGATCAATTTTCTCGGTATTCTCGGATTTGCCACAATTCTCATAATAATTTATTATGGATACAGATACATAACCTCGGCCGGAAATGAAGAAGCAATCACGCAGGCCAAGGACGGCCTGAAGTGGGCAATCTTGGGATTTATCGTAACCTTACTGGCCTTCACCATTATCAGCGGCATCCGGCAGTTGCTACTCTAAATGAAACAAAAATATATAATCTTATTTGTCGTGGTGTTTGCGCTGGCTTTACCTGTTTTGGTTGGCGCCCAAGGCACTCCGCCTGAAGGACAGCCAACAGGACCAGTTGCATGTCCTGCCGGCCAAATTTGTAACCCCGCCCCGGACCAGCTGGTTAACATTTCTGATTTCCGCGAGCTTTTGACTAAAATAATCAATACTTTCCTGTATTTCGCGGGTGGAATCGCGGTCCTCTTTATCGTGGTCGGGGGATTTCAGTATGTGGCTTCCCGTGGCAATGAAGAGGCCACGGAAAAAGCCAAAAAAACAGTCACTTACGCGGTGCTCGGCATTGTTATTATAGTCATGGCGTACGCGATTGTTTCAATTGTCAATAATCTGCTGATCAAGCCCCCCGAGCAAAATACTGGCATAATTTTGAGAAATTTGGTATAATAAATTAGGTCGAAAATAGTTAACAATTAATATAGATTCCCGCCTTCGCGGGAACAAGAGAAACTAAATGAAAAACATAAATATCCAGAAAGTCGCCAATGTAATTTCTATATTTTTGGTATTCGCGCTGGCGCTGGTTCCGCTTCTGGCGGGAGCGCAGTTCAGCGCACCCAGCGGCGGGCCGATCGGGAATGTCTCTAGCGTGACCGGGCTCATTGGGCGATTCATCCAGATTCTTCTGGCAGTCGCGGGTCTGATCGCGGTCATTTTCCTGATCATCGGCGGATTTCGCTATATCACGGCCGGAGGCAATGAGGAGACAGCGGAAGAGGCGAAAAAGACCGTGACCAACGCCATCATCGGGATTGTCATCGTCATTCTGGCATTCGTGATCGTCCGCGTGATCAGCAACGCTTTGATTAACCAGGAAGTTTAGTATTAGAAACAAAAAGCTAATGGTCAAACTGCGAAGTGGTTTGAACAAAATAGCCCTACCTGCTTTATATTTGCTTCAGGTTAACCAAGGGCAGGGAATTGATAATTCTTTTTTTAAAAGTATTGGTGGATTGTTTGGGGCCGGAGGCGGACCGGCTGGCCAAATAACCATCGGCGGCCTGATTAGCATTGTTGTTCAATTAATGCTTTTGGTCGCGGCGAGCATTGCCGTCATTTTTTTGATGTTTGGGGGTTACAGGTATGTAATCGCCCGCGGCAACGAAGAGGCGACGGAAGCGGCAAAGAAAACCATGACCGGCGCCGTCTGGGGATTGATTATTATTGTTATGGCCTTCGCGATCATCAGAATTATTGCGGCGATATTGATCGAGGGCCAGGCTGGCACCGGAATAAGATAAATGACAGATATCAATTGGAAGTTCATAGTTTGCGCGAGCGTTTTGGCGGCAATATTATTGCCGGGAGCACTTTTTGCGCAAACAAAGTACTGCGATATCGGCGCTGTGAGTGTTCCGTGTTTTTCGTTAACTGCAGGACCCGCGGGCAAGGCAACATTCGGCACGGCGGTGATGCAGGTCATTCAGATCGCTCTGCTCATTGTGGGCGCGCTTTCCGTGGTTTTTCTTTTGTGGGGCGGATTCCGTTATATCACAGCCGCCGGCAATGAGGAGGCGACCGAGGCCGCCAAACAGACAATTCAGCACGCGATTATCGGTTTGATCATAGTCATTCTCTCATTCGCCATTATAACTATTATTGCCAATGTTCTCATTAAGGGTACGACGTAAAGTGGGCATTGTTCGCAAATTTTCCAACATAATCGTATCGGCAGTTCTGCTGTTTTTGCCGGGCATTGCGCTAGCTCAATTCGGCAGGGTGAGCAATTGTATTGATATCGGCGGTATTCCTATACCTTCCCCATTTTGTTATGCCTTTGGACCCGCGGGACAAATCACCGCGTCGGGTCTGGTTTTTCAGATAATACAAATCGCGCTTTGGGTGGTCGGGATGTTGGCCGTGTTGTTTCTGATTGTCGGCGGGTACCGCTATATCACGGCTTCGGGCAATGAAGAACAGGTGGAGGGGGCAAAGCAAACTATTTTTCACGCGATTATTGGCCTCGCGATAGTAATTATGTCGTTTGTTATCGTCAGAATAATTGCCAACGCGTTGATCAGCGGAAGAGCCTAAATTTTATCGAAACTAAAAAGGCCGACGAATCACTTGCGTGATCGCCGGCCTTTTCGTTTTCTTGCATTGCCGCTCTTTCCATGAGCGGCGTTTCCTCCTTTTAGTAAACTGGAAGAACCATTGATTCTGTCACACGAATGTTTTTAAGTTTGACGTCCGTGTTAAGGTCTCGAATGATCCAGACATTGTTGGCTTGGGTGGGTTGGCGGAAGCCCGTTTGGGAAGCGATGGTTGCATACTTTTGTTCGCTCCCCATAGCGTCCACCCATTTGAGAACCACCGGCCCGTTCCGGTAATTCTCCACTGTCATAGCGAGTAGCTGCTCGGAAGCAACCGCGGGGCTCATTGGGGGAATCGGGTTTGGGCCGTAGTAGTACACTGTCACCCGTGCCACTGAACCGGAACTGTTGTCCAAGACGAGTTTTCCTTCGTCTTGCGCGGTAATCGAGGTGCTCCCCGGCCCGATTGTGAACTCATGGGTGCCGATTTTACCCGCAACAGTATCGGCTCCATGAGTGTCTGCCAAGAGGTTATCGCCTTTTTTGACAGACAGGGGCGTTTCCGTTTCCTGCCCCGCACTGACTCGCCAGTGAACCGTCGATAGTGGTCGGGAAACAGGAAATTGAGTTTGGGTTGAGGCGGTGGTGGTTGAGGCTGCACCTGGCTGAACCGGTCCGTGAAGTTTAACCTTCCTTGCCGGAATAAAAAGTCGCTCGCTTGCAAGCACGAACTCCCCTAGATCATCCGGCAGGACAACTTCAAGAGTCGGTTCACCAAGCGCGGTTTGTACATCCGGGCGGGCCTGCCAGGTTTTGACAATCTTACCCGGCTCTAGGACCAGGGTCTGGTCATCCGGCTTGGTTTTGCGGCCAGCCCTGCCTATTTGCCCGTCTTTTGTGAAGGTTACAACATATAGCCCCGCGCGCTCTATAACCGTACCGAGCGTCATCTCGGCTTCAGTCCGAATGGGAACATCTTTGCGTGCCGTACGAGTAGTTATTCGATCTATGAGCGAACGGGTGACCTTTAACATTGGATTGTTCTCCGGCACAAGAGCCAGGAAGAGGAGTGGAATTGACGCCAGAGCCATAAACGTTCTGCCGAAACCCCACCAGGTCAGAAAAACACTTAGCCCCAGCAAGGCCAGTCCCAGGATGAGGAGTTGCCCCCTGTCCAGAAACTGGAGAATATTCGGCATTGCGAAGGCTACCAACGAGGAAAAGAACAGCAACAGGGTTAAGGTTCCGAACATCCTCGCCGACCCCAAGCCAATTCGTCTGCTGATCTTGTTCCATAGCAGGAAGAGTGACAGGGTGAGGATTCCGCAGATAGCGAAGATTATCCCTGCGATATGGTAGTGTCCGTTGGCAAAAGCTGTAACTATCCCCAAGGTTGCCATCACTGTGATCGTTGCCAATGTCCCCAGAATCCAAACGGCTTTTCTCCACGCCCATCTCGCGATTGGCACAAACCATGCCGGAAGGATTCCGCCGAAGAACCGCCCGATGGTCCAGAGGACGGCGTACCAAATGTAAATTCCGACGCCGGCGACGTAATCCCGGAACGAACCCGAGAAGATCAGTCCACCGACAAGAGAAACCAGAACTACGCTCAAAAACATTCCCAGTGCCCACGTCATGACTGACCTCCTTGTCCAGTTGTCGTTGGGTTAACGTCCAACTGCTGTTCGAGATTTTGCAATCGCTGCGCGGCTCTCTTTCTGAATTTCTTTGCTCGGTTAGGTGTTTGGCTCTCCCCACCTTCCCGAGTTGCGTTGAGGAGTTTCGTCACGAAGGATTCCTTCAACCCGAGGGTTGTGATAATGGAACCGTTGTCGATATCCATGAGGTTTCGGAAATCCTCCAGGGTTCCAATGCGCCTTTTAACCGCCTCCCAAAAGTTTCCCTCATCTTTCCCGGTTTGGAAAAGAAAAGTTCTGGCTTTGAGAAAGAGTTGGGGGTCGTTCATAATCGCGGCGTGGAGCTGGAGAGGAGTCATCGCGCATGGAGTGGGGCTGGCCTTCGGAAAAAGCTCCAGCATGGCTCCAAGCTCGATTGGCTGAAGTTGGAGGAGCGCAGTGAGTTCATCATCTTTGCTCTCCGCAACCACCCCCAGAAATATTTCCTGACGATCCGGCCCAAGGCCCTTAAACCAAAACAGGATTTTGTCCCGTTGGTCCTGGGGTAGTTTGGCTGCGACTATATGAAGCCGCCGCAGAGGCGAGGGATCCGAGACGCCTTTGGGCGCTACGCCAGTCGGAGCTCTCGGGGCTTTTTTGGAAACACCGTTATTCTCTTCCTTACATTGCTCAATCACCTCATTGACAACGCCCTGCTGGAAATCGTCAGTGAGGTGTCCCAACAAGCCTTCGTTGGGCGGAAGCATGGCAATGATGGAGCTCACCGTCTCGATCGTGTCTTGGTTGCGAGCAATTCTAGCCTTTATTTCGGGTGATAACTTTCTCAAAATTGCCCTTGCCATCGGCTTTTTGGCGCGATTTAGCGCTTGTACGCCGATTCGAGTTGCAGCCACCCGAACTTTTTCACTTTTATTTCTCCCTTTTTCTTGTTCTCCCATTTTTTCTCCCTTCACTGTATCATGGTAGTTGCGGTTGCTCCTTGCTCCGTTATAGGAGCCAGGCAGTGTCCGGAAACGTAGTGCGGCCCAGATTCGTTGAGGGTCCCTTCAACCCCGATGATTATGTAATTACCAGGGATGTGTTGGACCCATTGAACCTCGATCGTCACTTCGCCAGGGGATGGAAAGTTTACGCTCGCGCCGGTTTTCCATTTAGAAGAGCCGACAATTCGAGCGCGGAAATTGTGTCCTTCTTGTGAGCGCAACTTGATCTTTGATGCTATCAGGTTCGTTTCGCCACTAAGCGTGGTGGTTACGTGAAACCGCATTGCAGACCCCATTTGGGTCGGAACTGCCTTGACTTGGATATCCGTCTGCTTTTTGGGTTTGTGTTGGCCTTTGGTAGCGGGGGGTTTACTCCAAAAGAAGGAGTAGACCTTTTCCTGAATTTCCACCGAAAGCGCGAGGGAGTCCTCCCCGTTTTGCAAAGCCACTAGAATAGTAACCTTGCCGGACAAGTCTGTGCAGAACGGTTTGCCGGCGGAGCTTTTAATCTCCCGGTCGTTGGCTTGGAGTTTGACTTCCATACCAATGACGGGTTCGTTTCCCCTGGCGACAGTGATCACCACCGGAACTTTTTTGAACTTGGTCTCTGGGAGAGCGGTCAGCCCGACCGCGATCTCTGCCGGTATGGCTTGAACTGGCGGTGGTGATGAAGGGGCCGCTGTTCCTGGCACAATTCGTACATTCTGCGCCATCGGGCCCTTTTTGCCTTGGGCCATCTCGAACTCCACAGTTAGCTCTTCCCGGATTTCACCCGAACCTTCTTGGGCGAGTTGTTCTTTGCGGAAAAACACGTCTTTCGCCTGACCAGGGCGGTGGATAAACCCGTAGCCCTGACCAGGAAAATACTTCGCGATCTTTCCTTTTTCCATTGTCATCTCCTTGTCAGGTTTGCGATAAGGAAAATCAACCAGCTTCCAATCCACAATGCGCTCATGCGGAGCATGAGCACTTTGAGAAAGGGCCGGCGATCCGCGGGTTGTCGTTTGAAGTTGGCCTGAACGCGCCAACTCAAGAAAGCAAGCCATGGGCAGAGTGTCCACAGCCAGGCATTGTCTATAGCAATCCCGACTAATGTCAGGATAGTGAAAAGACCGACCAGACCCAGTCCGACTTTGAGGGCAATCGTTTTACTTTCAAGGGCTTTCGTTTCCCTCGCCACAGCCACAGCCTTGCCAAACTGTTTGCGCCAAGCCGTTTTTTCTTTCATTTCTTGCTTGGCAAAGCGGCTTGCGGTCTTCGCTTCGATTAACTCAAGCTTGCGTTGATGGCGCCGCTCCGTCCATGTTTCCAACTTGTTGGACAGACCAACACACAAATTTCGAACCATTTCGAACATATTTCCTCCAATATCAAAAATTGAGAACATTGGAATCTCGCGAAGTGAATCGCGGAACCCAAAAAGCAAGGTCTTTATCACAACCAAAGATTCTGCTTTTTGGGTACGATTTTTCTGTGATTATCAAACATTCCATCCTAGCAGATTTTGAGGGAATTGTCAATAGCCCAAGATTCGAGTAAGATCTAGCTTAGTATACGCCCCCGTGGTGAAATAGCAGACACGCAAGGTTTAGGACCTTGTGGCCGCAAGGCCGTGCGGGTGCAATTCCTGCCGGGGGCAAACAAAAAACCACCAAATATTCGGTGGTTTTTTTAGGAATTAGGTATCTAAAAGAATGTTCCGCGTTTTTTCATCATCTTCCCAAGCCCTCGCAGTTTGCGTTGTTGAAATTTATTAAGCCCGGCTTCTTTGAGACGTTTGTTGATTGTCTTGCGGCCTTTCGCTCCCCGGAGAATTTCACTAATATCCTTTATTTCCCCGGGATTGACAATTCCTCTTCCTCCAAATTCTTCCCGCAGGCCCTTTTTGATATCTTTCTTATGGGCGAAGTTGATGGGAGTCCAGTCAGACTTCGCGGGTTTTGGCGCGCTTATCCTCTCCGGTTTGATCGGGGCGACAGGTTTTATCGGAATGGGAATTTGGGGCGGGACGACCGGTTTGGGCTGAATAATTTTGGGTGGGGCTGTTTTCGGCGCGTTTCCTCGAAACGCCTCTTGGGCTCGATCCTCGTTCTCTTGTTCCTGCATATTTTTTTCTAACTTGGTTGTCCGTCTCGAACGTTTATTCGGCTTAGAACCAACAGGACCAATGCGTAGATGATATGTTCGTCGATAATCGGGTTGTTGGCCGGAGGAATCAAAGCCAGGTACATCAAAATCATCAACGCGACTCCACCGTAACTTGCAAGTTTGACCTTCAGTCCCAAGATGAGACTAATCCCCAGCGCCAGCAGGCCGAGCATGAAGAGCCAGTCCACCCACGGCTGTCCGGCAAGCGCGTGATAGAACCCGGCGAAAGGACCTTTGGGCGCAAATTGTAGAAAGCCGGAAGTCGGCGACCCGCCGGCGAGCCAGGATTTCTCCGGCGTCGTGGCAAACCCGAGGCCAAAAACTTTGTCGAGAAAGGCCCAGAGGAAAATCCAACCCATGGCAATTCTTAGCGCGGCGAACAATATTTTGTCTTTGGTCATAGTTTTTGATTGTCTTTTTTAAGCAGAAAGTAGAGTGCCAGAGGCGCGCCCCAGTTGGCCCATCGCTCGACGAAATCCCAGATTGGCTCTCCCACCAGAGGACGCATCACAGCGGTCCAGAAACCCCAAAAAGCCGCCCAGAGCAAGACTGGCCGCATAGGTTTGAGGAGCACGGTTAGGGCAATCAGTATATCCACGACCCCGACGATTGTCACCAGGGTCGCTGCGGCGCCTGATTCCAAACCAGTGAGCTGGCTGGTCCACTCGATCCAGGCCGGTTTGCCCTGGATGGCGAATATTCCGTGTCCCAGGAACTCTCCAAAAATCGCGATTCGCAAAATCCATTGAATTTTTTTTGAATCCATGTCGTTATTATTAATAATTCATTTATAACCTCGGTTATGCGTTGAGCGAATAAATCATGTACAGGCCCAAGGCCAGCAGGAACAGGCCGATTCCCAAACGCATTATTCCCCGGTGCTCTTTCCGCCAGTTTTCCAGCCGGTCAGACGAGGTGCCAAAATAAGCAATGCCGATGATGATAAACAAGGGGATAACGAACACAAAATTATACAGTAGCAACAGCGGCACGGCCGCGGCAAATGCTCCTTTGGACAGAAGTCCCAAGATGGCCAGGTATGGCGCTCCGGTGCAGGGCAGTTCCACTAGGACCACAAAGACTCCCAGTAACGCGGTTGTGAGGATGAGGAGGGCGGGATGGCGGCTTTCCATTTTCTCGATTTTGCTCGTGTAGTATTTGAGACGCGCCGCTCCGCCGGGGAACATTTGCAGGGAGAATCCCTTGCCATACCAGAAATAATCCTTGATCTCCAGGAGGCCGGCGAGGATGGCGATGAGGGCCGCGATCCAGTAGAAAGTGGCGGCAATGCCGGTTGAGAGTGCTAGTTTCAAAATTCCAAATCCCAAAAGCAGGTATGTAATATATACTACAGCGCTATAGAAAAGTCCGCCGAGGAGCATCTTTGCCGGGCTTTTGAAAACTTTCAGCATGAAGGCGATGAGAAAAATCAAAACGCCAAAGACGCAGGGGTTGATGCTGTCGACCACCGCGGCGCTGATGACGAGCCCCCAAGTCAAATTTTGATCCAGCATAAAATTACCCTTTTATTTAAAAGTTCCTTCATAACCCGACGCTTGAATCAGATTGTCGATGCTCTGAAAGCCCTCGAGCCGTTTCAGTTCCCGGCCGTCATCTTCCAAAAGCCAAGTCGGGGTTTTGTCGATGCCCTTTCGCAGGCAAAGCTCCGGGTTGCCGCCCGGCCCTTTCGGGTGGCACTCCACTTTGTTTAGTTTTTTGTATGATTCACCTAGGAGTTTTTCCTGTTTTTTGCAATTCGAGCAAGTGTAGGAACGATAATACACCCAGCCCTGCTCCGTCAGGTAGCTGGTTAGCGGGGAATAATCCCGTTTCACGACTGTGCCGGTCTGCACAAAAAAAACAATGACCGCGGAGATGATCCCCGCGATGATAAAAGGTGCCGTGAGCCGGCCCAAATTTTTCGTTCCCCGATGGACGGGCGCGCCGACAGTCAGCAAGATCGCGATCATCAGAACTTTCGAAGTTTCGCACAAAACGCAAAAAGCCTTGATCGCGAAGTATTCCATCAGGGAAAGGTACAAAGATGGAATGAGCACAAAGACCGTCAGGAAAAAAACAAAACGTTCAATTTTGGGCAGGGGCCTGGTCAGCGCCAAAAACAGCACCGTGCCAAAGTAGAAAATCCCCAAGAGCGAGACCGGGATCCCGAAAATTTCCGAATAAATGCTCGTCGTCACCACGTCGCAGGAAATCTTCTCGGAAATGTCGCAAAATGACCGCGTATTGGCGTAGTGAATGTATGTCAGATAAAACATTATCCCCAAGCCCAGCAGGGAGCAGGCTGCCACGAGAACGCGTTTGAAATTTAATTTTGGTTTCATTGTTTCGAAGTTTTGCTATTATTATAGCACAGATTGTCTCAAATGACAATCTGCTCGTAATGGCCCAATAGCTTGGAAACACCTGGTGTACAATGCACCAGAAAGGAACAAGCTATGGCATATACAACCAATCCCAGGATTCCAAGGCTTAGGGCCAGGGCAGTCAATATGGTCCG
>Ga0209541_10008815_pt1 | contig 16513 bp, 15 predicted proteins | sample RifCSPlowO2_01_FD_184027 | JGI IMG/M metagenome (GOLD analysis project Ga0209541, IMG submission 184027) | Groundwater microbial communities from Rifle, Colorado - Rifle CSP2_plank lowO2_0.1 (SPAdes) (version 2) | ecosystem: Environmental > Aquatic > Deep subsurface > Groundwater | place...
AACCATAGTTATCGATTTTCTGAACTTTGAACTTTTAACTTTTAACTTTGAACTTATCAACGTCATCGCAATGACCAAAAACCCCGCCAGAACATTTGGATGAGAAAACGTACCATACGGCCTGAGAACTAATTCTCCGTTTATTGAAGCATTTGCAATACCCGGAGTCATTGAGCTAAAATTTCTTTCTCCAAGAAGATAAAAAACCCCATCAATTGATCCTTGATTAATATATTGAAAAATAGCTAAAAAAGATTCGAGCAAAATGCCCGCCGACAACAAGATCAGAACGATCCCTAAGTTTAACCTTTTAATATTACCTGCTATATAAAAACCCAAGAAAACAAATTCAACTAGCTTTAATAGCCCATAAACCCCGGCTTGCGGACTTTTTGAAAGTAAAATCCCAGTAATTAAAACTAGAACAAAAGTAATTATTGGAGATTTAGAAATTAAGAATTTAGAATTGATTAGAAATTTGAAATTAGAAATTTGAAATTTTCTTATTGATGTTATCCCAAAAACAAAGATTAAAAAAATTAGTATGTCGGATACGTAAATGGTGGGCGATAGATAGTCTACTCTTACTCCCGAAACAAAAGAAAAAGCAGGAAAAAAATGTTTACCAAACTGGGTTGGGAGAAAAAGAATAAGGAGGTAAAATAGTAGATTGGGAATTTTAATATTGAAATTCTTCAACTTAAGAAATTAGTTACTAGAAATTGGAAAATAGTAATGGAAAGTGGAAAATTGATATTAGTATAATCTGTTTTCTAATCTCTATTTTCTATTACCACTTTCTATTTTCCATAAACTATTTTCAATTGCTTACATTTGGACTTCATAATTTTGGACTAACTACAAGTACTCTATCGCGCCCTTCTCCTTGCGACTGCGAAACAACATCCCCATCATCTTTTAGCAACATATGAACAATTCTTCTTTCCCATGACTTAAGCTCAGGAAGCGCGATTTCCTTTTTCTCGCTGATAACTCTCTCTTTTGTAGTTTGAGCCAAACTCTTAAGCCATTCCGTGCGATTTTTCTTATAATCCCCAACCTCTATTGACACGCGTATAAACTTATCGAGTCTTTTGGCGATACATAAAGAAATCACCAGCTGCAAAGACTCAAGAGTATCGCCATGATAACCAATTACAAGGCCGCTGTCTTTTGTATCAAGCACTACGTCTATTCCTTCTTCTGCATCTGCTATTTCAAACGTTCCGTCAATATCCAAAAGCTTCAAAAGCTCCGATATCGTACTTTCTATAATCTTTTTTTCTTTTTTATCCATGTATTTTTTTTACCCAACCCTTCAATCCGCCTAATCCCGAAACCTTATACTGCTGTATAATACCAAAAATCGTGAAAGTATTCCAATATAGAGAAAGCCCAACAGGGAAGTTGTAGGAAAAAAATCCAATCATGACTGGAAATATGTAAAGAGATTGTGTCTGAAACGCAGAAGCAAAATCCTCTTTCTTTTTGTCTTCGTTTTTTCCGCCAGAGGCTGATCCCGCTCCGCGGGACACTATTCCTTTTGGCTCTTCAGGTTTGTTAATCATCATTTTCGATTGGATAAATTGAAAAAATCCGGTTGCAATAGGAATCAAGAGAACTAAAACCCCAACGCTTGAAATAAGCTGGGATGGGTTTTGCCCAAGAGGCAAGCCAAAAAAATACGGGTCCCATGGCTGGTCTAATTTGATAAAATCAAAATAAACTATCTTGTTAATTTCAGAAACTACAACTTTGGGATCAAGTCCTACAATTTTTTGAAGAACCGAATACAATGCCCATATAATGGGAAGCTGTACCAAAACGGGAAGGCACCCCGCAGCTGGATTAACTCCATGCTCTTTGTAAAGCTTCATTGTTTCTGCCTGCAGTTTTTTTGCATCACCCTTGTGCTTGTCTTTAATCCTTGACAGATGGGGGCTTAATGCTTGCATTTTTTTTGAGGATTTAAGCTGAGACGCCATCAAGGGATATATAAGAAAACGGATTATTATTGTTAAAATAATAATCGCAAATCCTAAAGCATAGGGAATATGCAGAAAAAAAAGCCCTTTATAAACTCCAACAAGAATATTAATTATTGGATGAACAAGAATTAGATTAAATATTTCTCCCATAAGCTATACCCTCTCTAAGGCCGGCCCTATTTCTTTAAAAAAATCCTGCCTGGATTTATTAATTGCCTCTCTTTTTACTATAAAAACCGCGTCTCTTCCCTGCCGCATCTTACTATACAACTCTTCAAGGCAAGAACTAATAAGCCTTCTTATTCTGTTTCTAACAACAGCTCTCTTGTCAACTTTTTTGGAAACAATAATCGCAAACCTATCGTATGAAAGTCCATTTTCTTTTATTTTTAATGTAAAAAGGGGACTGGCAATCAAACGGCTTTTGTTAAACCTAATTCCCCTGGGTATCCGGAATTTCCTTCTAAGCATTATGTCGCAAGTCTTTGAGCTAAACGGTTATTCTTTTTCGCTTTTTATTCCTTCTTCTTGTAATAACTTTTCTGCCCGAGTGCTCGTTTTTTCTAGAAAGAAAACCATGCTTTCTTTTTCTTTTTAATTTCTTAGGCTTTACGAATTTCTCCATACCCAAAAGTATACACCAAAAGAAGAATAAAGAAAAGATACAGTTTTATGCACATACTCCTCTTGACAAAAAGTTCATGACATAGCTACACTGCTTCTTATGAACGAAGAGAATAAGATTTTATGGAAAAAGGTTTTGGGAGAGATTGAAACAGACATATCAAAAGGAACCTACATAACTTTATTTAAATCAACTGTCCTTTTGTCATTCGAAAATAGCATAGCATCAATCGCCGCTCCCTCAATCATGATTATCAATCTTTTACAAAAACGTTTTTATCAAACAATTAAAAAATCTGTTGACAAACATACCGGTACCGATTCCAAATTAGTATTTATTCCAAAGATCATTCCTCAGGATGTAAAAACACAGCAATTTAAAAGCCCTCTTTTTGAAATCCCAATTGATAAACCTATGACTATTGGCCATCTACCCCGAGTAAGATCCGATTATACCTTTCAAACAATGGCTGTATCCTCAAGCAATCAACTAGCCTTTGTTAGCGCAACAACTGTGGCAAAAAAATTAGGACAATCATATAATCCGCTTTTTATATATGGCCCTGTTGGGGTTGGAAAAACACACCTTATGCAAGCAATAGCAAATGAGGTTTATCAAAAAAATCCAAACAAAAAAATTATTTACACAACCAGCGAGGAGTTCACAAACGAGGTTGTTGAGGCAATAAGAAGCAATGATACTGCTAGAATGAAAAAAAGGTTTAGAAACGTTGACCTTCTCATTATTGACGACGTACAATTTATTGCCGGCAAAGAAAGGGTGCAAGAAGAACTATTCCATACGTTTAATATACTCATCGATGCGGACGCGCAAATAGTGCTTTCCTCCGACAGGCCGCCGTCTGAGATTAAAAAAATTGAAAAAAGGCTTTCCTCCCGCTTCTCAGGAGGACTCACAGTTGATATTGAACCGCCGGATTTTGAGCTAAGAGCAGCAATTCTTCTTATTAAAGCAAAAAAGCTCGGAATTGAGCTGCCAATCGAAGTTGCCAAAAATATTGCCCAAAAATCCCAGGACGTAAGGCAGCTTGAGGGTTTTTTGCATAGAGTTGTCACTGAGGCAAAAACAAAAGGCGATGAAATCACAACTATTGGCGCTGATGACGCGCTAAGTAACCATCAGGAAGAGAAGAGAATGTTCCATCCGGATGAAATTATTAAAAACGTCTGTAGTTTCTACAACATAAAACCTACCCAGATAAAAAGCGCTAAAAGAAGCGCTTATCTTGTTAGGGCTCGTCAAATAGCGATGTATCTTTTAAAAAAAGAGCTCAATCTTAGTCTTGTTGAAATAGGTAACATTTTGGGAGGAAGAGACCACACAACAGTTATGCATGGTCTGGGCAAAATAGAAAGTTTCTTAACAAGCGGTGTTTTATCTGGGGAAATAAATAGCATAACTTCCCGCTTCAAAAACTACTAATTTTTTTTACACATTTTTATCAACATCTTATTAACATTTTTCCAAAGCCATCCTCTTGCTTTTTTCCACTTTTCCATATACACTACTACAACTACAAATATATTTATTATTAGATGAAAGTCTCTTTATTGTCTGAAAACCTCTCCGAAAAACTTCTCTTGGTAAATCATGCAGTTTCTAATAGAAGCCAACTGCCAATATTGTTAAATTTTTTGATTAAAGCGGAAAAGGGAGTATTAAGCGTTAGCGGGACAGATCTTGAAATTGGAATAAAAATAGAAATACCATCCAAAACAGAAGAAGAAGGAGAGACAACTGTTTCGGCAAAAACATTCTCGGAGCTGTTAAGCACAATTCCAATCGGAAAAATTTCGCTTGTCACAAAAGAAAAGGGGCTGGAGCTAACAGGAGAAAAGATTAAGGCAATGTTTCAAACATCAAAAGCAGAAGAGTTCCCAAAACTTTACGAGGATAAAGGGGAAGAGATTGTGGTGTTGGGCAAGGACGTTTTTGGTAAGGGGTTTCCAAAGGTGGTTTTTGCCGCAAGCCAGGACCAAACAAGGCCTGCTCTTTCCGGAGTTTTAATAAAAGAGGTTGAGGAAGACGGGAAAAATTTTTTATTAATGGTAGCAACAGACGGGTACAGACTTTCTCTTAAAAAAAACCCCCTGGATAAAAAATCGGGAGAAAAAAGGGAAGTGTCAATGCTTGTTCCGTCCCGAGTAATTAGGGAGCTTCTTGTGTTATCAAAGGGCGCGGATAGGGTAAGTGTTTATGCGTCAAAAGAGAACAATCAGATAGTTTTTTATCAAGGTGACACAACGTTGGTCGGAAGACTTATTGAAGGAGAATTTCCTCTTTTCGAGAAAATAATCCCTAAAGACTTTTCCACGAAGACAATTTTTGACAAAGAAGCCTTGAGAAAAGCGGTTAAAGCCTGCTATGTGTTTGCAAGAAGCTCGGCAAACATAATTAAGCTTTCTATTCAAAAAGAAAAAATAATTGTTCATGTTAACTCTCCGCAGGTTGGAGAAAATACCGTTGAGGTTGAAGCGCAAACCTCGGGCGAAGAAAACGAAATAGCATTTAACGGCCGTTATCTTTTGGATTTGTTTTCAAACATAGAAGAAGAATCAATGGTGTTTGAGATGACAGGCCCGCTTAATCCGGGTGTTTTTAAAATCAAAGGAGACGACACCTTTTTGCATCTGATAATGCCTATTCGAGTACAGCAGGAAGCTTAGTAATTTTAGTTTATGGAATTGGAGTTAGGGTGGGGGTCGGCGTAGGGGCATCTGTTTGATTACAGCTGTTTAACGCAGGGTTTCCCTGATACCCTTCAAACGTGCTTGCGTTACAGTCGTATAGTCGATTCAATGCGGGGGCGTCAGGCGTATATAGAATGCAGAAAACCTTATCTCCGCCGCATGAATTGTATAGCGGGATATCGCATTCGGTGTTAAGTGGACCCGCCCTATCGCATGATACTGTTCTGGCAAGGTTTGAGCATTTATCTACGCATCTTGCTGTTACCTCGGCATTTTCTTCGTTTGAATAATAAGAAGCGAGGTTTGTAGCGCAATCATTACCATTGGTTACTATAGCGTTTCCATTTTCATCAAGACACCCCTCAAGTTTTGCTATTCCTTTTTGGAATAACCCGCCCCCGCCTCCGCCCTCGAGCATGATTATAATAAAAACAGCTATAATTATTACTACAACAACACCAATTGCTATCCATCCCATTGGATTTGACATTAAGGCTCCAACAGCAGCTCTTCCTGCTGCCATGCCGGCCCGGGCAACCAGCCTTGTTCCCTGTCTTCCAATCCCAGAAGTAAACCTTCCTCCTTGTGTTCCAAATTGTCTTCCGATGCTGCTAATTCTTCTCCCGCCCCTATCAAAAAATCTTTCTGTCTGAGGAATAGACGTTGGATGTTCAGCGAGAACTGGACGAAGCGGGGTTGGGGCAATAGGTTCTGCCTTCGGCGATGCATATTCAATGGCTATTTCATGCTTTTCAAGAGCTTTTTTTATATCAGCGTTTTTCTGCGCGTACGCCTTGGTTTTTTCCGGGTGTTCTGCTGCAAAGCGTTTCCATGATTGCTTTTGTACAATATTGTCAATTTCTTCTGTGTCTATTGGCGTTTGTGGAGAGATTGTTTTAAGATGTTTTTGGAGCGCTTGTGAATGCGTCTCCATTTTATTTCCTAGCATTGTTATTGCCGGGTCATTTTTTGGATTTTTATAAATCTTCTTTTTTTCCTTATCGTATCTATCTATTCTTTTTTTGAATTTTGGATTACTGCGGAATTCCTGTTCTGCGTCTTCAGATAAAGTTTTATTTTTTGGTAGATCGGTTCCTACCGATTTTGCCCATTGCCTTTCCCATCCTTCTTCGGCCAGCAAATCCTCTTCTGCGCCTGTTTTTAAAACATCCAAATTTGTCTTTCCATATAAATAATCTATGCCCTCTTTTGATGTAAAATCTTTTCCTTTATTTTTTTCAAGCCAAAGCTTTTGATGTTTCTCAGCTAATTTTTGATAATCCGTGTCTTCCTCTATGATTTTGGGGCGATTACGGAATGCGAGAGCTAATGCTGTTTGGGCCAAAAACTCGACAGGAACTTTAAGCGGATCTATTTCTCCCTGAGTTTGCATTTGCTCATCTTCATGTTGGTCTCTGAGATAAAAATATGCCTCTTCTATAGCGTCTGTTTCTTCGGGGTGTTCTTTTATAAATCGCTCTAATTCAGCAAAATTTCTGATTTCTGGATTCATAATGTAAATATATGGTTAAGGTATCGGCTTGTTGTTTTCTTGTGGCTGAAAGACAGGCGGGTTGGATTCAGGATTTGATGTTGGTTGAGGTTGGGCAGCTCGCCTCGCTGGAGCTTCGGCGAAGCGGGCGGTTTGGTTTAGGGCTGCCTGGTCTTGCATTTGTTTTACTTCCTGCGGATTAGATGTTATAACCGTATGCTCAAAAGGAGCGGCAAGAACTTTCATTGCGACATGATTTAGTCCTGCAAAAAACAATCCTTCTCCCACACCCGATGACAGTAAATACTCCTTTTCTCCGCTTGATAAATAGAATAGCTTGACAATAGAATCTATTTCTGTTGGGCTTTGTTTCAAAAGCATCTGAATTGAGGAGTTGGATAAAATAGCTTTCCCATAGTCAGTTGATAGAAAATCCTGGACATCTTGCGTTGCGGTTGTTAGGGCCAAATAGTATTTGCGCGCTCTTTTGGCAATTCCATAAACAAACGAGGCAGAATCTTCATAGCTCATAAGATACCAGCATTCATCTATAATAAGCAGTCTTTTTTTAAGAGTTTTTCTAATCTTGGTCCAAACAAAATCCAAAACTATATGCATTGCAATCGGCCTTAGTTTGTCTTCCAAAGCCTTGATGGAAAAAACCGTAAATGGATTTGTGATGTCAAAGTTGGATTGTTGATTAAATATGCCGGACAAAGAACCTTTAATAAATCTCTCCAGTCGAAGCGCCAGATCTGATGCAACTGCGTCTTCCATTCCAAGAAGGGTTTTGTAAAGATCTTCCATTAGAGGAGGCGCTTTTGTTTGGGTTGAGGGGTCGGTGGTTATGCCTTTTTGCCTGTATGTTTCTACCAATGCCCTGTCCAGTATTGCGTCATGACCGCTATCCAGTTCTCCCAAAACGATTGCAAAAAGGGCATGAAGAGATAGTATTTTAAGACCCAATTCGTTTTCGCCTTCTTCATACAAACCGGAAAGATCAAAGGGATTTATTTTAATGGGCGTTGATGGGGTAAAAGAAACATACTCTCCCCCCATGCTTTTTGTTAACGGTTCGTATTCTCCTTCCGGGTCTATTATTATTACCTCGGCCCCAAACATAAACTGGCGCATGGACTCGAGTTTTATAAGATACGATTTTCCCGATCCAGATTTACCCAAAACAACTTCGTTGGCATTTTCCAGAGAGTATCTGTCAAATATTATAAGAGACCCGTTTTGCTGGTTTATGCCATACATAATTCCCTTATCCTGCGTAAGCATCGCCGAAGTAAAAGGAAATGTTGAGGCAAGGGATGTTGTGTCCATATTACGGGTTATAAATAGCTTATCTTGGCCCATTGGGATTGTAGATTTGAAGCCTTCCTCCATTTGCAAAGTTGATATTTTTGTTAGTATCAAAAGCGATGAAAGCGTTGAGGTTAGTCGTTTGGAAGTGTCGTTAAGGTCGTTTAGGGAATCGGATACAACAGTAATGTATAAGCTAAACTGGAAAAACCGCTCAACCCCTTTGGCGAGTTCTTCCGCCAAAGAAAGGGCGTCCTCAAGCGCTGCCTGCACTTTTACATCAACAACCTTATTTTCTTCAAGCTGAGATGAAATAAGAGCTTCCATTTCTGCGATTTTGCGCCTAAGATTGGACAATACGTCGGAAGATTGAATCGGATAAGCAAACATAGAAATGTTTAAAGAATGGTCAAAATCAATTAAGGGCGAAAGCCAGCTGGCAGATACAAATCTGGGATACCCTACAACAAAAAAGGTTTTAAAAAATCTTTCCCCTACTCTTATGGAGCTAAAATCTACCTCAACAGAGGATGGCGCAACAATATCCGCCAAAGAAACCATGCCTTTTTCAAGAGGGGATTGGGGCATAGCTGGTTCCGCAGCTTTTGGTTTAAGATGACTTAGCAATCCAAATAATTTCATACATTCGACTCGGCTTTAACTATAAGCGTTTTTACATTATCTTCTGTTTGGTTGGTTTCAACCAAGTCTCCATTGTATATTTCATAAAAAAGTTTTGTTAATTCTTCTTTCTCAAGTATTTTGGCATATAGGTTTAGTCTTTGCAGTTGCGAGAGCAAGGATTTGGCTTTAAGATCAAGGGTGGTTTTAGCATTTTTTTCAAGAGCTGCCTGGGCGGTTTTAGGACCAGACTCGAAATGCGAATATGAGATAATAATATAGAATTTTTTGTCTAAAATTGTGTTTACCCGTACAAGCTCTTGAATAAAATCCCTGTAAAGTCTAATGCGGCCTCCCAGCATTTGATTCTGAGTTTTTATTGCCTCCTGATCTAAAAGCCTTAAGTAAGAGGAAATATCAATCCGCTTGCTTCTGATAAATATTTGGATTGGATAGGAAAGAGAATTTAAAAGCGATGAATACGAGAAGATTTTTGCATCCTGTTCCTCTTTCGATAGAAGAGAAAAATTTGTTGCCGTAACCTCAATAATCAAACAGGCGTTTCCGGAAGTAAATGTTACTATGTTTCCTATTACATCTTTAATTTCTGTAAATTTTTGGGTTGTTGCATGTATTTTTGGGGGCAGTTTAGTCATATATTTTATCTTTTAACCTTCTCTAAAAAGAGATTTTCTTAATTCCTCCCTTTCGTCTACAGATGTAACTTCAATTGGCAAGATAATCTGTCCGACAGCCTCAAACCCAATGGCGTCAAACTTATTTTGGCCTTTTGGATCTTCAAATAAGATAGTATATTCGCCGTTAGCAAGAGGTGTTGCCGAGACAAACTTGCCAAGGCCGTTTGTTTTAAACGCCCTGACAGGATTGCCTTCTTTGTCTTTTACCTCAACCAAAATATTCCCTAAAGGATTTCCTCTGGGGTCTTTTACGATTCCTGTTATAATGTTCGGATCTTCAGGGGTATTGGGTAAGCCGATATTTTTCCCCATCCCTTTGGGTATTTGCTTTACGTTCTGTGTTTGAGCTTTCGTCTCTGCCATTGTTGGCGAAAAAACATTGTTTTTTTGCATATCCATTTTTTGCTGCAAGGCTATTAATTGTTTGGTCAGCCCTTCTTTTTGCGCAAGAACAGACTGGAGTTGCTTTTCGAGAGTTAAGGATTCCTGCTGCTGAGGAATAGAAAAGGTTGATTGTTTTTGTTCTAGATCTGCCTTTTCTTTTTTGGTAGCCTCTATGTCTTTTTCTAAAGCTTCAACCTTTTTTTTAAGGGCTTCATTTTTTTCGTCCTGGTTTTTGTCTGTTGCTAATGGAGCCGGTATTATAGGATTGGTTTGGGGCTGGGGAGAAGTATGCATAGACATAATGCGGGCAAATGTTGTTTGGTTTTGCAATGTTGGCGTTGGGGTTTGGATTTTGGGCGTTGGGGAAGAGGGCGCTTGATATGTTTTGCTGATTTCTTTAATCGGTTCGTTTTGAATTGGGTTTTGGAAAATGCCATGTTTACCATAAGATTTTTGGGAAGTTACTGTGGATAACCAAGTACTGCCTCCGGATTTTTGATATACATAACGGGTTGGATTAAAGATGGCCTTGATGAAATTGAAAATCATTAAATCCATTGGCCGTCCCTCTATTGGCACAAATGCCAAGGCAGGGCCAATCCCTCCTAAGAGAATAGAAATAGGAAGCTTGATAATTGAGATGATAGGCAATTGGTAAAAAACCCATGCCAAAACAGCAGAGCCTGCCATGTACGCAAACTGCTTTACTGTCATGTCTCCAATAATTTTGAACTGGAAACCTGTTACGTCCTGAGGTATTGGATGATTTTGGGCATCTTCCATATAAAACAGTGTATAACGTGAAAAATGCCATTTCAAGATCATCAAAGTATGTCAAAAGGGATTAAAAACGCGGGTTTTTGTGAAAACACAGCAGGATGATTTGACAATGCTTAAAATCTGTTATAATGGCTTTACATAAGAAAAGATGTTATGTTGAAGAAAAGAGGACTTAGTCCGGAGTTTTTAAAATGGCTCAAAAAATTCAATGCAAAATATAAAGATGCATTAGCTAAGCTTGCAAAATCTTAATTTTCCTCTTCGGGTTGAAAATAAGCATTTAAGCCTTGAAGAAATTGCGGAATGGCTTAAGGCGCACACGAGAATAGTCAAGCGGCATTGACAAAAATGCTAAGGCAATGGGATAATAAGTTATGGAGCAGGCAGCAAGTCCAGAGACAAGGATACCGGAAGTACAAGCAAAGAATCGGTTACGATCTCTTCAAAGACGTGAAATTTTAGATGATTATTTCAAAAATCCCTCAAAAAGAGAATTAATTCAAGGGCTTATCCCAAGCGATAGGCCAAGACCTGATACAGCGGTTGATGCAGCGGCTTTAAGGCACCTTGCGGAAGCTCTAGGTAAAGATACGCATACTGCGCTTTTTGAATTAGCTGCTACGTCAAATGATCCTATGGAGCTTTATAATATTATTTTAAATATTGCCCAATTAAAGAAAGTTGAATCTTCGACTTGGAAATTTAAAGATTCAGAAGATCGCTTTCTGAGTAGAAAATTACCTGAATTTATAGATGTAAGCGAAGAATCAGAGAATCAGATAGAGGATAACGATTCCAATCCCCAGCATCTTTTGGAAAGTTTTTTTTACACACTTTCTATAGAAAATGTACCTCTTGAGGATAAAAGACAAATATTGAAAGAATTCTACAGCGCAAAAACATTAATGCCTCCTATTTTCGGGAATGAAGCAAGTCTGAAAATTTATGGCCCGGAAAGCAGTTTTTGGGATCATGTTGACGGATCATGGATCGACCCTAAGCTTGTCTCTAAAGACCATACAACGCAACCCAAAACACCCAGTGTTGTTAGTAGTGTTGTAAGTGGAGTTGCAAGTGGCATGAAGGATAGACTAGATCGCCTTAAAGAAGAAATTACCCAAGCTCCCCAAATAACAGCCTTAGAGGGATTACTTAAGGAGTCAAAAGCGAAAGGTACGCAATTAGAAGAGGATGCTCAAGGTTTGCAAAAACAATTAGCTAATAAGAATGCGCAACATCAAAACTTGCAAAGCTTAATTGAGGAAACACTCGGGCATAATGAGAGATTAAATACGAGATTAGCGTTTGCGAATGATGACATCGAAAAGCTAAAAAGTCAATTAAGAGAAGCGCAGCGCCAACAAGCACAAGCAATGAGGGATTTACAAATGCAGTTAGACGGTAAAGATAGGGAAATAGAACAGCTAGGAAGGCGTCTGCGCGATGCGGAACGGCGGCAGACAGAAGGAGGAAGATCTGCCCAAGGACAACCCAAAAAAACTCCTTTTGAAATACTCAAAATACCTCCTACGTCAACGTCTAGTGAAATAACAACTGCGTATAGGCGTCTAGTCCGTGGTCTCCATCCAGATGTTGTTATGGGCAAATTAAAAAACTCTGGAGTGGATGCTGAGGCAACTGAGGGAATTGGGCAGCTAGCAGAAGAGCGTCTAAAAGATATAAATTTGGCTTATGAAGATTTAAGAAGGATAGGGAGAGTAAGGCAATAATAATTTTCTTGACTTTTATTTATTTCTCGTATACTCTGATAGTATACGATGAATCCCAACGACGCTTACAAAAACAAAATAGGGGAGCGGTTAACAAGAATTCTTTTAGACGCCCTTGAAAAACAAGAGATAACTGAAGATGAGGCCTCAGAAATTTCCACTTACATTTTGGATAATATCAATAAAGCAAAAGACAATACTGCGCTTTTTGATTTTTTAACTAATATTTCAACTATGTGGCCAATTTTTTCAAAGGTTTTAGCAGCAGAGCAAGAGGAGAAATTGAATGTTAAAAAAGAAGAAGCAATAGGGCAAGCCTCAAATCTTATAAAAGAAAACAAAATAGATGAGGCGATTAAAGTTGTAGGGAACGCAACAGATCAAAGCAAAGGAGGAATTTAAGCAAATGGAGCCAAAAGCAGCAGAAGTAGTACCCAAAGCTATAATTAAGGAGGCTCCTGTGGCGGTTGTGGCACCTGGCGCATCAAAGGCAACCTCGGAAATGATAGCAAAAGGAAGGCAAAAGTTAGAGGAAGGCAAATTTCAAGAGGCTCTAAAAATTGTACAATCACCCCCGATTGAACAGAGGAAAATTTCTGAGAAATTAGAACAGTTTGGTACTGCGCGCAATGCAACTACCGGAGCAAAAGAACTAACGCCCGCAGAGTTAGCGAGGCGCACTAAGGCAGAAGATGGAGCTAAATTAGTTAAAAAATTTATTGAAGGTGGATATGACAATATGGATACATCTTCTGGCGGTGAACAAGAAATGCTCAGGGATGTATTTTTGGACGCAGCAAAACTAAGACCAATGCTTGAACAGGAAATGCAAGGAATGAACGATGTTCAGAAGCAAGCATTCGCGGAAAGATACTTAAAAGATCCAAGATTTTCCAAGGAAGTAAGGGGCGTATTCCAAGATTTGCTTAATCCGGAGAAAAAACTTGTTGACATCTCTAAGTTTCAAGACGATAAAGAAACAGCAGATTTAGATCTTGAAGATGCCAAAGCCGAAAAGGCAGACCACCAGCGCGGATGGGACCAAAACGATCTGCAGCTTGCAGAGCATGAAGCGCGTTCGGCAAAAAGAGGTAAGCCTCCAGTAGAAGGAGCAAAATACCTGCGATTACAAGGATTAACAAATGAGATTCAAGTTTTAAGAAACGATCTTAATGCCAATAGGACAGATCTTGCAACTGCACAAGGGGATGTAAAAAGGTTTAGGGATGAACTTGTCAACGCACAGAGATTCGCGAGCATACGAGCAGGAACAGGTACGGCAAGATCAGAGGCGGAAATAAAACGGGATTTTGATACAGCTACTCTAAGAGAAACCTCAGCTAGAGAGAGAGTTTCTCAATTGGATGGGGAGCTAAAAACTAAGGAAGGAGAGGCAAAGATTATCGACGAAGAACATCAAACATTAATTGAAAGACGGAAGGAATTAGATGCAAAAAAGCGTACTTTGGAAAGGGCTGTTAAAGACAAAGAGAGAGAAGCAGCTAAGAAACAATGGGCATTACAGGATGCAAAGACAGTAAGAGAGGGCGAAGAACAGGATCTTTCAGATAAATTTAACAGTGTCTTTTCTGAAGCATCAGATAAGGTTTTAAATAACGATCTTGAAAAAGCAAACGAGGCATTTAATGCTGAGCTTGAGGTACGTAAGAACCAAGCAACAGACAACAACGAAAAAGCTTTACTAGATGGTATAGAACGAGGCATGCTAGTAGATGCACCAATAATAAGAAAGAAGGGATTATTAGGATTTAGAACAAAAGAAGAAACTAGGCCAATGAGCAAGGAGAAGGTTATTAGTTACCATGGTACACTTATGAAGAATGGACCATTGGAGCCTGCGGTACGTCTGTTAATAACACAAGACAATCCGGCAGCAGGAGTTAAAGGAGTTAAATACTCAGAGCCTGAGGCAAGAGCCATTCTTGCTAATAAAGCTTTTGCTGATAAAATGTTGCCTATTGTAACAGAACAAATATTGGCAAGAAAAATGCTTGTAGGTGGAATAACACAGGAGGATATTCATATTGTTGTTAATGCCCAATGGGGGAAAGATATGCTAGATAAGGCAAGAGATAGAAACAAAGCGTATTTCGATGCTGTTGAAAAAGATATGGGACCGGGCGCGTTTGATGCTCCTAATTTCCACGAAAAGCTAGCTGAGAAGATTAAAAAACATCCATGGTGGCTATATCTTATTCTAGGCATTCCATTCTTGGTTGGAGGAGCTGCTGCCAGTAAGTCGCTAGAAAATATCGGCAAGTGAACTAACGCTTTTTAACTTTTCTATTTGCATTCAAATCCAATGGAAATATTAAATTCTTCGAATCTGATACATTCAACTCCTGTAAGGTGACTTACAAGATTCACGATTAAAAAGGCAGCCATAACAATAATAAGCCCCATAACTGCATACACAAGCGTATTTCTTGCCTCCTCAACTCTTTTTGGATCACCAGATGAGAGCACAAATTTAGAACCTGAATGAACTATAAGAAAAACCGCAACAATTCCCGCAAAAAGAAGCAAGGATTGAATAAAAAGCTTAATAACTGCAGGTATACAATTTATAGTTGCAATACCCTCAGGCGTTACGCATCCGGGGACAAGCGTGTTCCAATCAGACATAATTTAAGATTATCAGAGAAAGTTAAGAAAAGCAAACTATAGTGAGGAATTATTGGATCGTAGGGATATTGGTGATATTTTCAAGGCCCAGACCGAAGAATCGCAACAGTATTGTGAAGACCAGGAATACCAAGAATACTATTACCAATCCTACGATGGCTGCCGTGATAGTGCCTCTTGCGCTCTCAACTGCTGCTTTGTCTCCTCCTGAAAATATCCATTTTATCGCGCCAATTAGCAAAAAGAATAGCGAGATAATAACAGAGATAACAAAAATAAATGTAATTGCCGCTCCCAAAATACCCGGAATGCTTGTTTCGTCGAAACAAAGTATATCAAACGGAGGCTGCGGGCATCCTACTAATCCTTGAGCGGAAGCAGTTGTTGCAAGAGAAAGAAATGTTAAAAGAGCGATAGTTGGGGCTAATAATTTCTTCATTAAATTTATGATACACACAATCTTTTTTCTCTGTCAAGAGGGAACTTTACTATAGGAGTACTATAAGCATAGGCGTCTACAAAATTCTGTAATTTAAGAAATTAGTTACTAGAAATTGGAAAATAGTAATGGAAAGTGGAAAATTGATATTAGTATAATCTGTTTTCTAATCTCTATTTTCTATTACCACTTTCTATTTTCCATAAACTATTTTCAATTGTTGGATTTCGTACTTCGGATTTACGTTTATCGTTCAAACCCCGGTATCTTCAGTACATCAACACCAATAATTTCTAAAATTACCAATGCCAAAGCTATAAATATAAGGCCTGCGATTGCGCCAAGTATTCTTTGACGAGCTTCCTGGAGTTTTTCCGGATTATCGCGCGAGGTCATAATAGAGTAGCCGGCTAAAATTATAAGAATAACAGCAATTGCGCCTGAAATGCCCAAAAGCAAAGACATAATTCTTGAGACAAATTTACCAGGGTCAATAGCAATGTCTCCAATTGCGGTTTTTATTCCTATGCATCTGTCTTGTGGACCATAACCCAAACACTGGAGTGTAAGTGGTGGTGTTGGTGTGGGGGTAGGAAGAAGGCTGCATTCCCTTGTGGAAGAAGCGCATCCTGATAAGTCATTGCAGTCAGAACAGTTAGTGTAAAATGATCCGCTGCCTTGAACAGTGCAGCCTTTTTGATCGTTGGTGTCCGAGCAATAGCGTATGCTGCTAGCAGAGCCCTGGCAATTGGTTGAGTTTGCCAGGGATACGGTCTGGCAAGCGTAGCGTTTAAGGACATTTACAGTTTTATTTGTCGTAGCAATTTTGTTAGTAGGAGTAGATGAATCAACTGCATTAACTGTAATTTTCCATTCACCAGATGTTGAATAGCTGCATTTTATAGGAAAAAGAAAGGGATTGTCATTTGTATCAGGAAAGACTTCTGTAGATGCATTGCTATCGCAGTTTAAATCAAATTCAACGGGAGGGTTGAATATCCCGCTTACACCAGCAGTTACTGTAACTTGTTCGTTAATAGCTGGAGCGAAGTTGCTTACAGTAATAGTTACAGTGAACGCACTGGGTGTTG
>Ga0209541_10008819_pt1 | contig 16508 bp, 19 predicted proteins | sample RifCSPlowO2_01_FD_184027 | JGI IMG/M metagenome (GOLD analysis project Ga0209541, IMG submission 184027) | Groundwater microbial communities from Rifle, Colorado - Rifle CSP2_plank lowO2_0.1 (SPAdes) (version 2) | ecosystem: Environmental > Aquatic > Deep subsurface > Groundwater | place...
TTTAAATTTAGATTTTATAACCGCCGCTTTAGGGGGCGATATTGAAGTTTCGGTGAGAGGAGAAAAAATGAGTTTAAAAATTCCGGCCGGCGTTTCAAACGGCGAGGCCTTGGTGCATCACGGAAAAAATAATGATATAATTTTTGTTATAAATATAAAAACGCCAAAAAATTTATCCCGCAAAGCCCGTGAACTAATGGAAGAATTAAAAGACGAAATACAATAATTTTTTTATGTCTTACATAGATACTTTCCGCGAAACCCTAAACCAATTTTTAAGCAATCCCGCATGGGATGTATTGCTGCTCTTGTTTTTCTTTTTTTCGGTTTTTGTTTACGGCTTAGTGGTTGGACGAAACCGGATAATTATGTTACTGTTAGTGTCTTATCCGGCTGCTTTGATAAATGAGTATATCCCGTATCCCAAAAATTTTTTAAACAATCTTAATGTTGCCCAGACAATTTTTTTAAAAGCGTTTGTTTTTTTCGTTTTGGCTATTTTTGTTTTTTGGATTTTTAAAAGATCCGGGTTTTCCAGAAAAGAACTGAACAAAAAAACCGGCCAGGTTTTATTTTTAAGTTTTTTAAATGTTGGTTTGTGGGCTAATATAATTTTTGGCTACGTTCTCAATTTTAACGCGGAATTAATAAAACTCGCTCCTTTAAATTTGTTATTGTTTGGTTCCACTCCAGCTCATTTTATCTGGTTGATTTTGCCCATATTAGTTTTGTATTGGTTTGAGAGAAAATAAATATACGCGCCCTTAGCTCAGCCCGGCAGAGCAGCTCCCTTTTAAGGAGACGGTCGAAGGTTCAAATCCTTCAGGGCGCATAATTATTAATGTTGATATATATTGTTAGAAAATTGATTTTTTGATAAAATACACTAATGATTAAATTTGAAAATGTCAGCAAAATCTACAATAGCCACAGCGCGGCGTTAAAAGACGTGAGTTTTGAAGTTAATCACCACGAATTTGTTTCGGTGGTGGGAAAATCGGGAGCCGGAAAAACGACGCTTTTAAAACTTTTGCTTGCCGAAGAAAAGCCGACCAGCGGCAAGATTTTTTTCAACCGGCAAAATATTCCTACGGTAAGCCAAAAGGAATTACCGATATTGCGCCGGCAAATTGGAGCGATTTTTCAGGATTTCAAGTTACTTTCTAATAAAACCGCTTACGAAAATGTCGCTTTCGCCATGCAGGTTGTCGGTAAAAGCGAGTTGGAAATCAAAAGTGATGTTCCCAAAGTTCTTGATTTAGTCGGTTTGAAAGACAAAGCCGATAATTTTCCGCGCGAACTTAGTGGCGGCGAGAAACAGCGCGTGGCTATTGCCAGAGCCCTGGTTCACCGGCCGAGTGTAATCGTTGCCGACGAGCCGACCGGCAATTTAGACCCTATTAATACCTGGGATATTATCCGGCTTCTTATAAAAATAAATGAATTGGGGACAACGGTTATCTTGGCGACTCACGACAAAGAAATTATTAACGCCTTGGAAAAGCGCGTGGTAAGCTTGGAAGGCGGCGTGGTAGCTAGAGATGAAAACCCTGGGAGATACGTAATGTCATAAAATTATGTTTACCGCGTTAAATCGCATTATAAAATCGGGGCTGGTAAATTTTTGGAGAAATGGCTGGCTGTCAACGGCGACGGTTTTAATAATGACCGTAACGCTTTTGGCTTGGACGTCAATTTTTCTTTTAAACGTTGTGTTAACGTCGGTTTTGGATATATTGGAGCAAAAAGTAGATATCAGTGTTTATTTTAATTTAGACGCTAAAGAATCGAATATTCTCGCATTGAAATCAAAATTGGATAATTTGGAAGAAGTAAAAAATGTCGAATATGTTTCTGCGGGCGAGGCCTTGGAAGTATTTAAAAAACGCCATTCGGATGATGACATATTGTTAAAATCGGTTCAGGAACTTAGTGATAATCCTCTTGAGGCTAGCTTGAATGTTTTGGCGCAAGACGCTTCAAAATATGAAACGGTCGTTTCTTTTCTCGGCCAAAATCAATTCGGAAATATTATCAGCAAGATTAATTACGCGGAAAATAAAATTGTAATAGACAGATTAGGCAATATAATCGGTGTTTTGCGCCAAAGCGGCTTAGCCGCCGGTTTGATTTTAGCTCTTATCGCGTTTCTTGTGGCTTTTAATACCGTGCGGCTGGCGATTTATTCGTCGCGGGAAGAAATAACTATAATGAAGCTGGTCGGCGCCTCCAACAGGTTCGTGAGAGGCCCGTTTATCGTTGAAGGAGTTTTGCATGGGCTTGTGTCTTCGGCATTCTCTTTCATGGTGATAATTCCCGGCGTTGCCGTTATTGGGCCGAAATTATTTAACTTTTTGCCGGAAATTAATCTGGTAAATTATCTTGGCGATAATTTTTGGCAGCTTTTATTGTTTCAGACCTTAGGCGGCATAACGCTCGGCGTATTCTCGAGCTGGTTCGCGATACGGAAATATTTGAAGGTTTGATAAAACCCCTCCGCTTTAAAGCGGCGCCAGAGCTATTTTAGTATACCAAATTGAGGCATCTTGGTTGGAAATCAATTAATTATTTCTTCAAGCGTAAAAAGATGCTGAAGCGGAATCGAGAAGTTCCTTGTTTTTGATCTATTAATAACAACAATGGCTCCAATTATATTAGCCCCCTCCTTTTTCAACTCTTTTGCCGTATCCAAAATACTGCTGCCGGTGGTAAATAAATCGTCAATAATAACAACTCTGTCTTTCATTTCAGGGACATAACCTTCAATGGATTTTTTTATACCGTGATTCTTTATTTCATTTCGCACCGCGCTCAATTTAGTTTTACTAATTAAAGCAACGGAGGCGGCGAAAGGCAATCCGCCATAACCGGATCCGGCAACGCACGTTGTGCCTTTCGGGAGCATTTTGCAGATTGTATGGGAAATAGCGAACAATAAGTTTGGGTTGCCAAATAATTTTCTGACATCGCAATATAAATTAGAAGTCGTACCCGAACGAAATTTAAATTGTCCCTTCTTAACAATCCCAATTTTCTTAATTTTCGCGAGCAATATCTCTTTTTTCATAATTAGCTTCCTGTATTGCATTTATTAATAAGATGATGGCGTTTCACATCTAACTTAACATAATATGATAACTGCGGGGCCTGGATTCGAACCAGGGTGACATGATTCAGAGTCATGTATCCTACCGCTAGATGACCCCGCAAAATTATTAAGTATTTTCTATATTTTTGATTATTCTTTCTTTTTCTCTTCTGCAATCTTTTAATTTTTGTTCATAATCTCTTGTTAATTTTTCTGAATCAAACGTAGCAGTAAATACGGGCTCAAACGGAATATAATATTTTAACTATTCTATTTTATGATAATTTTCACAAAAAATCAATTAGACTGCGATTTCTTGTTAATTTTTGAGAAAGAGCGGCAATTTGACGAAATATAATTTTTTGTGTTATAATGGCATAAACTCACAATCAGAGCGCGTTTATTCAATCTGCAGGAAAAAAGAAAGGCGATGGCAAATGGAATATATTAAGTGGGTTGATAGCATTTTCCTTTTGTTCTTTACCAAAATCAGCCACAAGTTCTACCGGCTAACCGGGTATTCCAATTTCTTTCTTGCCAAACTTGCGGTTTGTGTTATGGTCGCAAGCGTGATGGTCGTGATTTTTAATTATTGGTTTCCGGGGATACTACATTACCAGTCGTCGCCGATTCAGGTGGTGCTCTGCAGTCTTATTAGTATGTTTTGTTTGTTTGATATGATTAAGTGCGACAAGGCGGAAAAATCCGCGTTTAATGATGAACGCGTAAGAATGTTTAGTCCGTTATATTATTCGCCGGTAAATCGCCTATTGTGGATTTTTCTTGCTTCATTGACGATTCTGGCGGTACCATTCACTATTGCCAGTAATAAGGGCTATCTTATTTTTAAGACGTTGGAGCTTGCGTTTGCGCCGGCTCTTACTGCTTTCAAGTACTTAATATCGGTTGATCCGCCGTCATTGGGCAAAAGCAAAATCCGTGAGTGGATAGAATCGTTTTCTGCCGGATTCCGAAAGCTTGTGCAGGCAAAGGCACAGAACTAATAATTTCAGCCACACAGGAAGGCCTCCTTCCGTGTGGCATTTTTGACACTCTTTTAATTTTTTGATATATTGAATCCAGCATGAAATCAGTATTTATCATATTTTTAATAATCAGCTTTATCGGAGTGGCGGTTTTTGGCTTTGTTTCAATGATTTTTGGGGATATGCATAATGGCGGCTGTATTGCTTCAAACCAGCTTGGCGCATTTTGCCCATTAAACAGCGTTTTTGATTTCGTGGTTTTTCACATTGGCGCTTTTAAATATTTTTCAACGGCGATTTTCGTTTTTAGTTTAACCCTGTTGCTTGTCGCGTTATCATTTATCATTTTTTCCGTTTTGCCGCGGCCTTTAAATAACGACGAAGACGAAGATTTTGTTTTTGGAGTCCAGCGCGGTAAATTTCCCATGCTTTTAAAAAACAAAGAAATTATTCGCTGGCTTTTACTTCGCATAAAAAGTCCGGCTCTTATTCCGGCGGCGTAAACCGTTTTTTCGGTTTATATCCGCGCGCTCATTATCCCTTTGTCGGGATTTTTTGTTTACTTTCTAAAATTAATTAAAATCAAAAATTATGAATAACATTAAAACCATAGCATTATCGTTAATTCTTTTTACCGCGGTTATCGGCGCACTGATTTGGTTTAACAGAGAAAACAACGAGCCGAAAACCGCGGCTATAAATAATGGAGACGCGGGCGGAATATTAACTGCCGATGAAACGAATTACGATTTTGGCAATATTGGAATTAAAAACGGCTTGATAACTCACAAATATATTCTTGAAAACACGAGCGGTAAAATGGTTAAAATCGGCGAAGTTTCCACTTCCTGCATGTGCACCAGCGCTAAACTTGAAGTCGGCGGCAAAATCTATGGTCCGTTCGGCATGCCCGGCCACGGAGGCGGCTTTACCAAAGCCGGCGTGTTTGTTAACCCCGGAGAAAAAGTAGTTGTTGAAGTAACCTTTGACCCGACGGCTCACGGCCCGGCAGGAATCGGTGAAGTGTTGCGCGAAATTTACATTGATACCGGCGCCGAAAAACCAATTGTATTGGGATTTAAAGTTAATATAACCCCTTAACATGACTAAAAAAATAATTGTTCTTGTTTCTGTTGCGGTTGTCGTGATTTTAGCAGCTGTGTATTTTGGTTCGCTTAAAAGCGCCGATGTTTTATGGCAATTGTCAGACGGCGGGAAACTGCTTTTGCCGCTTATTATTGCCGCGGCTCTTGTTGACAGCATAAACCCTTGCGCTTTTTCCATTTTACTTTTAACCATCGCTTTTCTTTTCAGCTTGGGGCAGGTTCGTTCCTCAATCCTTAAAGTTGGCGGATTTTATGTAGCCGGCCTTTTTCTGATTTATATTTTAATCGGACTCGGGATTCTTCAAACGCTTCATATTTTCAATACTCCACACTTTATGGCAAAAATTGGAGCTTCTCTTTTAATTTTACTTGGCGGCATTAACTTAATAAACGAATTTTTTCCGTCTTTTCCCGTTAAGTTGAGAATTCCGGCAAGTGCTCACCTGAAAATGGCGGAGCTTATGGAAAAAGGTTCGGCGCCGGCGGCGTTTGTTTTGGGCGGATTAGTGGGGCTTTGCGAATTTCCCTGCACCGGCGGGCCGTATCTTATGGTTTTGGGACTTTTGCACGACCAGGCGACTTATATGAAAGGTTTGGGATATTTGATTTTCTACAATTTGATTTTTGTTGCGCCGCTTGTCATAATTCTTTTTATCGCCGGCGATAAGAAAATATTGGAGAAAGTTCAATCTTGGCAGCAAAAAGAAAAAGGAGCGATGAGATTCTGGAGTGGGGCGATAATGATTGCTTTAGGATTAATTATTTTTCTTTTTTAGCCATGCCTATTATTTTTGCGATAATTTTAGCTCTCATAATTGTTACTGTTGTCCATCTTTTTAACAAGGTTTTGCCTTTTCGCGTTTGCCCCGCGTGCGCCGGCGTAAGCATGACTTGGTTTATAACTTCTTTGGCAGTTTGGCTGGGCTGGCTGAATTTTTCAGAATATCAATTAGTTATAGCTATTTTAATGGGCGGCACGGCAGTTGGCATCGCGGGCCAGGCAGAAAAAAAATTTCCAAGGTTTGCGGATAACATTTTTTCATTCAAAATTCCGATTATTTTCAGCGGATTCTTGCTGGCCTATTGGGGTGTTAGCCGCATAACGCTTGGCTCGCTTTTTGGCGAGGCCGTTGTTTTAACTATTGCTGCGTACATATTCTTTATAAGAAAAGGTAAAGTTAATAACTTTGGGGCGAGTAAAACTATAAAAAAACTAAAAAAAGAAATGGAAAAATGTTGCTAACACCGCTCTTCTATACAAATAAAAATACCGGCAATTTATTTTGCCGGATTTTCAACAGCTTGACTAAAAGAGAGCGAGATATTCTCTTTCAAGAAAACGATATTGCCGTTTTCTAAATTGACGAATATTTTGCTACCCTCAACGATTTGATCCGTATTAATCATATGCGCCAGTGGTTCTTTAATATATCTATCGATTTTATCGCTTATCAGCCGCGCGCCATATTCCGGATGATCGCTTGCTTTTTCAAGAATAAACTTCTTTGCTTCATCGCTAATAATCAGTTCAAACGGAAAATTTTTTGCCAAAAATGTTAAAATATCGTTTATCTGAATATCTATAATTTTTTTGACATCATCTTCGCTTAAATTTCTGAAAACCACAATATTTTTTTCAATTCGTCCCAAAAATTCGGTAGTAAATAATTTTTTAAGCTCCAACATTGCGCGGTCATAAATAATATCTTCGTCCGGTTTTGCCGCTTTTTCTCTCGCAAAACCGATTTCTTTTTTACCTTTTACAATTTCAGCGATAGAACGGGAACCGGCATTGGAAGTCATAATTATAAAAGAATTATAAAAGAATGTTTCTTCGCCATTTCCCAGCTGGGTTCTTCCTTTTGAAGTTATTTCTAAAAGAAAATGATGAAGCGATGGATGGGCTTTTTCTATTTCATCAAATAAGATTATGGAAATAGGCGTGATATTTTTGATTTTTTCAAAAATATAATTATGAAATTGGGCGGATTTTTTCGTGTAATTTTTCATTAAAGCATCGGCCATATCTGGATCGGCCGATTTTAAACATTCTTGTCTAGCTTTTTCTATTTCTTTACTAAGCCGCTGGGCTTCTTTGTCTGTTTTTACCAAAGTCATTTGGGCGTGTTGAATCGCTGGCACATTAATATTTTCCTGCGATAAAAGCGGCAATTCGTTGTGACCGATATATCCCGGCGGCGCGCCTAAAAGTTTTGAAATTTCATGGCGTTCAGCGTAATTGGCGCATTCAATTTTAGTAAAAGCATTCGGGTTATCAAAAAAATATTCAGCAAGCATTTCCGCGACATATGTTTTGCCGACGCCGGATGGCCCTAAAAACAAAGCCGAGAGTATCGGTTTTTCATATTGCCTCAGTGGCGAGTTAAATTGGTCGTAAGCCGAAACAACGCATTTTACGGCTCTTGACTGGTTGATAATTCTTTCGTATAAGAAATCTTCCAGTTCTTTAGTTTGCTCACATAAGATATTCGGATCAAGTTGGGTGAAGCTATTGGTTGGCATCAGCTCTCCTTCGGTATTAAATTTTAAAAGCAACCGCGGCTATATTATCATTAATAATTGATTAATTCCAGTTTTTAATTTAAAATTAATTTATGCCGATTAGCCAAAAATCAAAAAAAATTATTATTTTAGGCGCCGGATTCGGCGGGCTTTATGCCTTAAAAAGCATTTACCGCCATGTTAAAAATTGGCGGGAGTTTGATATTTCAATAATTGATAAAAATAATTATTTTGTTTTTACACCCCTGCTTCATGAAGTGGCTACTGGCGGTATTGATCCGGCCGACATCGTTTTTCCCATTCGGGATCTCGCCAAGGGGCAAACCGAACACATTGAAGCCGAGGTTTTAGGCGTTGATTTGTTTAAAAAATCGGTTATTACCAGTCGCGGCGGGATTTCTTATGATTATCTTATCGCGGTTTTGGGTGCCGGAACCAATTTTTTTGGCGTTCCGGGCGCGGCCGAAAATTCCTTTACGCTAAAAAATATTAAAGATGCCACGCGCTTGAAAAATCATTTAATCCATATTTTTGACGAAGCCAATAATGAAAAAGATCCGGCGCGGCAAAAAGATATTTTAAGGATTGTGATAATCGGCGGCGGCGCCACCGGAGTTGAGTTGGGAGCGGAAATCCACGAATTTTTAGAAGAAATCAACAAAGAATATCCGGGCTTAGCAAGCAATGCGGCGGAATTTTATCTTGTTGAGGCGAGCGATAAGCTGCTTTCTATTTTTCATTCGAGTTTTGCGGAAAAAGCGTTTAAAATTTTGGAAGACAAAAGTTTTAACATAATTTTTAAAGACCCTTGCGCCGAAGTAACCGAGCGGGGAATAATTTGCGCTTCCGGAAAAATAATAAAAAGCCGCACTGTTATCTGGACATCGGGAGTTTTGCCTTCGCCGGTGATAACAACGCCGGAACTTCTGCGCCAAAAAGGCCGGATTGTTGTTGAGAATTCGCTTAATATTAAAGATTTTCCCGAAGTTTTTGTTTTAGGCGATCAGGCGGCTGTTGCCGATAAAAGATTCGGCATTTTGCCGACATCTGCCCAAGTGGCCGCTGAAGAAGGAAATTTTGTCGGTCAAAATATCGCCCGATTAATTTTGGGCCAGCCACTAAGATCTTTCCAATATTTTCATAAGGGAGACCTAGTTTCCATAGGCAAATGGCGAGCTTTAGCCCAGATCGGGGCGGGCTTTCTAAGGTTTGACGGGCCGCTCGCTTGGCTGATCTGGCGATTTAATTATCTAACTAAAATGCCGGGCACGGCCAAAAAAATCCGACTTTTCTTTGATTGGATTTTATATTTTGTTTCAAAGCGCGATATTTCCGAAATTTAATAAATATTGTATAATTAATAACAAAGTTATTTTCCGAGAAGCGAGCATGCTGGGCGAGCGAGGAAAGCGTGAAAACAAAGATATTAAATTTTTAATGATTTATTTATTATTAATAAATAGTATATAATTAAAAAAATGCTTGATTATAATAAATTACCAAAATTGGAACAAAAAGTTGTTTTTGCAATTTTTGTTTTATTAGCTTTGTTTTTGGTTTTTGCCGGTTTTAACCAGCTGGTTAACGCTTGGAACAGTTATCGCAATGGCGGAGCAACGAATATTTATCAAACGGTCAGTTTTACCGGCGAAGGTAAGGTTAAAGCCGCGCCGGATACGGCGCGGGCCGATATCGGCCTTACCACCGAAGGCAAAGACACCATTACGGTTCAAAATGAGAATTCGTCAAAAATGAATGCCGTGATTAAATTTCTTAAAGAGCGGGGAGTTGGCGAAGCGGATATCAAAACCAGTAATTATTCGCTGTCTCCGAAATACGAATACAACAAAGGCAAATCTTCTTTGGTTGGTTATATTTTAAATCAAAATCTTACGGTTACTGTTAGAAATCTTGATAAAATCGGCGAGATTTTGGATGGCGCGGTTAGTAGCGGCGCCAACAGAATAGATTCCGTTTCTCTTTTTTTGGACAAGCCGGAAGAGTTAAAAAATAAAGCTCGCGAAGAAGCGGTAAAACAAGCGAAAGAAAAAGCAGTTATGACAAGTAAAATCGCCGGATTAAGATTGGGAAGATTGGTTGGTTTTAGCGAAGGATTTTCTGGCGAACCGCCGGTATTTTATGAGGCGCTAGCGAAAGGCGGTGCCGCGCCCGCTCCGCAAATAGAGCCGGGGACTCAAGAAATAAAGGTTAACGTGACACTGACTTATCTTTTGAAATAAAAAATCTGCTGAGAGGAGTTTGTTGGCAAGCTCCGGAATATAGTCTTTATCCGGCCATTCGCCAACACTACCCCACTCAGCATTAACTGCATTATAACAAATCAACAGAATTTGTCAAGTGTTTGTACTAGACGGGTACATCGGTAACACTTTGTGATACTTGTAATGGAACTTGATTGGGGTTTCATAACCCAAGGATTGATGCGGTCTTTTAAAATTGTATTCAACCAGCCATTCAGTCAATCTTTGGTTAAAGATATCACAATCAGCGGTCATATTGCCAAGTTGAATAAATTCTTCATTTAAAGTGCGATTGAAACGCTCATCGAAAGGATTGTCGGTCGGAGTTTTCACGCGAGAGAAATAATGAGGGAGATCGAGCGTCAGCGCGGTCTCTTTGAAATGCTTCGCAAATTCTGAGCCATTATCCGTCTGGATGTTTTCAATCTTTCCATCAAAAAGGTAGTGTAATCGTTTCAAGAAATCAGCCGCATAGCGCGAACCGTGGCCAGGGTACATTCTCGCGAAGGCAATCTTTGAGTGAGTATCTGTGCCGGTTAGGATGTACCGCTTCATACCGGCGCAATGACGGACAACCGTATCAATGGCGATGAGAAACCCTGATCTTTTTTCTTTCTTAAGCTCGGTAATGCGCTTTTTAACCTGATTATGCTTTCTTTTCTTTCTTAATCTCTCAGTTTTGATTGGCGAGTAATAGAGATTATGCTTTTCAATCACTCTTTGAATTTTCCATGACGAGACGGGTTCTTGGTATAATCCCTGATACAGTACTTTAAGCTTTTCCTTGCCGTAACGGATATGTTTTCGACGTAAAGAGAGAATACGAAACTCCTGGACCCTGTTAACTTGCCACCGTCTTGTTTGTTTCGGTCTTCGGCTGCGTTCTTCCAAAGATTCGAGATGATATGGATTGTACCGCTTTTTCCACACGTAAAAGGTCTTGGGAGCAATGCCGAAATAGCGGCAGGTTTGGAGAACATTGCCGCATTGGCGGTAATAGTCCATCCATTTGAGTCTTTTTCTGGCTTCCGGGTTAAGCTCGGGGGTTGAAGCCAAGGCGATGGCGCCTGGCAGGATATATGTGAGATTCATATATCTTCCAGCATATCTGGTTTTGCCAAGATTATTTAGTCTTTTTGATAACATTTTGGTTGAAGACCAAAGTGTTACCGATGTATCTCATCTTTTGCAGTGTTAGTTTCCCAGCGATCGCTTGAAAAGTGACATTTAAACCAAAAATCGGCTTTAATAAGCCGATTTTTGGTTTGTCCGAACGCATTAAAATCCTATAGGAATTATTTGCATTCGCGTAAACTTATATAAATTTAAAAATTAACGTACTTAATAGACGATCGTTTATGGAATGCGTTAATTTTTTATTAGATAAATTAGGTCTTGTCAGGTTTTGAATTTCTAAAATTTCAAAATCCGGAGATTTCTAAAATATCGCCTTCTATAATAAGATTCTTTACTGCAAAACCGGCGTTGACCTCAATAGCAAACCGCGCTGGTGATTTTGATATGTAAGTTGGACAGATTTTGGTATCGGGCGGACAAGGTTTCATAGTTACTATTTCATTAATATTGCCTTTTGTGCCGATAAATATAATTTCAAGCGGAATCAGTGTATCTTTCATCCAGAATTCCCTGATTTTTTCATCCGGAAAAATAAAAAACATTCCGGAAAATTTAGAAAGCGCAGGCCGATTCATAAGCCCCGACATTCGCTTTTCCGGCGTCTGTGCGTATTCAACGTTAATTTTTACCTTGCCGGCGCCGGTATAAATAACAATTTGATTTTTTCCGGCTATTTTCTGATATTGCTGATAAATAATAATTCCGATAAAGGACGCGATAAGAAGCGCCAATATCCAAAAGAAAGGCCTTTTTGAGTCAACTAAAACCATATATTTTTAATTATCTCATAAAAAAGCTAATATTGTAATGTATGAATGAAAACAACCCCGACGCCCAAAAGGGTCGGAGCTCCGACCACGAGCGTCGGAGAAAAACCGTCTGGCTTTTTTCTTTAGGCGCGTTTTTAAACGATCTCGGCTATTACGCTGTTATAACAATATGGCCGATTTTTGTTACTTCGGTTATCGGCGCCTCGGTTACTTTTTTAGGATTTATTGACGGCCTTGGCGACGCTTTCGTGTCGCTGTCGCAAGCCGGTTCCGGTTTTTTGTCCGATAAATTAAGGAAAAGAAAGGTCTTTATCTGGCTTGGCTATTTTTTAGCTTTTATTTCTCGTATAGTTTATGCCGTTTCTTATCAATCGTGGCAGTTAATTCCAGGGAAAATTTTGGATAGAGCGGGGAAAATGCGCGACGCGCCGCGGGATGCGATTGTTGCCGATATAACGCCGCGTGAAAAACGCGCTTCAGCGTTTGGAGTACTTAGGGCGGCTGACAGAGGTGGAGCCGTATTCGGGCTTCTCGCGTCTATTTTGCTTGTCGGCTATTTCAGTTATCGGCAAATGTTTCTTTTGGCAGCGATCCCGTCTCTTGTCGGCAGTTTGATTGTTTTATTTTTTGTCAGAGAACATACATATGCCGACCATCTTAAACCGATGTTTTCTTTTAAATTTATCAGTCGCGATCTTAAAATTTTTACTTTAACTTCCGCGATTTTTACTTTGGGAGCGTTTTCCGATTCATTTTACATATTGGCGGCAAACCGGCTTGGCGTTTCTTTAAAATTCGTGCCTTTATTTTTTCTCGCCTTTTTATTTTTTTCTTCCATATTTGCTATTCCTTTCGGCAAACTTTCCGATAAAATCGGCCGGCTTTTCGTAGTTGCTGTTTCGTTTATTTTATTTATAATTGTTAATTTAATTTTTATATTTTATCAATCTTTTTGGATGATTTTTATCGCGTTTGTTACCCTCGGGATTCACAGCGCTGCTTATGAAGGGAACTTAAAAACTATTATAGCGGAATTTGCCCCGCCGCCCTTACGGTCAAGTATAATCGGCAGTTTCCAGATGTTGATCGGTCTTATCGCCTTGCCGGCCTCGCTTATCGCCGGCATTTTGTGGGACGGCATTGGCCTCAAAGCGCCTTTTGTTTTATCGTTAGCGCTCACTTTTATCGCGCTTTTACTTTTATTTTTCGTTCGCGAACCGAAAAATATTTAAAATAATTTGATTTTTTAATAAATTTCGTTCATTATTATTAGTGATGGACAATATTTTTTTAATTTTATTTTCAGTAATTATTGGCGTTGTTTTTTCCTTCGGCTTTATTTTTTATATTTTGAAAAACAAAAAAAAGGATTCTAACGAAGAAATAGGCAAATTGGGAGAACGACTTGAAACCTCAAATAAAATTTTTGCCGAAGAGTTCAGGCAAATTCGCGAAGAAATAAGCCGGTCGCATCACAAAGAGTTAGAACTACGAGATAGGTCAAGCAAAGATATTCACGATCAGATGGAAAAATTTATTGGAGGATTTTCTCAAATGAAAGAGGTTTTAGGCCAAGTCCAGAGCCAAGTTAAAGAGGTTTCTTCGTTTCAGACAATTTTTAAAAGCCCGAAGCTTACCGGCCAGTGGGGAGAGGCATCGCTTGACTATATGCTTTCATTGTATTTTCCAAGGCATGATGCCTACGAGCTTCAACATCAATTTTCATCCGGCGAAGCCGCCGATGCCGTTTTAAAATTGCCAAATGGCAGAATTTTACCCATTGATTCAAAATTCCCTCAGGATAACTTCAATCAATTTATAAATGCCGTTGAATCTGTGTCAAAAGAAGAAGCGCGTAAAGCTCTTGTCGCGAGGATAAAGCAGGACATTACCGATATTGCCGCAAAATATATTGTGCCAAATGAAAATACGGTTGATTTCGCGATGATGTACATTCCGGCTGAAAGTTTGTACTATGAGATAGTTACCAAGGAAGATTTAACTTCATACGCGTGGAATAAAAAAGTTTTTTTGACTTCACCAAATACTTTTATTTTGACGCTTGGGGTCATCCAGCATTGGTTTAAGGATACGGATATTACCAAAAAAACAAGTGAAATTTTAAAAAAATTGCAACGAATAGCGATAGACGGCGAAAAACTGGGAGAATCATTCAGAAAATTAGGCTCGCATCTTAGTAATGCTAAAAATTCATACGATGACGCTGAAAAAAGAATAGATATGCTTGTTGACAGAGTCAGTAATGTGGGAAATTTAATTGATGTTGATGAAACTAAAGAACTAAAATAATGCTTAACCACATCGTTTTAGACATTGAGACCAAAAATTTATTTTCCGATGTTGGTGGGAAAGAAAACCTAACCAAGCTTTCTCTTTCGGTCGCCGGCGTTTTTTCTTACTCCGATAACGCTTTTAAAACTTTTACCGAAAGTGAAATGCCTCTTTTTGAAGATTTATTAAGGAAAACCAATTTAATAATCGGATTTAATATAGATCATTTTGATTTGCCGGTTTTACAGAAATATTTATCCGTGGATTTAGGTAAAATTCCGACTTTTGATATTATGAATGAAGTTGTAAGTAAAATGGGGCATAGAGTCAGTTTGGACGATTTGGTTTCCAACACTTTAGGAAAGAGAAAAAGCGCGAACGGGCTGATGGCGGTTCAATATTGGCGCGAGGGAAGAATTGACGAATTAAAAAAATACTGCCTTGATGATGTCCATTTAACACGCGACTTATATGAGCATGGTTTAAAAAATGGAGAAATAAAATTTACGGCCCGCGATGCTAACTTGCCGTATATCAAGGCAATAAAAGTTGATTGGTCAAAATATGCCGATTTTCGGACGGAAACCGCGTCTTATAAAATTCAAAATTTATTTAGTTAATTATATAAATGGCAGATAATTTTTTAGACAAAATAATAAATGAAAGTTTTATCCGGGAACCGTACGTCAAAAAAAGCTGGTGGGCAACAGATTTAAATTCCTGTTTGCGCGGAGTTTTTTATCGCCGGAAAGGATTGCCGCCAACCTCGGTTATTTCTCCCGATCGGATGGGGATTATGGAAGTCGGAAAAATCGTTGAGGAATGGATCGTGAACAAAGTTAAGCAATCTGGGAACTTGGTTGCCGAGCAATTGCGGGTTGAGGCGCCGGAATATGAGGCGTCCGGCAAGGTTGATTTGATAATTGATGAAGGCGGCCGGCCAGTGCTTTACGAAATAAAATCAACCAATTCTTATAGTTTTAAGTATAAAATTAAATCAAAAGAAGCACAGCCCCAGCATAAACTGCAAACGCTTTTTTATTTATGGCGATTGCGCAATCACGGGCACCAAGAAATTTCACACATTGATTTGTCAAATCTTGAGGGCCGGATTATTTATGTTTCTCGAGACGATTTAAACCGGTTGATTATTCCGGTTGATTACTCGGAAACGGCGATAAAACAGGTTGTTGAACAACTTGAAATTTTAAATGCTTCTTGGAAAAAAGACGAATTGCCGCCGATGCCGGAACCGGTTATCTACGACGGCGAACGCGGCAAGTGGGGGATAAATTGGGTTTGCGACTTTTGCGCTTACCACGAACTTTGCGCCGGCCGCGACTGGCGGCAAAAAGCCGAGATTGAAGTAAAAGAAAGAAACGGAGCGTTAGAAACATATGAAAAGAATTTATCTTGATTATGCCGCGACGACACCGGTTGATAAGGAGGTCTTGAAGGCAATGATGCCTTATTTTAGCGACAAATTTGGCAACGCTTCTTCGGTGCATTCTTTTGGGCAAGAAGCGATAGCGGCGATAGATCAGGCGAGAGAAAAAATTGCCAAACTTTTGAATTGTGATTTCAATGAAATTATTTTTACCGGCTCGGCAACAGAAGCGAATAACCTCGCAATTTTTGGAATTACGAGGAATTTCCAATTTCCCCTCCTGCGCCAAGGCTTCGGCGGGCAGGCAATTTCTAATTTCCAAACAAATCCCAAATCACAAAGCTTAAATTCCAAACTGCATATAATTTCAACTGTAATTGAACATGAGTCGGTTCTTGAGCCGTTGAAAGAATTAGAAAGGTTAGACCATGAGGTAACTTATTTGCCAGTTAATAAAGATGGATTTATAAAAGTTTCCTATTTAGAAAAGGCGATTAGAAATAATACTGTTTTAGTAAGCATAATTTACGCCAATAACGAAATCGGAATAATTCAACCAGTTAAAGAAATCGGAAAACTTTTAGAAAAAATAAACGCCAAAAGAAAAACCGCAGGACTGGGCAGGATATATTTTCACACCGACGCGGTTCAGGCGTTCCAATTTCTGGAATGCCGGCCGGATTGGCTCAAGGTTGATCTTATGACTTTTTCCGGGCACAAAATTTATGGGCCAAAGGGAATTGGTGCGCTTTTTGTAAGAAAATTAATTCCTATAGGTCTTATAAAACCTATTATTTCTGGCGGCGGGCAGGAATTTGGTTTGCGTTCCGGCACGGAAAATGTCGCGAATATAGTAGGCATGGCTAAAGCAGTTGAACTTGTTTTTAAAAATAAGGAAGCGCGTTTTAAAAAAGTCCTTAATTTGCGAAACCAATTGCTGGATTATATAATTAAATAC
>Ga0209541_10008820_pt1 | contig 16507 bp, 23 predicted proteins | sample RifCSPlowO2_01_FD_184027 | JGI IMG/M metagenome (GOLD analysis project Ga0209541, IMG submission 184027) | Groundwater microbial communities from Rifle, Colorado - Rifle CSP2_plank lowO2_0.1 (SPAdes) (version 2) | ecosystem: Environmental > Aquatic > Deep subsurface > Groundwater | place...
CTAAAAATATTTCTTTTGAGGAAAAGCCAGTTGCTTTTAGCTTAAAGGCTTTAATAGCAAAATTTGCTTTTCCAGAAGATAAAGGAACAAATATTATTGAAAATATTTTAGGGAAGATAAAAGGAGTTTCTTCGGTTGATATAGAAGATTATAGAAGGGCGTTTGGGTGAATTATTTTTTTAGTTTTTGCCAAGTAAATACTTATAAAATGGAATGACTTTTATTTTGTTTATTTCTTTCTCAATATCATAAGACAAAATTAATGTATTTTTTGGATTGAATTTATATATAAATATTTTTAATGATTTTAAATTCCTGTCTTTTATTTCTCCAGATTTAATTTCGATTGCAGTCAATGGATTTATTTTTATAATGTCAACTTCATTTTTAAATACATCTCTCCAGAAAAATTCTGCATCTAACTGAATAACTAAAAATTGTTCAAAAACTTTTGGAAAATTAGATTCCATAATCAATGAATTTAACAAAGTAGAATAATATCTTTTTAATTTTCTTTCTGTTTTTCTAGCATTATTTGAAAAGTTATAAAGCTTTTTTATAAGAAATGCTTGTTCAAGATATTCTAAATAATTGGAAACTAATTGTCTAGAAACTCCAAGTTCTTTTGATAATTCTTGTATTTCTATTATCTGCCCAGGGTCATTATAGATAACATTAAAAATTGATTTCATAAGTGTTGAATTTTTAACTTCGAAGACATCTGGTAAATCTTTATAAATGATTTTATCTACTACTCCTTCATTTATGTATTTTCTTGCTTCGTCCTCTTTAGAATTAATTAATTCAGGAAATCCGCCCGAAATTAAAAATTGCTTAAAATTCTCGATTATCTTTTCCTTTTGAATAAAAAAGTTATTTATCTTTATATTCCTAAACTCTAAAAATTCTTTAAAACTTAAGGGATTTATTTTAAATTCATAAATTCTCCCAGCTAAACTTTCTTTAGATTTTTTTCTTATAAATAATGATTCAGATCCAGAAATGATAAATTTAATATTGGAATATAAATCATAAGCCACTTTTAATTGTTCACTCCAATTTTTTAATTTTTGGATTTCATCTAAACATATTAGATATCTTTTAGATTTATCAATTTTTGAAATTAAATTTTCATAAATTTCAAATAACCCTAGTATTCTTAAGTCTGAAAATTCGTCAAATGAAAAATACAAAATATTTAATTTATTAAAATTATTTTCTAAACTTTCTTTAATCAGTTTCATCATTAAAGTAGTCTTACCTACTCTTCTCAACCCAGTTAAAGATATTATCTGCTTAGTTGGAAAGAATTTAGCTATTTCTGAATATATTTTTCTTTCTTTATACTCAATTCCTAATTCGAATTTTTCTTTTTCATCCCACCAGGGATTTGCTTTGCTAATGTATTGTCCTATAATTTCTTTGTTCATCTTATTAATTTTATGTTATATAAAGATAACATATATTTAAATCTGTGTTATAATAAAATAACACAGATATTTAAACTTTTCGCATCTTTGATTTGTCAAATTATTTTAATTTGGAAGAATGGTCCCTTCTAGCACCGTTTCTTCAGTGATTATAGAAGGGCTTTTGGATAACTAGAACATTCCTTTAAGGGAGTATAATAAAATTACTGCCATAGTAATGATAACCATAAAAACAATAAATACTGGGATGAAAGCTGCGGTAAATGCTTTTCCTTTTGATATTTTATGGTATTCCGATAAACCATATGTGGATAAGACTAGAGAATAAATGAAAGAAAACATTCCAATGAAAGGGATAATGGACAATATTTCAAAAGGCACCAGAGAGTAAGTTATAGCGTTATAAGTATCTATAAATTTGCCTTGACCTTTAAATAAATAAACAATAAAATGTGAAATTCCAGAATAAATAAAAGTTGAGGCGATACCTAGAATAAAAATACCGACAAAGGAAAATGTTGAAAAGATGGAGACCGGATAAGATGTTCTAAGAAGACCATAACTCGAGGTTATAAGTAAGCTAAATAAGAAACTTAAAATAAGGACAACTATTCCAACTAATAAAAATGTCAAGAATGATGAGAGAATTGATTGTTCTCTGACTTCTTGAAAAAATGAAGGTGTGAAGACTTTTCCTATTTTTTCAAAAAAACTCAGTGTTTTTTTGTTTTGTAAATCGTCTTGAAAGTTATTTTGTCCTTCAAAAGCGAGAGTGATTTCTTTTTGCGAATATCCTTTTTTTAGTAATTCTGGAATAAGTTCTTCTTTTGAGTATTCTCTTTTTCTCGCTTCTGAGATAAAATCTTTCAACGAAGGCATAACTTTAGAGATTTTTTTGATTAATAAATTGTTGCTTTTTAGCCCATAGCGTAAGAAAGATTTAAATATCTTATATTAGTTTAATTCCTATGAAATTAGAATATTTATTTTATGTTTTGGGAATAATTTTTATTTTTGCTACTGTAGCTTATTTTTCTTATAACTACTTGTTTAATTTGTCTGATGGGGTAAAGCTAATAATATTAATCTTAGGTATGATAGTATTTTTTGTATTGGGAGAGGTCTTCTGGGAGAAGGATTGGTAAAATGGTATACTCGTCTTATTTAGCTCCTTTTGGATGGGGGATATTTTTTATAGGTTTGATGGCAGCAATAGTTTTATTTGCAATAAAAAGAAAGTTTTATCCTGTTATGTATTTAGTTTCTATAGCTTTGTATATATTTACAATTGGGTTTATAATAGATATATTTGACCTTAGCAAAAACGGAGTATTATTATTGCTGGCTTTTTCTGCCTTGGTATTTATACTGCTCGGACTATATTTTTCGCATAAGTCTAAAAACAGGAAAGACTCTTTTATTAAGGGAATTCCTTCTAAAGGAAAGTAATATGAACTTAAAAATTGTCTTTGGTATAATTGTACCTTCTGTGTTTATCATTTTGTTGGCAGTTTTTGCCAGTTTAGACATTGGTTTTTCTGTAGAAGAGAGTTATCCTAAACAAATTTCGATCTCTTCTGAAGTATTTCAGAATGGACAAATAAAAACTGCGGTTAAAATCGGAGAGATAGACATAACAAACAATTATTTATTTTCTAAAAGATATGATCTCCCGCAGTTAAGAGCTTGTTTGATAGATAATTCTAAAGTCAAAGAAAGTATCGATGCCGGAACTTTAGGATATAGTGAAGGAGATTATCCTTTAAATGAGGGGTTGGTTTATAATTATTACAGCAATAACGAGAGAAATGTACAAATAGGGGCTTATGGGAATAAGAAAGTTAAGATTTATTTAAGGCCGTCGGATAATTTTAATTATGGAAATTTAAGACCTCCTAATAATTTCAACTATGGAAATTATTCTGACTTGATTTCCAAATATGGGCAATATGATGAACTAGTTATTTTTAAGGTTGAGAACTCTGGAACGAGGCTTGCATATATGGGGGAATATTCTAATTGCTACAATTTAAATGATGAAACTTTAAGCAAGGCAACGCATATTCAGTTAGCTGCTTGATTCTTTAAGGAATTCATACTTGTTTACTTTAAGCCGAGAGCTCTTAATAGTTTGTTAAATAAAGAATCGTTTGAGAATTTTACGCCTATAATAACCTCTTTATTTTTAATACAAACTCCTTCTAAACAGGATTCTCCAATAGAACAAAAAGAGCTGCTAGTAGCAAAGCATTGTCCATTTTGTTTGCATGAATACTGTAGAATTTTGTTTCTTGGATATGATATGCATTTATCTACTTTAGGTTCTCCCGAAACAGGAATGCAGGTTCCTAAGATGGTTAAGGAATTATCTAGGTCGTCGTCTGTACAAGTCGCTCTTTCGATTGGGGTTTCTGGTCCTTTATCGTCTTGAGTTTCTCTTCCAGGAGTTTCTGGTTGTAATTCTTCAGAGGGAGGTTGAGTAGTTATTGGACCTTGAGTTCCTTCGGGAGTGCAATAACCTTCATTATTTGAATCTGATTGACATTCATTACCTTCTCCGCAATCTATAATTTTGGAACTTGCAACCGTAGAAGTTGAACAATATGACTCATTTAATTCAGATTGGTGAATGCAGGCGTCTCTGAATACATTTCCAGAAGGAGTCGTGACTCTTCCTGGTCTATATTGTTCATTAGGTTGGTATCCAACTTCATTATTATCCGAATCTGTGCATCTTGTTGCGGAAACGCAGTAGCCTTCTCCTGTTGATGGATCGTTTCTGCAATTATAACTCTCACCACAATCGTAACTGGCGCTGTATGTGGGAACATTATTCAGACAATATGCTTCCTTCATAAGGGGAGATTCTTCAGGATCAATACATACATCTTTCTTTGTTGAAGTGCTGTTATGAGCATTTCCAGGAGTTCTTTTTTGTGTAATTGTTATTTCTTGATTGTTTGGATTGTCAGTGTCTGTACACGTTGATATGGAAGGTGTTGTAGTTGTAGGAGTTGAAGAAGCAATACATTTTCCATCAGAGCAAGTGTATCCAGAAGGACAAGAAACCAGTAATTGCTTAGAGGTTGTTGATGTATCGCAATATTGTTCAATTACATTTAAAGTGTCTCTACTATCTCCATAAGTCGGACATTTATCAGGCGTTGGCGTGTTTGAACCAATTTGTGTGTTTCCTTTATTTTTTATAGATTGGTCGTTTGTTGTTGGAGGATTTGTGCTTTGCCCAGATATAAAATCGCTATCCATGCATATTGGAGATGAGGGAGCGGTAGTAGGAGTTAATACGTGGGGGCCATAAGTCTGAGCAGTTCCGCTGACAATAGTTCCAATATAAAAAGTATTAGTTTGATATCCTGTTTTGCTTACTTCAGCAGTATAATATTGCCCAACATTTAGACTTACATATGGAGTAACTCCGTTTGAATCTGTCGTTTGTGTAAATGCAGTTGTTGTCCCTACTTTAAATTTAACTGTTGCGGTAGATAAAGCATTTCCTAAATTATCTTTAATAAGGACTCTTACTTGTCTTGTTTCTGGCGAGAAAAAGATATCATACCAAGAGGCAGAGGCAAAACTTGAACCAATGACTAATAATAATAAGAATACAAAAATTACTTTTTTCATTTTTCCTCTTTTTTATAACAATTTTATAAAAAGAATGGGAATAGATATATATACCTTTCGTTTTTGTTTTATTTATGACATTAACGCATGAAGAAATAAAAGAACTGAAAAACCAGCTAAAAGAACAAATTAAGAACTTGCCCGTTGACAAAAGGACCGAAGCTGAAAAGCAAATAGAGGAAATGTCTCCTGAAGCAATTGAATCAATGGTAGAACAGCAGAAAGGCAGACAACAAATCTTTAGGATGATTGCAAACAAGGAGATTGATAGCGTAATTGTTGCGGAGAGCAATGAAGCTATTGCTGTTCTTGAGATTAATCCTTTATCTAAAGGGCATATTATGGTGATATCCAAAGAAGAGATAAGCAAAAAGGAAAAGATGCCTAAGGAAGTTATTAGTTTTGCGGAAGGAATTATAAAAAAGATTGAGAGAAATTTGAAGTCGAAGAAAGTAAATATGGTTATTGGGGAGAAAATGGGAGAAGCGGTAATAGATTTAATTCCTGTTTATGATGGAGAAATAGACGGAAAAACAGAGAGGAAACATGCGACTAAAGAGGAACTTGAGCAGATAAGCAAGGAAATAAATACTGAAGTTATTAAGAAAGCAGAACCTGAAAAGATTAAGATAGAAAAAAAAGAAGAGAAGGCAGAGAGGGTGAAGTTAAAAAGAAGAATACCATAATTATCAAAGTTATAAAAAATGCTGGAATAAACGGAATTCCTTCTTTGATTAGAACATTTCTTTTGTATTTCTTTAAAAGTTTTATATCTTTTTTAGAAAGGCCATGAACTGTTTTTTTTATAATTATATTCTTTGTTAATTTTATATCATTAACCAACCAATCCCCCTCTGTAAGCCCATTATAATTATAGAGTTTTATCATGCAGTTTTCCAGAGATTTTGTATAAACATAAATTAGAGGAATTAAAAATAATATTGTTAGAGGGATGATTAAGGAAGCGATAAATGTTAAGAAAAGGGATACTAAAAATAGAATAAGCGAGGTTGTTAAGGTAAATTTATATTTTCTAAAATAGCTTAAGAATTCTTTTTTGAATTTTTGCTTGTTTTTAGTTATTATGATTATTGAATATAACAATGAATAAACTGCTCCGACAAGGAATAACACAAAAAGAAAGACGGGAGAAAGAATGAGAAGAGAGCTATATGAGGTGTAAGGAATGATTATACCGAAGCCCATGAGGAGTTTTGCATCTCCTCCTGCAAATGCTTTTGCATAGTATAATGCGTGGGCGATTATAAAGAAAATTGCAAAACCTAAAACGCCAAAAAGGAAAAACTGGAGATTTTTTGTTGCGAGAGAATAAAATGCCCGATAAGCTAATGCAAAGGCAATGAAAGAGAAATTAAGCCAGTTAGCTACTTCTCTTTTTTTTAAGTCTTGGATGGATGCAAATAATGTAAATAAAAAAGCCAAAGCAAATAGGAAATAATATTCTTTCATTAAATGATAATGAAATCAGGTTTTATAACTTTATTCTAAAGTTTAAAATAGATAACTTTTTAAACATGTTAAACATATCTAACTTATGGAAAAGATATTCATTGGAGTTAGAGGAGTGGATGAAGAGCTTTTTAGAAGATTCAGGGCTTGGGCTATTCAAAGAAAACTAAGGCTAAGTGAAGCATTTAACGAATCTATGAAAATGACTTTGTCTAAAGAGGTTGAAGAAGAATTTGATTATGGCAAATTAAACAAGTTAATGGCATTAAAACCCATCAAAGTTGGAAATAAAAAAGTTAGATGGAGTGAAGAAGTAGATGAAATAGTCTATGGAACAAAAAAATGATATTTTTAGACAGCAGTTTTATTATATCTTATGAGATAGAGAATGATCAAAATCATAATAAAGCCGTTATTTTGATGAGCAAGATAAGAAGAAGAATGTATGGCCCGCCGGTTATCTCGGAATATATTTTTGATGAAGTTTCTACCTTGCTTTTGGTTAAACTTAAAGATTTAAACAAGGTAGTAGAAAGATGTGAATTAATCAAGGGTTTGGACATGTTTAGGGTCAATGAGCTAATATTTGAACAGGCATGGAAAATCTTCAAGGAACAAAAAAATACAAAGTTGAGTTTTACTGATTGTACGATTATTGCTACGATGAAATCTAAAGGTATACAAAATATTGCGACTTTTGATGAAGACTTCAAAGAAATAGAGAATATTAATGTTATTGGCTAGGGGGATTTTTGTTATTCATTTGAATATTATCAGATCTATGTCTGCCACCCCTTTTATATTTATTGTAGCGCATCTTTGCTTTTTTGTCTCGCTTTGTTTTTCTTTTATCTGGGAATCCGTAGTCCATTTTTATTTTGATTGATTTAAGTATTTATTTTTTCCGTTTTAGTCTCGAGCCTATGAAGGCTCCAAATGATGATGAGAAGAAGAAAAAGATTAATGGAACAAGGATGTAATTACTGTTTAATGATGGGTTGTAAATTATTATTAAGAGAAAGATTATTAGTGTAATAGAACCTATGTATCCTCCGATAATAAGTCCTTTAAATACATTAGACAGAGTGCTCCAGTGCTTTAATTTTGACACGCGTGAGAAATCTCTAGTTTTTGAACTGGAGTTTGTTTTATTGATTTCTCCCGGTTCTCCCCAAATCCTTGATGCGAATTTCTGGGATTTGGTGATTTTTTGGAAAGGCATTTTATTGGGGGGAACATTGGAAATCTTTGCAATTGATGCTGCAGGAAACTTCCAACCTTGAATCAGAGCATTTTATATCTTTGTTGTCTATCGTATAGTTCCCACAACAGAAGGTTATTTTATCGTTGTTTTCACAAGCCATTGAGCAGGCTTGTTTAATTGAGGAGGATTGAGAAGTATCTAAAAATGGTTTTGATGAGGCTCTAAAAGATTTAAATCCTCCTGTTAAAGCATAAGCAAGGCCAATCAGGACTAATATTCCTATTACTATAAGGATAAGAGTTGATATCGCCATTTCCATAGCTTTAGAGTTCATTTTGAGGATTATGCATTACAACTTCTAATGTCTAGTTCTCTACAGGGTTTATTATTTACTTTAGTGTTTGTGCAAATATTTAAGATATCATTTTTATCTGTTTTAGTACCTATTAAGTCTAAGCATTTTTTTTGAGCAGGAGAAACTTCAGTATTATCACTTAATTTTACTTTTTCACAATCGCCTTGTAGTTTTGTAGTTAATCCTGAAGCTACTCTATCATCTTCACAATTTACATATTCTACTTCATTATTCACTTTTACTTTTTTAAAATCATTGCAATAAGTATATACTGCGTTTGAAGTTACAGCGAGATTACAGTTTATAACAACGTCTGCAATTGAAGAGCCTCCACCGCCGAAGATATTGATTTTTTCCCAGAGATTTGACCAGCCATAACTAAAGCCGAGAATTAACAATACTAAAACTACTATTCCTAGAACTATAAGAATTAATGTACCAATAGAAAGGTCTTGAGCTTTCTTGTTTGTTTTTAAATTGTTATTCACACTCTTTTGCATGTTTATCATAAAGAAAGGAGATTTATAAATCTTTTTGCGAGTTTATTTCGAGAGGAAAGTTTCTTTGTATTTTATTATACCCTCTTTCTGACTGGACAAAAAGGTTATTTATTTTTAAGTTATATGAACTGCCTGATTGCGAGATTTCAAATTCTGAATTTCTAAATTTAGCATAAAGATTTCCAGCTCCTTCAAATTTATTTAAATTTTCTCTTTCTGCCGCAATTTGAATTATTTTCTCCTTTAATTGTTCTATAGAGCATGACTGACAGGATAAAATAGATTCTTGGAAGATTATTTGTGTTTGCTGCATTACATAAAGCTCATTGAATTTTATTTCAAACATCATTTGTGAAAGGTTTTCTGATTGGGAATCTAATTTGGAATTGAAGGAGACCATTGTCCAGATTGAGGTAATTATCAAAACAATTGTCATGATAAACAGCAAGGCTGAAGCAACTTGTGATTTATTATTCATCATTTTAACACTCTCCAAAGTAAGACCTTATTTCAAGGTCTTGATTGTTTAATTTAATTATTAAGAAATTTGTTTTATCTTTGGTTTTTGAAGCAAATGAAGAATCATATAATGTATCTCTATTTGAATAAAAATAATTTACATATTGGCTTGGAGAGGCAGATAGCAGATAACATTTACCAGTCTGCTGTCGCAAGGTTTCAAGGGCATTTTTAATCTCTAAATCAGTTATCTTTTGATTTATTCTCAACAGGAAGACATCTAGAACAGTAAACTCTTTTTCTTGAGTATTTATTTTAATTTTTACTTTTTGCAAAAGAAGATTGTTTTCATAGGATATTGAAGATGCAGGGCTTTGTGGGGAAGGTTTTTTTAGCAATGTTATACCCGATGCTAGAAATAAATAAATTGTTAGGGATATTACTAATAAAATTAGTATAGGAACAAATACTAATCCTTTTCCTAATTGAGATTTTTTGTTTTTTATCATGCTAATTTTTCTCTAGAGTTTTGATTAGAGCCAGTTATTATTTTAAGAGTAGTCTTTTGATTATTGTAAGATTTTACTATTTCTGAAGTTATGCATTTCGGAAAATTTATATTTTTGTCTTCAAGAAGACAAGAAGTTTCGTCTCCTTTTCCAATTTTTAGGAAAGGTTCTATTGAAGAATCTTTAAAAATTATAATCAGCATATAGTCCTTAACTACTTGAGGATTTATTTTGCAGAGCGTTGATATTTCTCCTTTTAACGATTCTAGATTTTCTAGGTTTAAGTTATTTTCTTTGAAACAAGAAAGCAATTTTTTATTTAATAATTCTGCGTCTATTTTTCTAAAATCATAATTGGAAGAGAAAAAAAGAGATGTTCCAAAATATATTCCTGTTCCAATTATAAACAAGAGAAAAATAAATGCAAATACCATTAACATGTCTCCTGTTTGAGCTTTTTTATTTTTAGTTATCATTTTTTATATTGTTTAATTTAGTTGTTCTTGTTTTTCAGTTATTGTAAAAGATAAGATATTTATTGGCTCTGCAAGTTTTAACTGCAAATTTGTTATGCCCACATTATTAAAATAAGAATAGCATTTTTTTCTTCCTAATGAAAGTTTAACGCATATTTCATTATTAGTATTATCAAAACTAAATATTTCAGAAAAACTTTGGAGTTTATTTTTCTGTGCAATTTCAGTAGCTTTTTGAACATCGAGAGTTATATTATCTCCTGGTTTTGCTAGATTAATTGCTCTTGATATTTCTTTTGAATAATAGTTTTCATAAAAAGAACTTCCAAACTGGTTATTTAAAACAAAGTATAAGACCGTTGAAAAAAAAACTACCGCTAGGACAATATATATTGTATTTTCCCAGAGTGTTTGAGAGGCTTTTTTGTTCATGTCAAGAACTCTCGAAATAAATTCCAGGGCGTGCTCGGAATTCTTGATCACCTCAAAATATTTCATATTTTGATGGCACAAAAATCTTTGATTTTTGTTGTGCTCTAGAATTGTTTTTTCTTTCTCATGAATTAAATTAGGAAACTTACGAAAAAAAACAATTCTGGACATTTTAAAAACTGCTTCCTCCACCACTAGTACCAAATTTTCCTCCTTCTCCAAAAGAGAGCAGCTTATGTTTGTTTGCCAGATATTCTTCTGAATAATGCGTTATAATCAGTATTTTTTTACCATTTTCTATTCTTTTTTCTATCTGAATTTCTATTAAATTTTTTGGGAGGTCTATAGCAATATTGTAAGCTTCTTTATAACCCATAATCTGTTTTCCTCCTCCTGGGCTATACACAGATACAACTATAGGGTTAATTATTTCAATCTCATCATAATTTAATCTCCTAAAAACTCCATTGTTTTTGCAATCTTCTTCTATTGAACTGCTTACAGCCTTGCATATATAGATGCAAGGCTGTTCAAAACAAGCATCAGGTCTGTTGGGATTTGAAAAATCAAATGAAGTCAAAACCCAGTTTTCTCCATTTACTCCTTGAATTGTTTTATTCACAGCAGAATTTTCAGGCATTGACTTTATTCTTTCTTCTAAGACATTAATTATTGATTTTGCGCTTTCTTTTTCTTTATTTTGAGAGTACGAAAAGTAGAAATTGACTGCAAATCCGAATATAATCACTAAAATAAATACTGCTACAAATACCTGAACTGTATGCTCTCTTAAGTCTGCTCTTTTGCTTTTCATTTTATTTTTAAGGAGCTCCTTCTATTGCAGCGCAAATTTTATTTATTGTGTTTACTTCATAAGGAAGGATTTGGACTGCAGAACATCCGTTATTTTTTGATTCTGTTTCAGACTGAAATTGTCCGCAATAAACAGCTGCTGCTGCTTTTCCTTCATATACTTTAGACATCGAAAATCCCGCTACACCTAATCCTGTAAGCCCTGCGATAGTTAATCCTACAGGAGATATTAGGGCTTTACCGATGAAAGGTACTTGAACTGCTCCAACTCCAGCGACGCCTGCGAATGTAGCAAGTTTTTCCACTGCATTTTCATAATTCTCTGGTTTAATCTGAGAAAATACGACTGCATATTCATTTACAGGGTTATTTGAAAAAGTAATCTTGTTTTCATTTTCATTAATTTTTGGGCTTACATATGAATTTACAGAGCGGTCATTTGCAAAATATTGCAAATAAGTTTCGCTTCTTCCTTCAATTTGTGTTGTACGCATGTATTCTTCGACATTTACATTTAATTTATCTAAATTGCTGTTTTCAATTTTAACTCTTGAACAAATAACACAGGAAACGCTTTGTGCTTGCAAGCTAAGTGACTTTGCTAAGCCTCCATTAAACAAATCAAGTTTTCCTTCGCCCATCATATTCCAACAATTATACATTGATTCTGCAAGAGTTTTTTCGATTTGTTGTTTTGCTTCATTATCTTTAGTTAATTTAATATTCTCTAAGTTATCTTCGCCATTGTAATCAGCACATTTTCCATTTTCAGCAAGGCATATTTTTTTTGTGGTGCATTTTAAAGGAACATAGGCAGAGGCTTCTTGAGGAGATGTTGCTCTTGTTAATACAGATAGTTTACATAAATCTTCTTTAGTTTGGCTTCCCAAGTCTAACTTAAAAAATATAAAGACTATTATTACAACAAATCCTCCTAATATTAATATCCATGAAATTAATTCAGAAGATTCTATTGCTCCTTTTTTATGACTTTTTAACATTTTAGATATAAGAAACAGATATTTATAATAGTTATGGGTTTTGAAGTAGCTAGATAACTATCCTAAAAATAGCTTTTTTACAATAAAATAAACTGCAGTCCCTCCTAAAATTACAAACATAATCCATAATAAGGTGTTTACTATGGTATCTGATGCTATTTTTTCAGCTTTTTTATTTTTTATCATATTATTGTAATTGGACATTTATAGTCTGAATTAACTGGAGAGGATAAATCCGCTTTAAGATAACTTGGGTTATAGAATGAAACACAAAAATAGTTTGAAGTGCCTATGTTATTTTCTTTATAATTAATTTTAATCGGCTTAGATAAGATTGAAAACTTCCAAGCATTTACCTTAGAAATTATCTCTTTTTCTGGTTCATCTATGTATTCAAATTTATAGATTTCTTTTTCTTCTCTATTTTCTGGATTTATTTCATATAATTCATTGTTTAAAGTTAGTATAAAATATTTAGGGGATTCTCCTAAAAGGGTTTCTGTTGCATAATAAACAGTAATTGTTACATTTCCTTTTTCCAAATTATCAAACTTTTCAATTAAGAATTTGTTTTTATATACCCTCTGGGCGCCGTTGTTTATTGTTTTTATTTTATTATTAAATCTTTTTTCTAGAACAAATTGAATAGGCAAATCCCTATTGTAATAGTAGTCTTCAAAATCGCTTTTTATATTTGATTTTTGAAGAGTCTTCTTGTTAAAAGAGGTTTGTCCATTTTTATCAAAGTTCCAGAAGTTAACGCTGTCATACCATTGGATATTATCCCTTGAAAGATCATACCTGATAATCTCTATGTCTGATTTTACAGGTTGAGTACTATTAAAGCCAGGCAGAAGAATTTTTATTCTATCAAATATGCCCAAATACCAAAGAGCTAAACCTATTAAAACAATAATTAAAACAGCCACCGCAATTCCAATATTCTTAAGTTCATCACTTACATTCGCTTTTTTATTCATTTTCCTAATTTAAATAATTTATTTATAAAATTTGCAGATTCACCTAATTTTCCATTTAGAATTAAATAAATTAGAAATCCAAGCACTAACACTCCTAAACCTATAATCCAAGGGATAAGATTATCCCACACTAATTGCGCTCTTTTTTTCATATAAGCTATAATTTTAATAAGTATAAAAGCTTTCTGTTAAAACGTATAATTTATAACGTCTTTTTTCTTTTTAAATAATAGGCTAAATTATGAATCTGAAAAAGAGGAGGAAAATATAGTGGTAAGAGGAAATCAAAAGAAGAAAAAAAGCGAGAGAGGTGAAAATGGTGTATGAAGATGGCTCTGCAGCAGCAATAATGGATAAGTATAGCAGGAAATTACAATCTCAATTAAATTCTGGAAGTTATTCTCCAGAATCTCTAGGAGATGGCCAAGAGAAATATTCTGGGGAATATATTAGGTTTAGGGCTGAGATGATTCCTGAATTAACTAGATACGAGAGATGGGCAAAGTCTTTGGGGAATGTTTTGAGATTAAAGATAGCTGAAAAAGATAGGGTAAGAGTGCAGAGGTTTTTGGACATTTCACATTTGGATGTTAATGCAAGCCAGGCTTTGACTTTGTCTGTGATGTCCATGTTTGCTGTTTTTTTCTCTACTGTAATGGCTGCAGTCGGAATATATTTAATTGATGGAAGTACGCAGTTATTGTTGGGATTTTTAGGCCTGATTGCAAGTTTATTTGTGTTTTATTATACATATAGCATGCCTCAAAGATTAGCAAATATTTGGAGATTGCAGGCTTCTGCCCAGATGGTGCCGGCAATATTATATGTTGTTGTATATATGAAGCATACTTCTAATTTGGAAAGAGCAATTGAATTTGCTTCCCAGCATTTAGAAGGCCCCTTGGCTTTAGATTTTAAGAAAATATTTTATGATGTAGAAATAGGAAAATTTTCTACTATAAAACAATCATTGGAGAATTATCTCGATGAGTGGAGAGATTACGCGCCCGAATTTATTGAGAGCTTTCATCTTATCGAAAGCAGTTTATTTGAGTCCAGTGAAGAAAGGAGAGTTGAAATCTTAGAAAAAGCTTTGCAAGTTATTCTTGATGGAGTGTATGAAAAAATGTTAAAATATTCCAGAGAGATAAGGTCTCCTTTAACTAATTTGTATATGCTTGGAATTATATTGCCCACTTTAGGATTGGCATTACTACCTTTGGCTTCTACTCTTTTAGGAGGAGTTTTCAGATGGCCGCATGTTTTTGTTTTATTTAATGTAATAATACCTTTTTTCGTTTTTTATATGGTCTCTGAAGTGCTCTTGAAAAGACCAGGAGGATATGGAGAGACTTCGTCTTTAGAGTTAAATCCTAATTATGGCTCTTACAAATCAAGAAAACCTTGGATAAAAGCTCTTTTTATAACGTTGCCATTTTTAATTTTAGGAGTATTACCATTTATAATGCAGACAACATGGTTTGTCAGCCAGCAAAATATACAGCAGGGGTATAATATCTTTGGGTTGAAAACAGATTATACTTTTAATGAATTGGGAGCGAGTTTCTTGGGAGACAGCAAAGTTTTTGATTTCAAGAAAGTAGAAGGGGAAAATGTAGGGCCATTCGGACTTTTGGCAATTTTATTGAGCATGTTTATTCCATTTTCTTTTGCATTGTTCTTTTCAATTGCTTATTCTACAAAGACTAAAAATTTAATAAAAACTAGGAAAGACACAAAAGTTTTGGAAAGTGAGTTCGCTAATTCTTTATTTCAATTGGGGAATAGATTAGGAGATGGTATCCCTGCTGAAATTGCTTTTGGGAGAGTTGCTGAATCTACATTAGGGCAGAAGAGTTCTGATTTCTTTTTGGTTGTAAGCAGAAATATTCAACAGGGAGGAATGGATGTGGAGTCTGCGGTTTTTGATAAGAGAAGAGGAGCTATTACTTATTTTCCTTCTGCTTTAATCTCAACTTCTATGAGGATATTAATAGAATCAGTTAAGAAAGGTTTGCAGGTTGCTGCAAGGTCTTTGATGTCAATATCAGAGTATGTGAAGAACATTGAGAAAATCAATCAAAGATTAAGGGATTTACTTGCTGAAATTGTTTCTGATATGAAGTCTAACATGACTTTTTTAGCGCCTTTGCTTGCGGGAATTGTTGTCGGATTGGCTGGAATGATTACTTTTATTTTGAATAAATTAGCGATTTTACAAGAGCAGGCAGGAGGGTCTGAAGTTGCGGGTTTAGGAAGCATTGGAAATATATTTCAAATATTTCAGGTGGAGCAGATGATTCCTCCTTATTACTTGCAAATTTCTATTGGAGTTTATATTGTAGAGGTGATATTTATTTTGACAGGAGCTTTGGTAACTGTTGATGCAGGGAGAGATGTTTTAAGAGAAAAATATGAATTGGCAAGGAACCTAAAGAAAGGAGTTTTTCTTTATTTGGTTACTGCTTTAGTTTCCATATTTGCCTTGAGTGTTTTGGCAAATATTGCCCTCGGCGGTCTGGGAGGATAAATTTATATTAAAATTCAGACAAAACCTTTTTCCTAACTTCCCCATAATCTAGAACTTCATTTAATAAAGGTTTTAATTCTATAGACCATAATTTTTCTTTTTCATCTATAGCTTTAGACAACATGTTTTTAGTAATCTTTTGATTGTAATATGCCATTTTTTTCTCAATGAGTTTTTTATCAATTTCTATTTTCTTAGATATTAATTCAAAAGCATCGTATAAGTCTCTCGCTTTATTTCTAGTTATTATTGCTCTTATCTTTTCAGCAAGAATTTCTTTTTCCTGCATAACTAATGCGTAAAATGAAGGAATTTCAGGATAAAGGCTTGTAAACCTCAAGCGAGTCGGCTCAAGCTCTACTTTGGACTCTTTGTTTATGTCTATTCGAATATTAGAAAAAGTTCTTGATGTTCCATCGTACAAGGGTCCTTTAGTTCTCAAGGTTATTAAAACTGAATTAAATGGTTCTTTGACTTTGGAAACTTCTGAATTTACTTTAAACTTAGAAATATCACTTATTACTTGTTTAATCAATTTATCTATATCCATGTTTTTTACTTCTGAAAAATCTAAGTCCTCTGAAAATCTATCAAGTTTGAAAAATTTATATAGCGCGGTTCCTCCTTTAAAAACAAGTTCTTGTTTTATGTTTTTTGACAATGAAAAAAGAACCAGTTCAAGAAGGTAATCCTTTTCAGCATA
>Ga0209541_10008823_pt1 | contig 16503 bp, 15 predicted proteins | sample RifCSPlowO2_01_FD_184027 | JGI IMG/M metagenome (GOLD analysis project Ga0209541, IMG submission 184027) | Groundwater microbial communities from Rifle, Colorado - Rifle CSP2_plank lowO2_0.1 (SPAdes) (version 2) | ecosystem: Environmental > Aquatic > Deep subsurface > Groundwater | place...
AGAAGCTAAAATTAAAAATGAAAAAAATGAAATAAAGAAAATTATACCTGAGATGGAATTAAAACTCAAATTTCAAAAAGAACCTCAAAATGCCCAAATATATCAGACATTCGATGGCCTTAAAACCCTGTACAATGAAATCATCGAGATCTTAGCTCATGAGAAAGAAGATTTTATAGGATTTACTTTGGGTGAAGAAGAATACAAACATCCTAGTGCAGAGCATTTTTTTAGAGAATATAATGTAAAGAGAAGAGCATTAAAAATTAAATTAAAACTTATAGGCTCTGAAGATCAAAAGGACTTTATGAAAAAGCTTGTCGGTTCAGATCGTAATATTACTCTTCGTTATTTATCTTATCAAATGCCAACAGGACTTATTATTTTTGCTGATAAAGTAGCTATTTTGACTTGGCAAGAGATACCTATTGCGTTTGTGATTCAGTCAAAAAAAATTGCAGAGAACTATAAACTCTTTTTCCTTGCTATGTGGAAAATGGCAAAATCATAGTTTACTTATTAAGAATAGTAATAGTGACCTTCTTTCTTCTGTTCCCGATCCAATTGCGACTCTGGTTTGTTGATTTGAGCTCGACCAGTCTGCTTGTCTTTTCTATAAGTGATATTTAACATCTTCAAGACACGATTCATCCCTTCTTCTTTTGAGCAAGGACCATGAACATGACCTTCTTTTCCTGGAGATCCTTCAAAGACGAGCATCGCATCGGAGATATAATCCATAAACTGCACATCGTGATCAACGACAATGGTTGCTGTTCCTTTCTTCTCCGTGAATTCTTTAATAACCTCTGCTACTTTTAATCTATCTTCGACATCAATGAATGCAGACGGCTCGTCTAGAGCAACCAAAGGAGCATCAGTTGAAAGAGCACCAGCAATAAAGACTTTCTGCAATTCTCCGCCAGACAATTCACGCATGCTGTGATCTAAAAATGCATGAAGATTTAACTTTTCCAACACATTCTGCTTGTACCATCCAGAACTGAAATTGGACTTTGCTTTTTCCTGCAAATAATCGATGACTTTGATATTCTGCGCCTTTGGATATTGTTCCTTATAGGAGATGTTTATTTTTTCCAGCTTTCCCTTGTCTGGCTTTTCCACGCCAGCAAGCAATTTGAGGAACGTCGTCTTTCCTAGGCCATTTGCACCCATGACTGTCAACACTTCGCCCGCCCTTAACTGACCAGCGTGCACCTTGAGATGAAAGGTATCATAGGATTTTTCCAGATCTGGAAATGAACAGACAATGCGCTTCGTGTCTCCTACTTTTGGAGGCGGCTTATGGAAGACAATGGGGTAACTTCTGAAACGGACATTATCTTCTGCCAAATAACCATCTAGATAATCGTTAATACCTCGACGCACTCCTTTAGACTGGGAGAAGACACCGTAAGCTGCAGGCGCTCCATAGACGATCTGGATTTCGTCAGAGATATAATCCAATGTCGCGAGATCATGCTCAACAACCATGACTGCAGCGCCATCTTCTTTCAAGGAACGCACTAATTTTGCCATCTTGATACGAGCCATGATATCCAAGAATGAAGAGGGCTCATCGAAATAATATATGTCTGCTTTCTTGAGCAGAGTTGCGATGATTGCTATCTTCTGGAGCTCACCGCCCGACAATTCTGACAATGTTCTTTGCTTAAGCTGCGTCGCATCTAATTCCTTCAGCAAGTGTTCTGTTTTCTCTGACTTGTCTATGCTCTGCAACAACTCAATGACCTTTCCTTTGTGCAACTGGGGAAGCATCTCAATTCTCTGCGGCTTGTAAGCAACCTTGAGTTTATTCCCATATAACTGCTTGAAGTACTCAGCATACATCGTCTTTGCATACTTCTTGTAAATTTCTTCTTCTGTTGCCTGCAATGCATAGTTACCTAGATTTGGTTTTACAGTGTTTGAAAGAATTCCTACTGATGTTGACTTTCCAATGCCATTTCTTCCAATAATGCCTACAATTTCTCCTTTCTTGATCAAGGGAAGACCATATAACTCAAATGCATTTTGCCCAAACTTGTGCGTCAATGCTTCTGGCTTCAACTTTTCTGGAAGCTTGACAATCTTGATAGCTGAGAAAGGGCACTTATTGGCGCAGATGCGATGCATCTCTGTGACGACTTCTTCCGCAATGTGGGCTTTATTATCTACGCCGATGTGGAATCCTGAGTCTGGCTGCTTTCTATTGAGAGGGTCATATTTGATGCATTCATGACTGCACTTTGATGGATGACACTTGTCCTTCTCCACTATGGCTGTGACTCGATTCATATCAAGAATGGCTAGGAACAACGTTTATATAGGTTTCTTCACAACCTAGAGCTCTATGAAATGCGCTTCCTGCGGTGAAAAAATCCAAGAGCTTTTTCTAGAGAAATTACGAGGCACGTATCTAGTCAAAGGCAAAAAGAAAATTCCTATCTGCCATTTGTGCCAGCAGAAGTTTACTGTAGAAGAGCTACAGAAAAAATATTTGTGAACACTGCCTACTATCTATATGGAAAGTTATTTTTCTTCTTAAGATAAGTTTTAAATAGCAGTTAGAAAAACATTTCTCTATACCATGCTATTATCTCAAAGAGGCACCTTCTTACTTATTCTCGTTATCTTTCTTAGTATTCTTTTTCTCTCTTTTAGCATTTCTCTTTTTTTCTCTGACTCCTCTTCTGAGCAACAAATTCCTTTAAAACAGCCTTCTCTTTATTTTTTAGAATCTTTATCACAACCATTGACTCTTCAAGCAGGGAACAATCCAGACCGACTAGTAACTACAGACGATTTATCCTTACAAGAATATCCTTCTTTTCTCCTTCAGGACAAACGATTTACAGGCTTCATTGTTGTAGGTGCTAATGCTTCAAATGACATGCTGTCAGCAGCATCACAACTAGAAAAATCTTTAGGCATTACTTTCGAAAAAGCACGCTCTGAGGAATTAGAAATCAGCAAAGATATCTTAGGTTCAGTGATTGGTGAAGACCCTTCTATGAATGTACGTGATCTCCCCTCCCTTTTACAATCACAAACTATCTGGAATAAGTACAATACTTATAATTATACTCAGACTCTCTTCTTACCCGCCGGAAGCATAGAACTGGCCATAGATACTTTTGAGAATGAGCATATCCCTAGAGAAATGCTTGTTATTCCTGCAAATTCCAGAGCCTACAACTACAAAATAACTTTTCAACCCGCATTAGAAGGGAAGCATCTTTCCGGGGCAATTGAAGGGATGGAAGATATGACTTTTCGCTTTTTAGGCAAAGAATATGTGCTTGTACAAACAAAACATCCAAGGCAAAATACCCTTAGTCTTACATTCATTACAAATGAAGCTGACGATATTTTAGAAGAAGGAGCATCAAAAACCTACTTTGTGAATGGCAAAAACTACACTCTTGAACTCGTTGTTGTCTCACAAACTCCTAAATCTGCTACATTTTTTGTTAATGGAAAAATAACTGACGCTATTGAAGAGAATGATATTGCAGTTCTTGATCATGGATTAATCTCTTTGGGATTGAAAAATGTGTATGATAATGAAGCTGGAGAAGTTGCTCATGACAAAGTACACTTTTTCTTAGGAAACCATGTTACTTTTGAAGATACTGACACTACTCTTGATGATTTCTCTAGCAGCATCAGCATGAACAATGAGCATCTTCCTAATACTGAGGTGAATCTCGGCGTCACTTTAGATGAAGGAATTTTCTCAGGGGCTGTTGTCAAATTATCCTCTTTTGAAGTCGAATATACACCTACAAGAACTTTGTATGTTAACAAGAAAATGAGCGATGAAATTCAAGAAAAAGAGTTCAAACCTGCAGTTCTCTTTGACGCTTTTGATGTTGAATTTGCAGGCGTCACTACAAAAGGAGGTCAAGACAAGGGAACCCTGGAAAACTTTGTGCTTTATCCCGCTGATCAGTTTACTTACCGTCTTCAGTTCAATAATCTACTGGGACAAATTTATGATCTTCCTGTGTTATCTTGCAGAAGCGATGACTGTTCAACTATCTCTTATGGCAAACGAGGAAGTAACACCTTCCGCGCTTTAGTCGTCAATGAAACACAAGCGATCGCTATTAATGATAACTTCTTTTTCAATTTCAACTCTCGAGCACATATTATGCAACTCGACAGCATAGATCTTCATGAACAGACCATCTCTCTTCGTGATATGGCAAAGGTTCTTCCAGAACAAACACCTGCAATTTATACTGTCTCCTATAATGCTAGTGGTTTAGGTAAATTTGAACTAGATGATGGCATTTTCACGGTTAATCTCTCTGATAATGACAATCAAAGTATCTTCGTGGACATGAATGGCGACGGTGATTTTAGCGATACTTCGCTGACATTTTTAACCAAAGCCGGATCTTTTGCTTTTAGTGCAACTAACGAGGGACTAGCTAGAATTGAATTTAGAACTAGTGAGCTCTACAGAAATTCAACTAAAGACTTTGTTTATGTTCCGGTTTTCTTTAACCAGAATAATGCATTAGACATCAATGGCAGCGATATTACTGGAGATTGGAGAGCTGGATTTAATATGACTACAAGCAGCTTGAAAGTCAACGGTCCCTTAGAAATTGAAGACACTGATGTTGAAGTTGGATGGACTGAGTATGGTCTGCGCGGAACATTGATGGACAACGATTTTGAGAGTCAGTCAAATTTTACCCTATCTAACCCAAAAGGACAACTGTTTGGTTATGTTGATGTTTACGGAACTAATCAGAGGCAAGTTATTAAACGCGACCATGAACTCAAGACCAAAAAAGATCATATCATTCTCTTAGGTAATGCTTGTACAAATACATTTATCAAAGCATTTCTCAATAATCCAGAGCCTTGCGATAAAGATCTGATTGACAGCGAAGGAACTATCACTTTATACTCAAATGCTTTTGATGGAGATAAACATGTAATCATAGTTTCTGGAAAAACCGATGCTGCAATTATAAACGCTGTGAAAGTTTTAAGCGCTTACAAAGAGTACAATCTCACTGGAGCTGCTCTTCGTGTTAAAAAACAGCAAGAATTCGCACTAGAACAATAAGTCTTTTAAACAATCTCATATGTTCTTTAGCTATGCCTCGGTAGCTCAGTCAGTAAGAGCGCCGCTCTCGTATCTTTAGTGAGTGAAGCGGAGGTCGTGAGTGCGATTCTCACTCGAGGCTTTTTTCACTTCTCAAAGACCTTGTTAAGCTTTTTAAATAGTTAACAACATTCTTGTGTGATGAGGGTCTGTCTTTTCAAAAATGCAGTTGCTCGTTCTTCTTTTTTTAATGATATAAAATTAACAACGAGTCTTTCATGGAAGAACCTTGCAAGAATTATTCAGACTAATAGAAGTATGCTAGATAATTATAGAAACGGTAAACTGTGTATTTCAGAAAATCGATTTCTTATACTCTTAAATTTACTAACTTTTGAACAGCAACAGCTGTTTCTTCAAGAAATATTATATAAATCAAAAAATTGGGGACAAAGATTGGGCGGTCTTATAACATCGAAAAAATACCCTAATAACATTAATAGAATAAGACATCTAGCCTCCACTAGCAAAAAAAATTATGTAAAATATGAGTTTAATATTACTATGTCTCTTTCTGAAAAATTATGTGAATTTGTTGGTGCTGTTATTGGAGATGGTTTTACTAACCAATATGGGGGTGCTTATGAAATGCAAATTACTGGAGATAGAATTCTGGACAAAGACTATTATTTTACACGATTAAAGCCTATCTGTGAAAACTTATTTCACATCACACCAAAAATAACTGAGAATAAAAATGGTCTAAGACTAACTATTTACTCTAAAAGATTATTTCAGATGCTTACTCAAAGATTCAAAATTCCTGCAGGAGTTAAAGCTTATACAGTAGCTATACCAAGTGAGATACTGTTAGCAGGAAATAACTATCTATACGCTACCTTGAGAGGTATGTTTGATACTGATGGTGGTGTTGGTTTTGATAAAAGAGAAATATATTCAAAACCCTATATTAGAATAAACTATACTTCCTCAAGTAAACAGCTTATTAAACAGGTCTCAAATATCCTTGACCAGAATAATGTACCTCATTCAGTCCATAGCAAGACTTCTGCTCAGATGATTCAAATAAATGGTAGAAATAATACTTCACAATTTATGTCAAAAATAGGCTTTTCGAATAAAAGGCATCTCGATAAGATAGATCATGGAATAACAATCAATCATTCCAAAAGTTTCTTTATAAAATAACTTATTCTGGTTTTACAGTGTTGTTTTTACTTGATTGCTTCGTAAGCAATAGGTCGGGGGTTCAAATCCCTCCTGAGGCTTTTTCGTCCCCTGTCTCGAGTAAACTACTTTTAAAAAGACTCTTTCTTTCCTTTCATCATGGTTGACATCCAGAAAGCACGATTATCAGTCTTCATAGGATTTTTGTTCTTGATTTTAGTAGGCATTGTTTTCTTTCTCTTTCGAGCTGCAGTTAACGGTGATGCTGTCTCGAGATGGGTATTATTCTTAGTCTTTGGAACTACTGCAATCATCTTAGCGTCTTTTGGCATTGGTTATGTCATTCTCCTCTTGACAAAAACTGATGAAGAACCACAACTCCATCGAGGCTCTGAGGTCAGCTTTCAACGCATGACAAAACAGCAACCTGGCATGTGGGTCGATATCTCACAACTACCAGCCTATGTCGCAAAACAGCAACAACAGCAGAAAAAAACTGTACGACGTTCTCTAAAGAAGAAAAGAAGATAATCGGAAAATTTCCGAAACATTCGAAATATTTCCGACGCTTTTTAAAGATTTATTTAGTCTAGAAGTAGTTTACTTCTCAAAGAGGGTGTGAGAATATATAAATGATTATTTCTTAGTACAAAGATGAATGAAAATCAAGCAGAAATTGTTGGTTTACTATGTGCAGAGGGAAATTACTATGACAAACGTTCATCTGGATGGGAATATCATTGCAAACGTCGTAAGAGTTATTGGCGTACTAACAAACGAACTGTCTACATTCAGTTTTGTAATTATAATATCCAACTTCTGAAATGGTTTCAATATTTAGTTAAGGAGGTTTATGGTTTTCTCCCTAACAAACAATGGGACCGTGTAAGAATTTGTAGGAGAGTTATTATCGCTGATTTATTACAATATTATAAACCTGGTGGATTAAATTGGAGGGTGTCTAAAGAGGTTATGGAAAATAAGCAGTTAATTCCTAGATTTATCAGAGGTTATTTTGAAGGTGATGGCTGTTCGTCTAGAGATATTAGATTTAGTTCTATAAATTTTTCCGCATTACAACAAGTACAATATTTGCTGACACAAATTCAGATAGACTCAAACATTCAAGGTCCCTATATTAGCAAAAACCCTCGTAGAAAACCTAACTATCTTTTAAGAGTCAAAAGTAAACATAAACAACTCTTTTTTGAAATTATTAAACCTCTTTATAGAAACTAAACCAAAACTTTATAAAAACCCCAAAATGCAGTCTTAATGAATGCAGGGGTGCCGGAGCGGTCAGTAAAAGACCCCGGAGTCTGGTCAAACGGACAGGACTTAAGTCTCTTTGACTAATAGGAGAAGAAATCCTGTGGCTTAGTGCCTGCGCAGGTTCAAATCCTGTCCCCTGCATTTTTTATTTCTCTGAAGGTATATACTATATTAATCACTAATTTTTTCTTTGCTGACGAGTTCTTCATTGGAACAAGCGATTACAGACTTACGTCAGGGAAAACCAGTAATTCTCATCGATTCGTCTGATCGTGAAAATGAGGGGGATTTTGTGATAGCCGCTGAACGCGCTAACCAAATAAATATGAGACTTTTATTACGCTATTCTACTCGCATGATTTGTGTTTCCATGGAAGAAGAACGTTTACGCTTCTTAGGATTAGAGCCTGTCACTCGACAACCAACTAAACCTGGAAGCTGCTGTTTTTATACTCCTGTCGATGCGCGTCATTTTATACTCCTGTCGATGCGCGTCATGGAGATATAGGATTAAGCATAGACGATAGGCTTAGGATATTTGATGCTTTACTTTATGATCAAGTCCCTGTAACTAGCGCTGACTCTCGACTTTCCATTCCCGGACATACCTTTCCTCTTCGCGGACATCCCCAAGGACTTTTTGGAAGACAAGGGCACACTGAATGATCATTAGCGTTGATGCGCCTCGCAAAACTTGCTCCTGCGGCAGTTATCTCCGAACTTTGGGATGAGGAAGGATATAAAACTTCAAAAGGCAATTATGTCAGTGACTTCGCTCGTGAACACGCTCTATCTATTATTGCCATTGATGCCTTGCTCCACTATCGCTAATCCTAATAATCCGTTATCTTTTAAAAGTCTTTTATAGCTCTTTTAGCCATGCAACCTACAACTTTTATCTTATTTGGAGGAACTGGCGACTTAACCAAGAGAAAACTCTTGCCTGCTTTTGCTACTTTACTCAGGGAAGAAAAATTAGCACGCAGATCTTTACTTATTGGCATTGGACGACGTCCTTTAACTCATGAGTCTTATCGTGATTCTTTATTTGAGGGATTATCAGAGGATGACCAGAAAACGTTGCAACACCTTTCCATTCTTTATTTTCAAGATGATGTTAGCCAATCAACCGGACTAAACAATCTGCCTCAATTTCTTCAAGCACAAGAACAAGCAGCCAGCAATAGAATTTATTATTTAGCAACGAGTTATACTTTATTTCCTCAAATAGTGCAAGCATTGCATCGCACTCATCTGGACAAACATACTGATAGATGGACTAGACTAGTATTTGAAAAACCCTTTGGCCATGATCTTGCTTCTTCTAATGCTTTAGACAACGCCATTCATGCTGTCTTTCCTGAAGAACACATCTTTCGTATTGATCATTATCTAGCGAAAGAAACTGTACAAAATTTACAAGTAGTGAAATTTACCAATCCTGTTATTGACAATCTCTTGCATAGAGCTTTGGTGTCTCATATTACTCTTACTGTTGATGAGTCTTTGGGCGTTGGCAATAGACTGGGTTATTACGCTGAAGCTGGTGTCTTGAAAGATATGATACAAAATCATCTGCTGCAGATGACTGCTTTACTCCTGATGGAACAACCAAAAACACTGACTAATGGAGCATTGCATACTGCAAAAGTAGAGGTCTTAACTCATTTACAAATTGCTCCCGCAGAACAACACTTATTAGGACAATATCAAAGCTATAAAGAGGAATGCGTTCAAGCGAATGTCCTTTATACCGAGACAGCGACGTTCGCAAAAATTGCTCTAACTTGTGATTTACCGCGATGGAAAAACGTGCCTATTCTTCTCCGCACTGGAAAAAAACTTCCCAAAAAATATGGACAACTGATTGTGCATTTTAAGCCATTATCTGCTTCTCCTTATCCTGAACAGCGATTAGCTGAGAACCAACTCATTATTGACGTCTATCCAGAGCAAGATATTCGTCTTCGTTTGAATACTAGAAAACCTTGGACAAACATGCTTGCACCTATTAATCTTCTCTTTTCTCCTAAAGCTCATTTTGGTCCTAACACCAGCGATGAATATGCCACCCTCTTGGGCGATGTCTTACGAGGAGAGAAAATGCTCTTCACAAGATCCGATGAAGTACAAGCAGCTTGGAAAATTGTTGAACAGATTGAAGCACTGAAAAGCAAAATTCCTTTTGTGATCTACGAAGACGAAACAGATCCAGAAAAAAATTCGTCAAGAACCACCGGTCATCGCTTCGCTTAGACCGGTGGCATGAGCTCACTTAGAAAGCGAGCAAGGTTGTTTGCCCAGTAGTTATTTTTCCTTGTGATCCATATTTTTGCTTCTGAATGTACGCGATAGTGCTTGCGAGATTATGCGGGCTGCCGATGTAGTAGCTGGGATTCCACAATCCAGAGTCCCAGAAGAGGCCTCCTTCATGCTTTGGTCGCTTGAGTTCTGGGAAGTGTTTGAAGAAATAATGACCAATGTAACCACGCAGCAGCTTAGCAACCATTGGCCAGTCATACAGGCCAATGTCTGCCATGAAGTGCACATGGTCGCTGTCAAATCCCATTTCTCCAAGCGGAATGCTGTAGCGGTTTGCCGCGTCATGCAGCAAAGCTGACATCTGCTCGCGGTACGCGGTGTTGTCAAAAATCTTGTGGCAGTATTTGATCTTGAACTCGCAGTGCATCCATGCCTCGCCGACCGCGGAGCTGTATCGAGCTGGATTTTCTTTTCTCATGATAATCGCCTCGTAGAAAGTTTTTTAAGAAGTGAAAGCACTTGCTAAGCTAGTGCTTCAAGTTGGCGAACATCACGCCAACTATTTTTTCTTACAAAGTCTACGTAGAAATAGCTTGCGACTGGCTTCGCCCACCAGTCATAGACATGGTGGAATTCTGTTGATTAAAAACGATACTCTAAATCTTTTGAATTCTCCACATTATTTTTTTATCCTGAACAAGTTGCTTTTTGCGCACGTCTAAATGAGTAAAGGGCTCGTCTCTTACCGCCCATTCAAAGACATATTCATAGCTTCGTCTTAATCCGTCATATACTCTTGAGAAAATTTGGAAATTACAATTATTTTTTTCATTGCGTGTGCATTGACAAGCAGTGCTTTATAAATTTATTGCGACTCTATTTCTTATTCTTCTAGAATTCTTGTGAGCGAACTTTTTAGTTGTTTATTTGCTGTGACATGCTCATATCTTACCCCATATTTCTCAATAAGCTTTTTATGACTGCCAAATCCTGATGGCTGATCTTTTTTCTGGTATTTCCACACATAGCGTATAAGTGCAGCTGTATCTTTCCAAGATTCTTTTTTCTTCTCTTTTCTTCTTAGGAGATGTCTTCTGATTAAACGGTAGCTTATCACCCATGGTGAAATGTCTAACCAAATAACGAATGTTGCTCTCTTGAACGCTGGATCTACCCACCGATTATAGACTCCTTCTATAATCCACTGGTCTTTTTTTGCAACCTTCTGGAGCATAGATCTACAAGCCGGCTCATCTCTTTTGATAGTATATTTTTTCTTCCAGAAGAGATCATCTAAATCGTAATGCTGTATGTGTAACTTTCTTGCAAGCTCTTGAGCTACTGAAGTTTTCCCGCTTCCCGTGCATCCTAGAATATAGGTTCTCTTGAACTCTTTTTTCATTTTCTTCTTTGTATTTATGTCCTCATAAGCTTTTTAAATCTGTTGTTAATTTTCGGAGAATTTTCGAACTTTCCGGAAACTTTCCGACGCTTTTTAAATTTTTAGTTGCTCTAGTATCTGTTTACTTCTCAAAGTGCCTCCTGAGATTTATAAATCAATTCTCATCTAGTTTAATATGTCAAAAAAAGCACGCAATCTTCCCTTTTCGTTATCTTATTTTCGTAAACAGGGTCAATTAGAGTTATTGGCTTATGAAACTGGTGTGCACCTTGGTGATGGAAGAATGGGTGAAAAACGTTATGCCTGTGAGAACTGGAGAATTAATCGTTATATACAATACACTGGTGACTTAGTAAATGAAAAATATTATTATGAATATGTTTTACAACCTCTACTCGTTAAACTCTATAATATTAAATTACTTTTACATTCTAAAGAAAGAGATCATACCTGTACGCTTTTTACTCGTCAAAAAGATGTTTTTGAATTTAAAAAAAGATTACAATTACCAATCGGTAAAAAAATAAATATACAAATTCCACCATTTATTAAAGATACCTTACAAAAAGATTTTTTACGAGGGTTTGCAGATACTGACTTTGGCTTAACTTTTAAAAATCGAAAAAAGACTGGAAGAAGCTACCCTGTAATAACATTTAAAACATCAGATCAACAATTAGTTATTCGATTTGCCAAAATCCTTAGACAGCTCGGATTTGATGTTAATACTTATTTTAACCTTAAAAATATTCATAAAAAAAGCCCAGTTGGTTATTATATAGATCATTCTTTAGAAATCAACGGTAGACAAAATTTAGAAAAATGGATAAAAATTATTGGATTTTGGTCACCGAAACATCTCTCTAAATATCTTCTTTGGAAGGCCACTGGTTCTTGTCCTATTAGTACTACAACTGAACACAGATGCAAAGTTTTAAAAGACTTAGGAATTGAGCTTAAACATTATTTGCCTCTGTAGTTCAGTCCGGTAGAACGCTTCCATGGTAACTTCAAAAGCCATCTAGGAAGAGGCCATGGGTCCAAATCCCATCAGAGGCTTTCTATTACTCTATTCAGTTGATGTCCTAAAATTAAAACATACTACACAACAGAAGTAGCGACATTCTCGTCAGTTAAGAGTTTTATCCTTTAAGCAGTTTGAAAACTATATTCACTGCTTCTTCAGCAGACTTAGACTTAACAATGGGTTTAAGCTTTCTTTTGTCCAAAGATTTACCTGCAATTTGCTTCGCAATTCCGCCTGATGTGGATATGGATATAGTTGGTTTTTGTAACCAGTAAAGATAAGCTGCTTCTTGTAAGGTTCCCAAGCCACCTTCAACAATAATAGCGGCATCAACAGAATTTGCAATTATTTGCGCACGAGCAAAACCAACACCAGTTGGAATAACTAGAGAGCAAAACTGATTAGCTTTAGTCAAATCATCCCCTGCTAGAATGCCAACGGTTAAGCCCCCTGTTTCAGAAGCACCCATACTGGATGCTTCCATCACACCCCTAAAACCACCAGTGTATACAATTGCTCCTCTTTCAGCAAGAAGTTTTCCTACTTCATATGCTATTTTTTTTGATTTAGGAGTGCAATGGTCTCCGTCAGAACCAAAAACACCAATTTTAGGGGCTAATTTGATTATTTTGTGTAAGTAAGGCAATCTATTTTCAGGAATAAGATAAAAAAGAATGCGTGTGTGTCCTTTTGTTTCTCTTATCTCCTTTTCAATAACTAGTCCTGCTTTATAAATCATTTTTTTAATAAGTTCCGCATTATCTTGGGTAGAAAAACCCAATAGAATTTTACCTTTATGATTAAGATAATCCTTGCTTTCTTTAAAAAATCTCTTTATAGTCTTGTAATTCTCATCAAACACTCCATAAGTTAAAGGGATAGAAGGGTCTGCTTTCTTATTCCAATAAGGAGCATTAAAGAGAATACGGTCGAATTTTTCTTTTCTTATATTAGTAAAAAGATTTGAGTTTATTATTTTTATTTTATCAGCTACATTATTTTCTTGCATATTTTTTTCAGCAATAGTACAAGCATGTGGATTAGTATCCGTAGCAACTACATATTTAGCTCCTTTTAGTGCTGCAAAAAGAGCTAAGATGCCTGTCCCTGTTCCTATATCTAAAACAGTCATTCCTTTTTTAATATCCCAATTCTGGATAAAAAAGCGTGGCGAATAACTGTATTTGGGCGACATGACTTGTGGATGAACCCACAATGACTTTCCTTCAATTTCTATAACATACTCCCCCTTATGTTGCAGAGATTTCTCAATAAATGTATCTACATCACTAATCATTTCTTGTCGTTTCATAATATCTTTTAAGTTTATGTTATATTTAGGACTTATTTTCTAAATTTCCTTATAAACACAAGATTTATATATTAATAATGAATAAAAATGGAATGCTAGTAAAACTTGATGTTAAGGATAGAAAAATAATTCACCAACTTGAAATTAACGCAAGACAACCCATCACAATTATAGGGAAGAAAGTTGGGCTTAAATCTGATATAGTAGCATATAGAATCAAACGTTTAGAAAAAGAAGGCATTCTCAAATCTACCATTGGGTACATTAATTTTCATAAATTAGGATACATAGATTTTGGAGTTTATATAAGTCTTAGATATAATAACCAGCAGAAAGAAAATAGCTTTGTTGAATACCTCAAAAAACATAGCAATGTTTCATATTTTGCACGAACGGGCGGAAATTACAATTTTATTGTTGGAATTCTTGCTAAAAACTCTATTGCCCTTTATCCTATACTTAAGGAAATAAAAAATAAATTTTCTGATTTAATTGACCAATTTGATATTGTAACACGTATTTCTCTGAAGCATTTTTCTAGAAAATATCTAATTGAAGTAGAAGATAAAGAAGATTTACCCTATTTTGGAGGCGATTTAGAAGAAATTTCCTTAGATGCTCTTGATAAAAATATCTTAAATTATTTGGCTAAAGAGGGGAGAATTAAAATAATTGATTTATCTAATCAACTGAATGAAGCACCTTCAACAATAATATCACGCATCAAACGATTAGAAAAAACAAGAGTTATTACAGGATATTATGCATTACTTTCTCCAAAAAAATTTGGTTTTCAAGTGTATAACTTCTTAGTAAAGGTCGGTTCAACAGATGAATGTGAAGATGAAAAATTTACCAGATTCTGTGAGAAACATCCTCATATAACATGGCTTATTAAAACACTGGGTTCGTGGGATTATGAAATAGGTGTTGAAGTTGAAAACCAGGAAAAATTGCAAGAGATTATATCTGAATTAAGGGGAAATTCTTCTCGACTTATAAAAATAGATTTTTTGGCCATTTTTGATACATTAAAATATTCACAATATCCTTTTAGAGATGCCTAAATATTTCTTTTTTCCAGCCTAGTTTAAGGTTAATAAGAGAAGACTAATTCTTAACCGAAATGTTTAAGTATGGTTATATCTACAATTCTTTCATGCAAACAAAATCAACTTTAAACCATATGCAAGATTCTACTAGTATTAACTCTTTATTTTATATTTATCTTTAGGTCTGGACTTCTCTTTCCAGGCTATGATTTTTTTTACTTCATAGTTTTTGGTTCTAGTTCAGACCGCTCATTGTTGGATATTAGTTAGAACTCTTTCTCCCTATAGCTTAATGGTAGAGCGGTCGGCTGTAACCCGATAGATACCGGTTCGATTCCAGTTGGGGAGATTCTATTACAAGTCATGCAGACTTAAAATGCAGGAGAACAAGAAATGACCGAACCCTTAGAAAGATTTGAACAAGATATCATAAGAAGATTAAGTGAACTAGTAGGAAAAAGAATAGTAGTTGATGACGGAGGACTTTCTTCTGCGCTAGAAGCACTCTCTGGAAATCAACCTATAAGCGATGAAGAAACTCCTCAAAACACTATGGTTGTTAGTCCGATTATAATTGCTAACTATGCTGCAACTCAAAGAGAAGCTGACAGATTAAACAAGAGGGCAGGTAAGCAATGTTGTGCTAGATGTACTTGCGGCAGACTTCATGAGAGAGATCCTGTAACAGGGCATATGAATACAGGGTGGTACTAAACTACTCTGATTTTTCCTTTTATCAACCAGTGTGCAGTTTATTGGTGTTGCATCTCTAGCTAGCGTCTTAATAGGAGTTTCTTGAGAGGCTGCTTTTGGAAAAAAATACGTTCTGAGAACTTTCGACGGATTTCTCAAGGCTTTTTTACTTTCCATATACTTTAAGTTATCATTTTTGATAACCTCAAATATACAAAAAGTTTAGCAATTAATACTTTACCTTCAGTATGAACATCAGATCTGTGTTATCTACAAATAACTTATGCTAATTTTGCGAGCTCTCTATTAATTCTTGGAATACAATACATGTCCTGAACAACTCCTGTCGCCATACCCACAATTAAAGGAACCTCATGGTCTCCAGCTAGGTCTTGTAACTTTAATACTTTTTCAGCAGAATCAATGCCGCCTGTTGCACAGATAGCTATGCCTGTGGGAGCTACTACTTCGACCATACGTAAAGTTCTTTCATAGAGTGCTGGTCCACTTAATCCTCCTTTTCCAATAGTGATTGCATCTTGTGAAAGACCAACATCGGCGCATGTTCTTGGAGAAGTATTTCCAAGGTTGATATAAGGCTTCTCTAATTCACCCATGAGCATTTCCGCAAACACTACAAGTCTTGCATCTTCCATGGCTGGAGAAAATTTAGCTCCAATGACTGCGTTAGTATGCATTTGCATATATCTTAGTAATTGTTCAAGCAGTTGCGGGTGCTGAGTCATTTGCTGTCCTTCCGGAGTATTTGGGCAACTGACGTTGATCTCAAAATAAAAAGGTAAGAGTCTTCTTTCTGGTCTTTGCTGTTCTCGTCCTATCGCACGCATAGTTTCAAACCTATGTTGTGCATCTTCTATAACTCGTAAATTTGTATTAAGTCTATCAAAAACATCTTTATATTCTTGCAAAGAACTACCACCAATACTTATTCCAAGAGGGCGTCCATGTTCCCATATTCTTGAATATCTTAACTCTTCAGATTTTTCTTCGACGCCGTGACCAGGCAGACCCATTGCGTTCAAGAGACAGTCATAGCCTTCTACAGTCACTTCCTGCAATCGTGGACGAGGATTTCCTCTACGAGGATCCTGCATGACTGTTTTGATGCATGCGCCGCCAAGACCTAGTATCTTGACAACTTAATTCTGAAACATTTATATATTAGTGATTATTTTTATTAGTTATGAAAAATATCAAACTAAGAAA
>Ga0209541_10008824_pt1 | contig 16503 bp, 18 predicted proteins | sample RifCSPlowO2_01_FD_184027 | JGI IMG/M metagenome (GOLD analysis project Ga0209541, IMG submission 184027) | Groundwater microbial communities from Rifle, Colorado - Rifle CSP2_plank lowO2_0.1 (SPAdes) (version 2) | ecosystem: Environmental > Aquatic > Deep subsurface > Groundwater | place...
CATGTGGTTAAGGCTGGGAAAATAGGAAAGTAGGAAAGTAAAAAGGTAGAAAATAATTATGAAAGATTATAAAGATTGGATTACGTGGCAGAAAAGCGAGGTTTTGAAACTGCTTTCAAGCTTCATCTTTAAAAAGCGATAGTCTTTCAATATTACTTATTTATTATTACCTATTTACTAACCAATGATCATCTATTTCGGCGCGGATCACAGAGGATTCGAGCTCAAAAATCATCTTCAGGAATATTTAAGGAATCAAGGATATCAGACTGCCGATTTGGGGGCGACACAGCTGGACGCGGCAGACGATTATCCCGCGTACGCTTCCGCGGTTGCGAAGAAGATTGCCCTTGATCCCGAGACGAGCCGCGGGGTTCTTATTTGCGGCTCCGGGGCGGGCGTGGATATCGTGGCAAATAAATTCCAAAATGTTCGGTCTGTGCTTGCTATTTCGCCAGACCAGGTTTATGCCGCCCGAAAAGATGACAATGTAAATGTCTTGAGTCTTGCCGCGGATTTTACGCGCGTGGCAGATGCGGAAAAAATTCTCCAAGTTTTCATAGTTACGGTGTTTTCCGGTGAAGACCGCTATCTCAGGCGACTTGAACAAATTTCACAGATTGAAAGGAAAAGTAGCGACTAACCCCTAGCCACTAATCACTATGAACGTCATTCCCGTCCTCAACTGCCTCGACGAAGAATCTCTCGGCCAGCGGTTAGGAAAAGCGACGACATTTTTGCCGCCGGGCGGGTGGATACATCTCGATATTTCAGATGGAAAATTTACGCCGGAGAAAACATGGAATGATCCGGCTGCGTGGCAGAGACTAGCGGGACAGTATGGTTGGAATCTCGAAGTGCATTTAATGGTAGAGAAACCAGAGGACGCGGTACGGGCGTGGTTTGAGGCTGGAGCAAAACGGGCGGTTGTACATGTGGAAGCTATCACGCCGGAAACATGTGCAACTATTCTCGGGATCGCGACGCAATACAGGGCGGAAATTGTGCTCTCGTCGGGCCCGGCGACGCCGTTTGAGGTATTGCGACCGTACCTGCATGATGTGTCTTATTTTCAAGTCCTCGCGGTGTATCCGGGGCCTTCGGGGCAGAAATTTTTGCCGTTGGTACTCGAAAAAATAAAGCTTTTGCGGGCTTTGCGTCCGAATGCTAAAATTGAAGTTGACGGAGGCATTAATCCCCAGACGGCGGCACAGTGCAAAGAAGCCGGAGCGGATTCTGTAGTCGCCGCGTCCTACATTTTCTGGGGAAGCGAACCGAAGCAGGCGTATGAGGAACTGCGAGCAGTTTAGAAAATAGAAAGTAGCAAATAGTAAGTAGAAGTTAAACTTGAAATTTAAATTATGAATTTTAAAAAGTGGCCATATTGGGTGAAGGGAGGAGCTACGGGATTTGTATTAGCGATATTGTACATCTTTCTTGCATTCGCCGGAATCAATATTATACCGATAACTTGTTTTGATTTTAGTACTACTTTAGAAATTAAAGACAATCCACCTACTATTTGTAAGGTTATCTTTCCAAGCGCATACTTTGATCACACAAAGATAACTTTTGTTTTTGGTTGGTTTGTTTATGGTTCAATCCTCGGCTGGCTCTACGGCAAAATCAACAATAAAAGATGATATTTCTTAATGTCATCCCCGCGGAGGCGGGGATCCAGGTTATAATAAAATCTGGATTCCCTCTTTCGAGGGAATGACAGAAAAAATCATGCACGACATCACAGACAAAAAAATTGTGGCATTGGAGGAGATGGCGAACACGCTCCGCCAAGATGTCATCCGTATCGTCTCCGGCGCCGGGTCGGGGCATATCGGCGGGCCGCTTGGCATGGCGGACATTTTCGCCGCGATGTATTTCCACATTTTGAATCACGACCCCAAAAATCCGCATTGGGAACATCGCGATCGGTTGGTGCTCTCGAACGGACATATCTGCCCCGTGCTCTATGCCGCGCTCGCGCGATCTGGATATTTTCCGATTGAAGAACTAAACACTCTCCGCAAACTTGGAACGCGGTTGCAAGGACATCCGCATCGGACTGCGCTACCGGGAGTTGAAACCACCTCGGGTCCTTTGGGCTCCGGAATTTCGCAGGCCATCGGTATGGCCCTTGCGGCGAGACTTGATCGGAACCCTTCGACAGGCTCAGGGCGTGGAGGAACATACAGAACATATTGCCTCACTTCGGACGGCGAACATCAGGAAGGCAATACGTGGGAGGCGATCATGTTCGCGGGCAAAAATCGTTTAAGTAATCTCACTGTCATTGTGGACCGGAATAATATCCAAATAGATGGGGATACGGAAAATATAATGCCTCTTGAGCCTTTCCGCGCCAAGTATGAGTCTTTCAATTGGCACGTCATAGAGATACATGGGCATGATTTTTACCAAATCATTTCCGCCGCGGCTGAGGCTCGGGCGATACACGAGAAGCCGACAGTCATCATCGCTCATACGATTCCCGGGAAAGGCGTGAGTTTTATGGAAAATGACTACTTATGGCACAGCAAGACATTCAAGCCGGGAGAGGCGGCCACGGCCCTTGCGGAACTTAGGGGATATGGGAGAAAACTTCGAAAATAAGCAGCTAGTGACTAGTGGTTAGTGATCAGCTATAATCAAAGAAATGGATTCGATTCACTTTTTTCCTAATCACTAGTCGCTAACACTAATCACTAAAAATAAAAAACTATGGACCAACCAATGAAAAGTTCACCGCGGGATGTGTTTATGTATTTATTCGCGACAATCGCGCTTTATTTGTCTGCGTGGAGCGTGATTAATTTGCTGATTCAATACATCAACGTCGCGTTCCCCGATCCGTTAAATTCATACTATCAGCCGGGGAGTTCTATTAGATGGAGTATGGCGTTGCTCATTATCATCTTCCCAGCGTATTTCTGGGTTTCACGGTTCTTGCATCGCGATCTCGTGGCGCAACCGGGGAAAAGCGAGCTCCGCATCCGGCGGTGGCTTTTGTATCTTACGCTTTTCCTCGCGGCGCTTCTCATAATCGGCGATCTCGTCGCGCTTATCTACAATTTTTTGGAAGGCGAGCTTACCACTCGGTTTTCTTTGAAAGTGCTTTCGGTTCTTGCCGTGGCGGCAGCAATCTTTTGGTATTACCTCTACGATCTTCGGGCAAAGGCAGCGCCGCTTGCGCCAAAGGCGCTTTTCTTCGTGCGCGGGGCAATTACCGCGATTGGCATCATTATTATTATCGGATTTTTTGTAGCGGGGTCACCGTTCAAACAGCGCCTTGTGCGGTTCGATTCTCAAAAAACAGCCGATCTTCAAAATATCCAGTGGCAAGTTGTGATGTATTGGCAGAAAAAGCAAAAACTTCCGTCCACGATAGATGAGCTTCGGGATGACATTGCGGGCTACATATCTCCGCGCGATCCGCAAAGCGGCACGGCATACGAATATCGCGCGACCGGCACCAGAACATTCGAACTCTGCGCCGAATTCAACCTCACGTCGCAAGATTCTCAAGACAAGAATTCTTACGCGCGGCCATATCCAACCATGGAGGGCTCGGGCGCGATGAATGAAAGCTGGGATCACGTTGCGGGACACGTTTGTTTTTCGCGAACCATTGATCCCGATTTGTATCCGCCGCAAAAACCGTTGGTCCCTAAACCCTAAACCCATGAACATTATCGAAAAACTTAAGTCCCAATATGGAACAAAAAATGTTGTCGGGGGAATTCTGGCGGTCGCGCTGTTTCTTGCCGTCGTGCTGTATTTCGTTAATCCGAAAGATCGGCTATATCAAACAAATGAATCAGGTGGGGTATCCGGCGGGGCGATGGGTGGTATCGTCATGCCGTCGTATACGGGAGCGTATGGAAAAGGGGAAGCTGTCCGAGATTCTTTCATGCCTCCGGTGCCGGGCGTGCCGCCCTCAACGCCAAAAATTCCAACCGCGGACCGAAAGGTTATCCAGAACGGTTCTCTTGATCTGCTCGTGCAGAAAGCGGAAGAAACAATTTTGGCAATCGGCGGCATCGCCGAACGCCGCAATGGCTTTGTCGAAGGTTCAAATGTATACGAGGTTTCGGAAGGAGTGAAAGCGGGAACGATTACGATTCGCGTTCCGGCAAGCGACTTTGCCCCCGCGATGGAAGAAGTAAAAAAGCTCGCGGTGAAGGTGAAAAGCGAAAACACAAATTCACAGGACGTAACAGCGCAGTTCGTTGATCTCGAAGCCCAGCTCAAAAATTACAAAGCCGAGGAAGAACAATATCGCCAGATCATGGCGAAGGCGGTGAAGATTGAAGACGTGCTGAACGTAGCGTCGCGGCTTGCGGAAGTGCGAGGGCGGATAGAGCAAACGCAGGGACAATTGAATTATCTCTCTCGGCAGGTTGATATGTCCTCGATTTCCGTTTCGCTCACGTCCGAAGCGGAAGTGCAGGTCTTCGGCATCGTATGGCGCCCGCTTACGATAGTTAAACAGGCGTTCAAGTCCTTGCTCGAAAGCCTTGTTCAGCTTACAAACTCGATTATCTTTTTCGTATTCGGCTTACCCGTCCTTATCATAGAAGTTCTCTTGGTCGCCTTAGTAGTTTGGCTCTTGTGGAAGATTTTCAAATGGGCGCGGCGGAAGTTTTTCCCCGAGCGGTAATTCTAAAAGAATGAGACGCAGGCATTCTGTTCCGATAATTCCAATTATTCTCATCGCGGCTATGCTACTGGTAGGCATTGCCGCTTTAGCGGCGGTGTTTCTTTCGCGGCAAACTCCGGTCGCGCCGATATATACCGCGACAACTGAAGACGGTTCGGCTTCGCTCGCCGCAAATTGGAAAACCTACCGCAACGATAAGTATGGGTTTGAGATGAAGTATCCGCCGAATTTCGAAATTGAAACGTCTCCCATCTCCAAAATGACGGGGCTTGGTATTTGTATTGAAGAGCGCTGCGAAAAATTTTTGGCTATCGACGAGAAGCTCCTTCCGCTTGCAGATCCGAAGTATCAAAATTACCGCAAACTGGAAGCGCCGCGCGGTTCGAGCAGTACCTTTTACTACTACGCGATAAAAACCACGGCAACCATTGCCGACCAGATCCTTTCCACGTTTAAGTTCATGCAATGAACCGCCGAGGCATAGCTTCTCCTGTCTTCATAGTCATAGCTATTGCCGCGCTATTCATACTCGGCGGCGGAATTTACCTTGCGGTAAAAGCCCGACTGCCCGCGGGAGTGCGCGCGTGCACGGAAGAAGCTAAGCAATGCCCCGACGGGAGCTACGTCGGTCGCACCGGCCCGAATTGCGAATTTGCGCAGTGTCCCGATGCGACATCAAACGGCGCAGCTGGAACGCTCTCCGGCAAAGTTTCCGTCGGTCCGATTTGCCCCGTTGAGCGGGTTGGTGTGCCGTGCCCCGTGCCGCCGGAAGCATACACCTCGCGCGAGGTGATTGTGTATAAAACTGATGGAGTAACCGAAGTCGCGCGTGCTCATTTTAATTCTGATGGTACGTATCGCTTTGAATTGCCGGCGGGGCAGTATGTTGTTGCTATTCCACAATCAGGCATTGGCGGTAGCAAAGACCTTCCTAAAACTATCACGGTCAGCGTAGGCAAGACGACAACGTTTGATTTTGACATTGATACGGGGATTCGGTAAAAAAGAAGAAAATAGTATTTAGTCTATAGACTATAGAGACTATAGAAGCGGGCGGAGACAGATTTGGTATAATAAATTTGGTCTAAGTTACTATATTCTGCCTACTAAGTACTATTTTAATGCTGAATCCCGACGCGCATTTATCGGAAAAAATTTTCAAGGAAGATATCGACCAAAAACCGACTCGAGACGGGTATGGCGCCGGTTTGGTTTTGGCTGGCGAAGAAAATAAGAATGTGGTCGCGCTGTGCGCGGACTTGATTGAGTCAACCCGCGTCGAAGCATTTGCGAAAAAATTTCCCGAGCGGTTTTTTGAAGTCGGCGTCGCCGAACAAAACATGGCGACTATCGCGGCGGGTTTGGGCGTGAGTGGCAAAATTCCTTTTATATCATCGTACGCCACTTTTTCTCCCGGCAGGAATTGGGAACAAATCCGCACGACCATCGCGTACAACGATTCGAACGTGAAAGTTGCCGGTCATCACGCGGGCATCTCGGTTGGCCCGGATGGAGCGACGCACCAGGCGACGGAAGACATCGCCATCATGCGAGCATTGCCCAATATGAAAGTGTTTGTTCCGTGCGACGCGATTGAAGCGCGAAAGGCGACGGTTGCCTCGTCCCGCATCTGGGGGCCGATCTATGTGCGATTCGCGCGGGAGAAAACGCCTGTGTTTACAACAGACCTTACTCCATATACTCCCGGAAAAGCGGAAATTTTCTGGAGCCCCTCGCATGGCTCGGGACGATTATCAAAACCCGAGATTTTGATAATCGGTTGCGGCGGTATTTTGTACAACGCTCTTCTCGCGGCGCGCGATTTAGAAAAAGAAAAGATCGGAACCATCGTTTTGAACTGCCACACCATAAAACCGATTGACGAGAAAAAAATCGTTGAACTTGCGAAGAAAACCGGCGCGGTAGTAACTGTCGAAGAGCATCAAATATACGGGGGACTCGGCGGGGCGGTGGCGGAAGTCTTGGCAAAGCACTTTCCCGTGCCGATGGAATTTGTGGGGCTACAGGACACCTTCGGCGAATCGGGTTCGCCCTCCGAACTTATTGAAAAATATGGGCTTGGGATGAAAGACATTAAGCATGCAGTGCATAGAGTTTTAAAGAGAAAAAAATAATTTTTCCGCTGGGGACTCCTGCCTGTTCGTCGGGCGCGAATCCATCTTCGGCGGACACAAGCATCAATTGATTTCCAAAGAAGATCTCATAAAGTACATAGAGGAAGCAAAATCCCGCGGCGTGTCGGACAACGTCATACGGACAACGCTTCTGTATACTCATTGGACAAAAGAAGAAATAAGCGATGCGTTCAAGCGGTACGACGACTCCCGTTCGTTTTACGATCCGAATAGGATTTTCGCGACGGTGGGCGCCCACACGAGGGCAGTCAATTTCACAAGCGACGGAAAAGCCGTTGCGGCAAAAATTGAAAAGAGGTCCCGCGCGGCGGTCATTTTCCTTTTGCTTTTGATTATCTGCGGGGCTATCGCCGCTTTTTGGTACATAGGATACGTAAATAATGTCTTTGTTCCGGTAACCGCAATTCCGCTCCCGCACATTTTCGACGGGTCAAATTGACGCTATAGTTCCCCGGACAAGGTTTTGCAAGGCGATTGTCATCGCGAGGGTTTGTCCGCAAACCCGCGGCGATCCAGAAAGATGTTTATTAATTACTGGATTGCTTCGTATGCACTCGCAATGACAGAAAATAAAGATTCCGAATAGCGCCATTTTTCGCTAATATCTTATTTCCATTTTATTTACCGCAAGGTATAATTTACACATGTTCGATGTTATCACCATCGGGTCTGCCACGCGCGATGCTTTTTTCGAAGTGGATTTTAAAACAATTCCGTGGCCCAAAACTCCGTCCAAAAAAGCATATGCGTTGCCGCTTGGCGAAAAGCTTGAAGTAAAAAGCACGCTTTTTACAATCGGCGGGAATTCCGCGAACGCGAGCGTTACGTTCTCGAGACAGGGGCTCAAAACCGCTTGCGTTGCGAAGGTTGGGTGCGATGTTTCCGGGGAAGAAATACGGCGCCGCCTGGTTCGCGAGGGCGTTGACGCGCGATATATGTCGTGCACGGATAAGGCGCCAACGGCGTATTCGGTTCTTTTGACACAGGGCGGCGAGCGGACGATTATCGGATACCACGGCGCGTCGGATTTGTTTTCCATAAAAGATGTTGAACTAAAAGATCTCGCGGCGAGGTGGTGGTATATATCCTTGGCAGGTGAGTCGCACAATATGTTTCCGGCGCTCATGAAATACGCGAAGAAAAATAATATCTCGGTTGCCTTTAATCCGAGCGGGCATCACCTGCGGCACAAACGAAACGATATCATCCGGTTTTTGAAGGACATTTCATTTTTTGTTTTAAATGACGAGGAGGCGGCGCTTTTGACCGGCATTCCGTGGAAACGGTCGCGCGAAGTATTTAAAAAACTTGACCAATGGACACCGGGGATTCTTGCCGTTACGAGTGGAAGAGACGGAGCGGTCATCTCTGACGGGAAAAACATCTATCGCGCGGGCATTTTCAAGGAAAAGAAACTCGCGGATCGCACTGGCGCGGGCGACGCGTTCGGGTCCGGGTTTGTGGCGGGACTCCTCCAACGTCAAAAGTCAAACGTCAAAAGTCAAAAGTTTGCGAAAGAAGATATTTGTTATGCCGTTCGGTTGGCAAGTGCGAATTCAACGGCTAATGTCGAAAAATATGGCGCGACGGAGGGCACGCTCACTGCGCGCGAATTCAAAAATCCTCGATGGGGACGATTCAAGATAAGCATTGAAAAAATTACCCGGTAATACAATGTCCATCAAGCCAGCATGCGATTTTTGCAAAAAAGAACTTACGGAATTTGGGGGACTTCTATTTAGTCCGCCGAAGAAAAACGGAGAAATAAAGAAATTTCACGTATGTACGCATTGCTCTAGTCCCCATCCCAAAATACGTTCTAGCCGCGTTGCGAGAGATGTTCTCGTATCCGCAAGGCGCGACGAGGAAGCTGTGGTGTGCCCACTGCGACGAAGTCGCAACGAAGCGGGACGAGAAAATCTCAGCAACCCGATGCGGGATACGGTGAATCTCGCGCGTCACATCGTCGCTTCTCCTCGGAGTGCGTCCAGCAATCCTTCGTCGTCGCTCCTTGTCTCGCGCAAGATTCACCAGTATTCGCGTGCAGACAGGTATTTTGAGATGGGGACTCAAGAGATTTTGAAAATCACGCGGCTTAAATTAGCCGAAATCGAAGACGTGCTCTCGCTCGGCCCCGCGTGGCTCAACTACACCCGCAAGATTAAGAGAAAAAGAATATAACGCGTTAATAGTTATGGAAAAACTCGCAAAAATTTTAGGGGTCGAACTCGACTTTTTGAAACGCCTTGACAAAGCAATGGTTAGCCGCGTCGGCCGAAAAGGGGTTTTAGATCGAATAAGCGAAGAAAATGGCGTCCATGTGCGCGACACGTTTCACGGACTTAATATCCCTCCAGATGCTAACGTGGATGTTGTGCACAAGGCGCTTCTAGCCGCAATACAAAACAGTGAAAAGGAATTACTCGAGTACATTCAAGTTAGCCCTGGCGATACTCAATTTGAAAAAGCCGCGCGCCTCGCAAAGCGTATTGCGCAGGTCGGCAAAGGGTTTTTCCTTAAAAAAGAATTCGGCGCGGAAATTTTGCGAAAAAATCGCCCGGCGAATCTGCTTAGGTTTCTCAAGATGCGAACCGTTTCCCAGCTGTTGAAAAAATATGATGTTACGGAAATTTTCAGCGCTTTGCGCTTTATCGAGTCCGATCGATGGATGCACGAGACGTTCGAAAAAGGATATGGCGGTTTTACCGCGGCGGATTTCGAGGAGCGCGCGATTGATGTGCGGGTGCTCGGCCCGGAGTGGAAAGAAGTCGCGCAGAGGTTTGTGGCAAAAAAGCACCACAATGTAAGCCATCTCAAGGAATTCGGCGTTATATTTTTAAATCCAATTGCCGAAGACATCCCGGGAAAATTCTTGCGGGACTTCGCCCTGCTTTTGCACTACTTCCACGAGATCGAATTTTACTCGAAACTTTTCAGGCGCTATTCAGGTGGTCCCGATTTCGCCGTTCGGCTCAAAGCGTTGCTTCGCGGGGATGTTAAAAACGTAATGACGGTGCGGGAAGGCGAATGGCTCATTGTCCAAAGATATCTCTTTAAGGAAAATCCGGATGACCCGCGGCTCTTTTTGCCGAGAGTAAATCCAGAGTCTCTCCACTGGCTTCGCGGCGAACGGGATATCGCGCGGCTTGGCGAGCACGAAAAAAATCTGGGGCTTGAAATGTGGTGGAATCGGGATTGGGTCGCGTTTTACGATGAAATGTGCGACTGCATTGCGAGTTTCGATCTTGAAGACAATGCCATGTCTGCGGTTTCCGCCGCGGAAGGCAAACAAGAGATTTTCGGGTATCATCAAAGAGAAGCGCTGTGGACCAAAATTTTTCAGGAGTACGCGGGAGGCGAGGCGGAAGCGGAACGATTGCTCATAGAGAATTTTGACAAGGGCAGTATTGTGTTTAACAAATGACAGTTAATAAACAACAAATAACTTATAACTTTTAACTAAAAACAAATACAACATGAAAACATTAAGGCAAGTAATTCAAGAAGCAGAAAAAAGGAAAGTTGCCATTGGACACTTCAACATTTCGGACCTCGCCGCCCTTAAAGCAATTTTCGAATCGGCGCGGGAACTTTCCGTGCCAATTATTATCGGCACTTCGGAAGGCGAGCGGGAATTTATAGGTGTACGGCAAGCGGCGGCACTCGTCAGAAGTCTACGTGAGGAATATGATTACCCAATTTATTTAAATGCAGATCACACGTATTCATTCGAAAAGGTAAAAGAAGCGATAGATGCGGGATACGACGCCGTGATTTTCGATGGCACCGAGCTTTCGCTCAATGACAATGTCGCAATTACCAAAAAGTGCGTGGCGTATGCGCGGAAGGTAAACCCGGAAATCGTGGTTGAAGCGGAGCTCGGGTTCATCGGCAAGTCGTCCAAGGTGCTCGACAAAATTCCCGAGGGCGTGAAACTTGGCGAGGAATTTTTGACGAAGCCGGACGAAGCCGCAAAGTTTATTCAAGAAACCGAAGCGGATATGCTCGCTCCTGCGGTTGGCAATATTCACGGTATGCTCTCTGGCGGGCATGACCCGGCGCTAAACATCAAGCGCATTAAAGAAATTCGGGAGGCCGCGGGCGTTCCGCTCGTGCTCCACGGCGGCTCGGGAAATTCACCGGACGATTTTGTTGAAGCAATAAAAGCCGGAGTTCGCATCGTCCACATCAATACCGAAATCAGAGTTGCCTGGAGGCGCGGTTTGGAAAATGCTTTGAAAAATAATCCCAAAGAAGTCGCGCCGTACAAAATTTTGCCCTTCGCCGCGGAAGAAATTAAAAAAGTTGTGATGGAAAAATTAAAGCTGTTTAGTGGAATCTAAACAGAAATTTATCATTACTTCGCCGCCTAGATCGGGCTCGTATAACATTTTGTTCTCGCATTTGCCTTATTCTTCATTCCATAGTATTATATTTCCTAGCAAATGAGTTTAGGAAGCCACCTCGTTGTGTAGGGGCGCAAAAGCCTCGCAAAACTCATGTTGTCAACTCGAGTTATGGCAAAGAAAATGGCAGTAAAGCAGGCAAGGCAGGCAAAATTCACAATCTTGATCTTGAAGGAATCAAAGGGATCGGAACAGAGAAGATCAACGAGATGGGCTCAATTCGAGATGCTTCATCTTGCCAATGTGTTCATGACCATGGCCAGCGGCGACCCCAAGTATCCTAAATATCTTATTCTTGATGGACATTTCGAAGAGGACCAATTGCGCGCGCACCTGTCCGGCAAAGAGTTTACGACGCAAACCGTGGTCGGCACTCGCAAATTGCCATTCTGCCCGGTGCCCCTAACTATTCAGGGGTAACTCAAAAACTAAGTCGCCCGCTGGGATTCCCGGCGGGCTTTTTGTTTCAAAAATTATTTATTCTTGTTTATATTCTGCGAAGTGTCTCCTTTTCTAGAACCATAGCAGACTTATGTCTTTTCGGAACGTCTCGGAGCCCTGATGGCTTGGTATTCCGACCATAGGTCGGAATCATCAGGGCGAGAGTCGAGTGCCTGATTTTCGCTGGAAAAATCAGAGCACGTGTCCGAAAGGACAGAAGTCGGAGCCCATTGCCATTTTTTCAAAGCGCTGATAGGATAAACCCTATGGATCCCGTTAGAAGCCGCGATCGAGTTGCCTACGGGATATTTAATAATATGCATAGTCGTTGCAATAAAGTAATCAGCGGATTCGCCCAGATCGCGATCTGCTTCTAACGGGATGGAATTAGCAGTCACAACAAGGGGAAAATTTGGAAAAGCGGTCGCGCAAACCCGGAGAGCGGGCTTGATTCCAGCCGAGGTATACGGAAAAGGGTTGGAAAATTTGCATATTTCCGTAAGCGCGAAGGATTTTAAGAAGATGTTCAAAAACGCTGGAAAAAATACGCTGATTACGCTTGCCGCAGGAGGAGAGAGATATTCCACGCTTGTACACGATGTTCAAAAGGATTATTTGACGGATGAGATTGTTCACGTGGATTTTTACCGTGTCCGTATGGACGAAAAGATCAAAGCGAAAGTTCCGCTTGAATTTACGGGCGAGTCTCTGGGCGTGAAAGAAAAAGGAGGTATTTTGAACATCAGCATGCACGAAATCGAAATTGAATCCCTGCCGGCGGATTTGCCCCATCGGCTCACCGTTCACCTTTCATCGCTCGTTGATATCAACAAGAGCGTGTATGTGAAAGATATCTTGATTCCGAAGGGCGTGAAAGTTTTGGTTGATCTCGATACCGCGGTCGCGACAGTGAAGGCACCGGTTGAAGAAAAAGTTGAAGAAGCTCCGGTTGACGTGAGTACGGTAAAAGTTGAGTCGGAAGAGAAGAAAGCGGAACGAGACGCGGAGAAAACTCAAAAAGGAGAAAAACCAGCGGAAGCGGAAAAGCAGGCAAAGCCCACAAAGTCCGAAAAACCTACAAAGTAGTAACTTTTTCAGACTTAATAGTGTTTTTATATGTATAATGTAGAAGAGGTATCATGTGCCTCTTCTGGTTTGTGCATGTATGAGAAAATTTTTAAAGCCGAAAGTTGTAAGTGATATTTCGTCTCGTGACCGGCGCGCCGGGAAGCCTGATGCGTTTTCTTCTGTTCCGCAACGGCTTAATTTGGGCTACCAGAGCGTGCTTCGCATATCTCTTGTCGCGTATTCTAAATTCGCCGTTTGTATGCTTGCGGCAATCTTTTTGATTGCGGGCTCGGTTAACGCGCCGACGTTTTTCACGACAGCTTCTGGCGCCCAAACCGACGACGAACGCAAAGCTCTCGAGAACCAGCTGGTCCAGCTTGAACAGCAGATAGACCAATATGAAGGCCAGGTTGTCGGCTACCAACAACAAGGGAAAAATCTCAAGGGACAGATCACCATCCTAAACGACAAAATCGCAAAACTTAATTTACAAATACAGGCGGTAAATTTGACGCTGGGGCAGCTCAATAAAAAGATCGATGAAACCCAGGGGCAAATCGAGGTTACCGAGAAAAACATCGAGTTCCGGCGGGGGGCGTTGGGAAAATTGGTTCAAAGTTTGTACGAGAACCAACGTGCTTCATTCCTTGAGGTGTTTCTTAAAAACCCCAGACTGTCCGATTTTTTCAGCAACATCAACAATATCACGATTGTTCAAAGCAATTTGCGGATAGCGATTGAAGAAATAACAGATTTGAAAAACGATCTAAAAGATAAGGAAGAACAATTTTCATTAGCGCGCGCAGACGCCGAGAGCGTGCGTGCGTATCAGGCGGCGCAAAAAGCACAAATCGACTCGACGAAACAGGAAAAAAATAAACTTCTCGAGGTTACCAAGGGACAGGAAACCCTATACCAATCACTCTTGAAGGAAACGAAAGTCACTGCCGCGCAAATACGAAGCAGAATATTCCAGTTTTTGGGCGGCGGAGAACTGACCTTCGAAGACGCCTATAAATACGCGAAGCTCGCCAGCGGCGCGACGGGCATACGCCCGGCATTGCTTCTTGCCGTGCTGGATAGGGAATCAGCGCTCGGGCAGAATGTTGGAAAATGCAATTACAAAACCGCGATGAGCCCTTCAAATCAGCCGTTATTTTTGGATATCGTAAGGGAATTGGGTATTAATCCCGATATTGTTACGGTTTCATGCGCGAATAGAGATGGGGTCTACGGTGGCGCGATGGGTCCTGCCCAGTTTATCCCTTCAACATGGAATTTATACAAAAACGCGATTGGGAAAGTTACCGGCCACATACCTCCTTCTCCGTGGAGTAATGGAGACGCGTTTGTTGCCACAGCTTTATACCTTAAGGATGCGATGGGAACGTGCGCGACGTTGTATACTTCGGAAGCGAGCCAAGACAGATGTGTTGCGGCGAAATATTATGCTGGCGGGCGATGGCGGAGTTATTTATGGACGTATGGCGAAGCAGTCGTAAGTCGCGCAAAAAGTTTCCAAGGCGACATAGACACGATTACAGGTTGAGAGTAAGCTAATAAATATGGCGGAATTCAAAAAAATCGCTTTAAGAAACGGTCTTCGGGTCATTTTGATTCCCCGGCCGCAAAGTCTGGCGTCAAACGTGCTTATTTTGGTTGAAGCCGGATCGGAATACGAAACCAAAAAAATTAATGGCCTTTCACATTTTCTTGAGCACCTTATGTTCAAAGGGACGACGAAGCGCCCGATGCCCGGCATGATCGCGGAGGAGCTTGCGAGTCTTGGCGCCCAGTCAAATGCCTTTACCGGCGAGGAATTCACCGGATATTGGGCAAAAGCGGAGAGTCATAAACTGCCAAAAATCTTAGACATTGTTTCAGACTTATATCTCAACCCAATATTCAATCCGGAAGAAATCGAGAAAGAGCGAGGGGTAATCATCGAAGAGATTAACATGTACGAAGACACGCCTGCGCGGAGGGTTCAAGAGCTTTTTACTTCGCTTATCTACGGGGATCAGCCGGCGGGCTGGGACATCGCAGGGCAAAAAGAAGTGATCAGAAAACTCGCGAGGGAAGACTTTGTGAGTTATCGGAACGCGCACTACGTTGCTTCAAAGACGCTCGTTGTCGTCGCGGGAAATATGAATGAGAAAAAAACGCTTGCGGAAATCAAGAATTCTTTCGGCGGCCTGGAACGGCGCCCGAAAGCGCAAAAAAAGAAAACGGTTCATAAAAAACAAACCACTCCGGAAATTCTGCTGAAATTCAAAGAATCCGATCAGAGCCATCTCGTGTTGGGCGTGAAGGCATTTGATATTTTTGATAAACGCCGGTACGCGCTCCAGGTTCTTGCGGATGTGTTGGGCGGGGGAATGAGTTCGCGTTTATTTAAGCGGGTGCGCGAAGAAATGGGCGCGGCGTATTATGTGAATTCTTCGGCTGATTTTTATATCGACCATGGGCATTTTGTCGTGTCCGCGGGCGTTGATCATACAAAAATTCAAAATGTGCTCAAGGCGGCGCTCGCAGAGCTCGCGCGATTACGGGACGTGCCTGTTCCGGAGAAAGAATTGCAGAAATCGAAAGATCACTTGATCGGAAACTTGATCCTTGGCCTCGAGACATCAGATGAACTCGCGTCTTTCTATGGAGGGCAGGAAATTCTTGCGGGGTCAATCGTGACGCCGGCGCAGCTCATCGCGAAGGTTCGAGCCGTTACCGCAAGCGAGATCCAAGCCCTGGCAAAATTGCTCTTCAAGAAAGAGCAATTAAACCTCGCCATCATAGGGCCGTATAAAGATAGAGAAGTATTCAAAAAGGTCTTTAAACTTTCCTCTGGGGTGCTACGCTAAACAAAAAAACCATGGAAGCAAGATCTTTTGAAGTTTCATGGGCAAGTTTGTGGAAAATCCTATTCTTTTTCCTCTTCGCCTATATTTTATTTTCGGGAAAGCAGGTATTACTGGGGCTTTTTCTCGCCATTATCATCTCGTCGGGACTCGATATAGTCGTTGATTTTCTCGAGCGAAAAGGTGTTCCACGGACGCTCGGCGTGATTCTGATTTTTTTGTGCGGACTGCTTCTCGCGACGACTATCATATATGCGATAATTCCTCTCATGATCGCGGATTTGAATCAGTTGTTTTCCGGTTTTGGCACGTCTTCGACGTTAGGGCAGCTCCTTAATTTTAAAAATTCAAAGTCGCTTGATGTTCTTATTAATCAGTTTTATTCCGACTTTTTCTCCAGCGCGTCATCGCCCCTGGATTTTTTGTCGAATGCATTAGGAGGAGTTGGTCTCGCCATTGCAGTGCTTGTAAGCTCGTTTTATTTAAGCCTCACTCGCGATGGAGTGGGGAAATTTTTGCGTTTCATCATTCCTAACGATTATGAAAAAACCGCGATGAATATTTACGAGCGGTCCCGAAAAAAGATAAGTTCGTGGTTTCAAACGCAAATATTAAACAGCTTAATTATGGGTATTTTTGCGTGGATACTTCTTACAATTCTTGGCGTAAAGCACGCGTTTATTTTAGGCTTGCTTACTGGAATTTTTGAAATCATGCCATTCGTTGGTCCAATTCTCGCTGGCGCGCTTTCAGTTCTTGTTGCGCTTTTGACTTCAGGGTGGCTTGCGCTGTACACGCTTATTGCGTTCCTTGTGCTTCATCAATTTGAATCACACCTTCTTATTCCGCTTGTTACGAGGCGCTCGGTTGGCCTGCACCCCGTGATTGTGATTATTGCTCTGCTTATCGGCGCTGAAACC
>Ga0209541_10008826_pt1 | contig 16502 bp, 18 predicted proteins | sample RifCSPlowO2_01_FD_184027 | JGI IMG/M metagenome (GOLD analysis project Ga0209541, IMG submission 184027) | Groundwater microbial communities from Rifle, Colorado - Rifle CSP2_plank lowO2_0.1 (SPAdes) (version 2) | ecosystem: Environmental > Aquatic > Deep subsurface > Groundwater | place...
GTTATGCTCAACCAAAAAAGTTTCTAGAAAATCCTATCGAAACTATAAAATTAAATACTGAAGTGACTGAGAAATTATTGAAAATAGCTGTAAAGAATAAGGCAAGTTTCTTGTTCATGAGCTCAGCAGAAGTTTATGGTCAGCCCGATCCTTCAAACATCCCCACACCAGAAACCTATAATGGTAATTGTTCAACAACAACAGGAAGATCACCATACATGGAATCCAAACGCCTCGGGGAAACAATCTGTAAAATCTTTAGGGAAAACTATGGAGTTAATGTTAAAATTGCAAGAGCTTCGTTACTTTATGGACCTGGGATTTCAATTAAAGATGAAAGAGTAATGGGAAATTTTCTGAATAAAGCTTTATTAAAGAAACATATAAATTTACTTGATAAAGGCGAACAAATAAGAACATTTTGTTATATCACAGATGGTATCCTTATGATATACAATATCCTCTTATATGGAAATTCGGTAATTTATAATGTTGGAGGAAAAGAAACTATTTCAATAAAACAATTTGCAGAGATAATATGCAACTTAACCGGATCAACTTTTTCACTTCCTAAAACGGAAAGTAAAAAGGAGTTTATTAAAAACACACCAGAGATTGTACAGCTAGATATAAACAAGATAGTAAAAGAATTTAATTTAAAAAATTTTATGAGTTTAAAGCAGGGATTGCAAAATACAATAGATTGGAATTTAGGAGAAATTCTCTAAATATAATCTTTCTTAATCTAAAGGAAGATGTATCCTGAGAAATTATACGATGAAAATAACATTATTAATACCAACACTTAATGAAATAGAAGGTATGAAAGCAATCATGCCTAGGATAAAAAAAGAGTGGATAGATCAAATATTGATTGTTGATGGAGGATCTATTGATGGTACTGTGGAATATGCAAAAAAAAATGGATATTTTATAATTGAATCTAAGGTAGAAGGTGTCGTAAACCAGCTTATAAAATCCTTTAAAATGATAGAAGGGGATATTATAATTTTCTTTAGTCCTGACGGAAATTCCATACCCGAATTAATTCCGTCTTTAATTACAAAGATGAAAGAAGGATATGATATGGTTATTGTCTCAAGATATTTAAAAAGTGCTAAAAGTGAAGATGATGATTTTTTCACAAGAATGGGAAATAGGGTATTCACCACAATGGTTAATTTCCTTTTTAAAAGTAATTATACTGATGCATTAGTTATATTTCGTGCGTTTAGAAAAGATATATTAAACAAAATGGAATTTAACAAAAATGAAGATATTGATTTACAATTATCTATTTACTGTGCCAAAAAAAGATTAAAAGTTACAGAAATTCCTGGAGATGAACCTCCCAGAATTGGGGGGGAGAGAAAAATGAAGGTAATAAAAACTGGTGCACTTATTTTACATCAAATAATCAAAGGATGGTTTATACGTTAACTTTAAAATATAATAAACTACTATAGAAAAACATTTAAGGATTAATATTATAGAATGAAAGATGGCAAAGATAAAAATGGATGAAAGAGAGGTAAAAATCAAAGATGGGAATCTTATTGGTAACGCTTCTGAAGAGTTGGGTGTTATTATTGCTTGTTCTGATGGAACCTGTGGTGTTTGTAAGATTGAAGTAGTTGAAGGGATGGAAAATCTGAATGAGGTGAATGAAGCTGAAAAAGAAATGGGTGTTGAAGGAAATGAGAGACTTACATGCCAATGTAAGATTAAAAGTGGTGAAATTAAAATAAAACTTCTTTCTTAATTAAATGATTAATTCTTATTCAAAGAACTAATACGAGAGTTAAGCAATTTATCTAGATTTAAAACCTTAAATCTCGCTTGCCAAAAAGCTGATTTTTCTAAATATTCTTTTGAAAGATTAAAACGTTTTTCTGCTTTTTGAGATTCTCCTAATTTCTGCTCAATAATCCCTAGAAATAGATTACCCAACGCATTCATTTCAGTTCTTCTATCACATATTTCTTCCAACATTTTTCTCTTCATTTTTAATTTCATCGGATTATCTTCTCTTAATATTCTTTCATAATTCACATGATAATCAATAAGAAACCATATATCTTTGAATTCTTCCTTTTCAGGAACGTAACTTGAATCTCGTTCTAAAAGATTTTCAAAATCTTTAGCAATTATCTTTTCTCCTTTTTCACGAAGTCTTTGACTTCCTAAACGTCCAATCAAAAATCTGGCTTCTTCTCTAAGATGCCCAGTATCTAATTGTTTATTTTCTATTAAATCTCTAGTCATTGAAGTAGAGGGGAGGGGGACTAAAATTTGAATGGGGTACCAATCAAAATTAATCTCTTTAGCTAAATTAATAGTTTGCAATATTTGTCCTATATTTTCATTATTAAAACCAGTCATCAAAAATCCCTTTACAAAAATTTGGGGATATTTTTTCATAACTTCTCCAGCTTTTCTAAAAATGCTTACAGTTCCGGGTTTGCGTATGGTTTTCAAAATTTCAGGACTTCCAGATTCAATTCCAACAGAGAGGCCAATACATCCTGACCTCATAGCACTTTCTATCACCTCTTCAGTAAGAGAAGAAGCAATAACTCCATTTGAAGCATCCCAAGTCATACCTAAATTTCTATCAGCTATCTCATTAAAGAGCTCTATGGCCCGACTTTTTTCATTTAATAAATCATCATCTAACCACATAATATGTTTAGTACCATAAGTGTTTTTTAAAAATTCCATTTCATCAGCAACAGTTTTAATCTCTTTTTTACGTACCCCTGCTCCATTAAAATCTCTTACCGCACAAAAAGTGCAAGCTGCACGACAACCTCTGTTTGATAAAATAGTAGCCGTTCTTGTTACTCCCTCTAATAAAAAAGAATATGCTCCTATCTTCCCAAATGAATCATATTTTTCTATTTCTAAATCGTGATATTTAGGAAAAATATTTAAAATGTCTCCAGAAGGCTTAGAACGATTTGCAAGAACAACATATTCATCTCCAACAAAAGAAGCAATTTGTGTTAATTTATCCTTTGTAGCTTTTCCATTTATATAGTCCACCATATCTGGAAAACTATTGTCTGCCTCAAATAGAACGGCAAAATCTATATCTTTACAATCACTTAAAATATTTTCTGTATCTAAGGATATATGTACTCCTCCCACAATAATTGGTAATTTTCTATTATAATCTTTGACAAATTTGATAGTATCAATCATTGAATTATGGGTCATAGAAAACATACAAGTTACACAAACTGCATCTGGTTTAAAATTATTTAATTTTTCTTCTAATTTTTTCCTCCAAATATTATAATCAAAATTTTTTTGATTAAATACTCCAGATAAAACTTCATAATTCAAATCTATAATGTCTGTTTTATACCCTCTTAAATCTTCTAAAACTCTACATAATAAACCAAACCCATATGGTGGGATGCAATAATAATTTTGAGATTTAGCATTTTCTATATCAAAGTCTTCTTCACAAATTTGTGGTGGAACAATCATCAGAATTCGCTTACAAACTCCTTTAAATAGGATATCAATTTTTTCAGCAATTAATTCCTGTGGATTACTCTCAACAACTAAGTTCTGAACATTATCTCCCATTTTTTTCACCTAAAATTAATTACAATATAATTTTTATGGTTTTAATATTTAAATCTATCGGTTTATGCGTTATGTGTAGGTTCATGTCATTAACTATATTGCGCTAGTACAACCCTCAATTAGCAATACTAATCAATATTGTATCCTATCAATATTATGCGCAACAATTTTGCCTGCTAATTCCGCTTTCTGAGTTGCAAAGCTTCTGTTTTGAAAAACAGAGCCATATTTTCTTTTAATGCAAAAGAAAATATTTTTATAATGGGGCATTTTTTGTAAATCTCTTCGTTAGGAAGAGGAATACAACGATCTTTTTTAGGAACACTGCTTATGTTTCTAAAAGGAATATACGGTCTTGCTTTCAACTCATCCATAACAAATCTTCTAAGAGTTTCATTAGAGCCCAAGATTAATTCTCAGTGTGCGCCTTCGGCACATCCAATATCGCAAAAGCATAACCCCAATAGTCGTCGACATGGCAACTAATAAGTTCAAGCCTCCTGTGAGCAATACCCCAGGAATCCAACATGGAAACTGTCAAAACAGGTTTTTTAGTTTCATTATATCCAATTACATTTACACCATCAGGATAATTATCTTTAGAAGATATTTGTCTAAGATTAGTTGCATCTTCAGAATGTTCAAGCAATTTTGCCAATCCTCCTTCTGCAAGATCTCCATTATCTTGAACTCCTCTTGTAAAGGATTCATAAGGTGCAAAGCCAAAGTCGTTTCTTGTCGAGACATAAATTCCTTCAACTTTTTCACATTGATCTAAGCAAGATTTGAGCACAGATTCATCAGTTATTGGATTTTCTTGTGAGTCTCTTGGAGGATTGGCAAATATTCCTTCTGAAGTTCTTACTATCAAGCCAAGATGAAGCACAGTTTTATCTAAAATTTTCGGCTTGGCCAGATTTGGGAAATCAAAAGCTGTTGCTGAAATTGATTCTGCAGTTGTTGCGGGTCTAAATGAAACTCTAGGAGACTCATCTGAATGATAAAAATGCTGTCGCATCTTTCCTATATTAACTAAATAAGGATTTCGTCCAAAAGGGGGATATCCAACAATTAAATCTCTTCCTTTATGTGGGACCTTAAACAGCCCTATTTCTGGTAACCTTGCTTTTGGTTCAATTATTCCATATGATGTCATTATAAAAATTATAATAAACAGTTTTTTAAATCTTTCTAATGTTTCTGGAGAATAGTAACCATTTAGCTTCTTGGGGTTTCCCTAAGCATGCTATGTGTATTTAGTCCTCTTAATGCCCTCTCTGCTTTGTTGCTTGTCATATCTATTTCGGGATGCAATAGACAAGTAAACCAATGCTCTAATCCATTCTCTAATTTCTCAGCAAATTTTCTCAGGTCTTTATTTGCTTTGCAAGCTGAAATAATGAATTGCATTTTACGAATGCAATTCTTGTAAAGCTTCTCTCTCAATTCTCTTGGTTCATTCAAGCAGGATTTTATCTGCTTGAATAATTTGCATAATCCTTCTACACTATCCTTGCTTGCTCTTCATATTTTTCAGCATGCCATTTCGCTTCTCTCAAGAGATGCGCCCAGCATCTTTGGATTATTTTCACAACTTGATTGTAAGGTGCCCAGCCGTCAGAGGTTACTTTCCCCTCGTAACGTTCTCCAAGAGCCTCTTTGATTGGCTCTTGACCTCTGCTTTTCCTTATCAGGAAAAGTACAGATTTAAGCGAGACAAAAACCCACATCCAGAAATTCTTTCCTTGCACTTTCAGTCCTGTTTCATCTGCAACTGCCTGCCTGGATTTTCTTATCTCTTCTTTAATTGCATTATAAACTGCTTGCAGTTTATCAGCTACTCTTCTCGTCACATCGAGAAGAGTAGCTGGAGTTAGATGCAATCTATATTGCCTGTTTAATGTTCTTGCTATTTTTCTGTGGGGCAATCTGTCCTCATATTTCATCAGAGCTATTTGTGCCTGCAAGTTAGGCCCTAATATCCCTTCATCCGGCAATCCGGGATGAGAAAGGATTACTTCTCTCTTACAATGAGCGCAGAAGTAATGGGGGGATTGTAAATTGAGTTATAATTAATGGTTGTGGATCTGGTATGTCCTCTATGATTTTTTTCTTAATGCTTCTCGGCCTTCCTAATTGCCTGTTGCAATTAGGGTATGCATCAAGTTTGAGCTCCTCAAACTTGTTTAGCTCTGGAGCAGGCCTTGTAGATCCTTCATGCCCTTTTGGCGCTCCTATTCTTCTTCCGGATTTCTCTCTTTTAGGATATTTTCTCTGCTGAGAAGAGGAGTATGCGCATTCTCATATGCAAGAAGCCTCCTCTTCAACTCTAGAATTATGCTGATTAATTCTTCTTTGTTTAAATCCTTTAATTCTTGGGGGCTTTCCATTTGTTCCTCGCTCTGACCCCCAAGAATTAATAATTAGAACTACTATTTGTTATTTTCGGGTTAGCTAAACGGATACGGAGAATAGAAAGATTTATAGATACAATGTAAATGGTAAAGTCTATGAAGGTAGCTGACTTTATAATTAATTATTTGGCAGATATAGCAATCAAAGAAATCTTTGTAGTATATGGCTCAGCAAATGGGGATCTTATAGATGCTTTTACAAGAACAAATAAGACAAAATATATTGCGGTGATGCATGAACAAGCCGGAGGGTTTGCCGCTGAAGGATATGCAAAAATAAGTGAAAAGTTAGGGGTTGCTATCGCAACAAGCGGTCCCGGAGCAATGAATTTGGTAACTCCTATCGGCAACTGTTTTTATGATTCTGTACCTACTTTATTCATTACAGGACAAATCCATTCACAATATCTAAGGCCAGATCCCAAAATTAGACAAGTAGGTTTTCAAGAAACCGATATTGTAAGTATCATTTCTCCTATTACTAAATATGCAAAGATGATAACCGACCCACTTTCCATAAAATATGAGCTAGAAAAAGCGTTATTTTTGGCTAAAGATAAACGTCCTGGGCCTGTGCTTCTAGACATACCCATAGATGTTCAAAAAGCAGAAGTGGATGTAGAAAACCTTTTTGGATTTGACATGGAGGTTGCAAAAACACATTATGATTATGAAATGGTAGATAAAAAAATCGAAAAATATTTAGAAGATTTATCTCAATCTAAAAGACCGGTAATCCTTGTTGGAGGGGGGGTGAGAATCTCAAATGCTATAAATGAATTATTAAACGTAGTGAGAAAATTAAAAATACCCTGTTTCCCAACATGGAATGCTTTAGATGTTGTAACCTCTGACTTTGAGTATTATGGTGGGAGAGTAGGAACTTACGGAGGAAAAGGAAGAAATTTTGGTATACAAAACTCCGATCTACTTTTAGCAATTGGTAGCAGAATTCCTGGGAGAATAACTGGAGGTAATGTAAAAACGTTTGCTAGAGCAGCCAAAAAATACCTTGTGGATATAGATGAAGCACTACTACAAAGAAAATTACAACAAGTACCTTTTGACGAGACCATTTATTGTGATGCAAAAATTTTCTTAGAAAGATTAATTGATAAATTAGAAAAGAAAAAAATTCCAGATTTTTCTCAATGGGTTAATAAGGTAATGGAATGGAAAAATAAGTATGATCCGGTTAAGTCAGAGTACTATGATCAAAAAGAAAACACAAATCCCTATGTCTTTATGAGGATTCTTTCAGAAGAAATGAAAGAGGGCGATATCCTAGTAGGAGATTGTGGAGGAAATATCGTGATAAGTAATCATGCATTTGAAACAAAACAAAATCAAAGAAATATTACCAATAATGGAAATTCTCCAATGGGATTTTCTTTTTCAGGTGCTATGGGTGCTTGGTTTGCTTCAAACAAAAAACAAAATGTCGTTTGTACAATTGGTGATGGTGGATTTAATATGAATCTTCAAGAATTACAAACGTTTAAAACTTATGATATAAAAGTTAAAACCTTTATTATAAATAATCATATTTACGGAATTACTAAAGCATATCAAAAAACAAACTTCGAAGGGAAAACCGAAGCATGTGGACCTGAAGGATATAGTCCTCCCGATTTTATAAAAATTTGTAATGCATATGGAATTAAAACAGTAGAGATTAAAAATAATGATGAAATTAGGGATAAGATTAGAGAAGTGTTAAATTATGATGGAGCCGTTGTATGTGATGTCAATTGTCATGAATGGGATAGATATGAACCAAGGATATTTGGATGGAAAAAGCCAATCGAAGATATGTATCCCTATTTAGATAGAAAAGAGTTCAGAGAAAATATGATTATTGAACCAGTTGAAGGGTGGGAGGAAATGCCTATACCCGGTCAAAAAAAACAAAACTAATTATAAAGAATACAAACAAGCTATGTTTTTAGATTCTTTTTCTTTAAGCTCACAAGAATTCAAACCCTCGCATTTATATCCATAAAATAAAACTTCTGTAGCATTAGCTCTTTTAAGCCTGTCATTAAACTTAATACAATTTCCTTCATAATATGTTTGATCAAGCCCTCTAAATATGTCTATATAGTCATCGGAAACTATTTGATTATACCATCCATAAGAACTTCTCAAATCATAATAGATCGCACCATAAGAATAATATGCTTTTGAGTAGGATGTAACTCCCGGAGCTCCAATCATAACATAGTTTTCTTCAATTTCAGGCAGTAAAGATAAAACTTCTACTTCAAGCCCTTCATAAGAGGTAAAATAAGGAGTCTTATAATGGGATACGGCAACATTAACAATAACAACAAATAATACGATAGACCAAATTAAGATTTTTAGATTATTTTTGAATTTAACTTTAGTTAAGAAAAATAAAATAAAAAATAAGAAAAACAAAATAAATGGATCTGGAGATATGTGTCTTAAAATAGGAATAAAAGAAATAAGTCTGAACATGAATAAGAAATTTAAAATTAAAACCGGCAAGAAGAAAAATAATTCTTTTCTATTTTCCTTCCAGTAAAAGTAAAACATCACGAACACTCCCATAGATACAAGCGTTGCAGCAATATTTGTCAATAAATAAATATTATTCTCCAATAACAAATTCAATAAATTGGATTGTTCATATCCAAAAAGGCTCGTATTCCAGGAGGCTAATACAAAAGGAACTAGCCAAAAAGAAGATAATAAAATGCTAATTAAAGAATATATTGTGATTTTAACTCTTTCTTTATTTACTAAAAATAAACTGAATACCAAAAAGCTTCCTAAAATACTTTCTTGCTGATGAGAAATTAATAAAATGCTATATATGGGGATAAATAATAAAAATTTTTTATCTAATTTTTTATCTCTATAATAAAACACGATTACTGCTAAAGCTAAAAAACAGATAAATCCAAATAAAGAAACGATTCTGCCAAGTCTAATAAAATTTCCAATAGCAATGGCATTTCCAAAGAAAAATAAAAAGAAGAATAATATTTTAGTCTTGGAGATTTGTTCATTTCTTCCTAGGGAATATATAAAAACAAAGCCCAAAAAATATAAAAGAATTAATGAAACAAAGCTGGATAATAAAATATCATTTGTCAATAGATAAATTGGCAATGTAAAAAACATCCATCCCGGGGCAGTTATTAAAAAACTTACAAATCCATTGTACCAATATGGGCAGAGATTGTGGAATCCGCATTCTTTAAGGAAATGCAACTGAGCAATATATGAAGACCAATCATTTGTAAAATCCAACGGAAATATTGAAATCATCTGTGACTGATTAATCAGTCTAATTAAAAAGTACAATCCAAGAATAATACTTGAGATATAAAGAAGTTTATCTTTCATTTTTCAACAACAATTATCATCTCTCTTCTATTATTTAGCCTTCCAAACAACTTTAATAAAATTATCGCAATTCCAAAAGGAAGTTTATGCAATTTAGAGTACCCGTAAGCATAATTAAATTTATTTAGTATTATTTTAAATCCAATACTATTTAATAATTCATTCATACTGTTAAAATTCCAGTTATAAAGGTGTTTTGCAATATCGCTTTTAAATTTTTTAACTGGTTTATTCGTCATGGAATGCGGTAAAACAATAACCAATTTGCCATTTTTCTTAAGAAGATTATGTAGCTTTGATAAAGTTTCATAAGGGTTTTTTAAATGCTCTAAAACATGAACACAAAGCACACCATCAAACTCATCCTTCGCAAATTTTTCCTTGGTTTCAATACCCTTTTCTTTGCACTTATCTATAGCAAACTTGCTTATATCATAACCAATGCTTTTATCCTTATGCAGAAAAATGTTCTGACCCAGTCCGCATCCAAAATCGAGAATTTTTCCTTCTTTAAGGTATTTCCAATAAAATCTGTCAGCACATTTTGCCCTGAACATGTAATAACTATCGTTTAGTAGATTGTTATGCACAATAGAATGGTATTTTTCTTCATACATTTTAATATCTTCCTTCAAGACCCCCAACATTATCATTTTGAAGCTCATCAGTATAATAATATTCTGGTACTTGTAAATTCTCCGGATAATTAATCTTCCAAATCTTTAAAGGTCCAATAATTCTTCCATTATAATAAGCCAGAGGTAGCTGATTTTCATCATTATAAACTAAATTAAAATATTTTCCAGGTTTACCAAATAAATAAAGCTGTGCAAAATTAGTTTTTCTTACTTTTTCAGACACGTAAATAGCAGAGCCAGCAGGGTTAATATTCTCACCTTTTATGGAAGGGATCAGCATCAAGCAGCCTTTTAGACCTACTTGATTGAAATTAATCTCTTGACCATTTGCAAATATACATTCAAGAGGAATCTGTCTTTGTTGGCCATTATTTACAACAACGACCGTAGGACTATCTATCAAACTACTTCCATTCACTTGTTTAGCAGGAATAAAAAATCCGACAATTAACGAGCTTCCCTTTGGGAATAATTCTCCATTATAAGTAAAGTCCCAATCAATTGGGCTTACCCCTACATAAACATTAACATTATAATCTCTTGTTTCTTGCCTTTTACTTTGATCTAAATGGAAGGTTTGTAACCATGAATACCTATCCCAGTTTTCATCAGCACCAATTGAGGAAAAAGCTGGATATTTTCCAATCTCATCAGATACAATCAAAAGATGAGTGGTGTTATGTGCCTTCAAAAACTGTAAAGCTTCAATTTCATTTTGTCCTGTTAGTACATTTCTTCCCATAAAATGATTCAGGCTTGATTTAGCATTACCTCCATCAGTAATCGTTGCTCTTTCGAAATTAGTCTGCACCCAGTATCCATAATCCCACCAATGAGAAAATACAGCGTTCTTATCAGTATTCTCTCTTACCCACTTTCCAGCTAATTGCCACTGTTGATCATAACCTAGACCGGAGAATTTTGCTTGATTCAAAGCTTTCTGCGAATGATCAAGGATAATTCCTTTGTCAAATATTCCAAAAGCAAGGCTACTCATGGAAAATGGATTTACAAAAAGAAGGAATAGTAAAATCCATGTTCCTATTTTTTGATAATCTTTTTTAAATTTTAAAGAGTAATCAAACAATTTAATTCCAGAGTATGCTACAAATACTACAATAATAACGGAGAAAATAAAATAAAGTCTAATTGCACTTCTGGATGCAACTAACATTACAAAAAACCAGACCAATATAAATAAATATTTTTTATTTAGTTTTAATATCTTTTTGAACGTTTCTTTATTTTTATAATATGAATAAAAATAATAGCTTCCCAAAACAATAATCAATAAAAACAAGGTTCCAAAATAAGCAACATATTTTGAAAAAAAACTATCTCCATTCAGTATTTTAGCATTTGGAGAATATCTATTAAACATGAAACCCAAAACAAACAGAGTATAAATTATTGTTGCACTTATCTGAGTTTTCTTATTTAATCTATTCATTAATTTATAGAAAATAATAATAGACCCAATCATATAAATCCAGAAGAATTTCCATCCTACTTGATTAATTAAATCCATTAAATATGGCTGATGAGCTTCTGCTACGGTTAATTGCCATCTATCATTTCCAAAGGGGGTAGTTAATGTAATAAGTAGCTGGTTCATTTGATCAAATAAGAAGTTTGGTCCTATTATTATCAGAGAGAATACTATTCCCATTAGAATTACAATTAAGGTATTAAAAATACGATATGATAAATTAAATTTACTTTCAATTTTAGATTTAAGTTTATATTTTAATATAATCCAATTAAGCAACCCGATCATTAGTGCCATTGTTGCTACAGCATTAAAATATGTTCCAATAATATTATTGAGGTTATAATTCTTAAATATAATCATTATTAAATAAAAAGAAATATACCAGAAAACATATGTATTAAATAATTTTTTGTTAAATCTTAAAAAAATAAAACTTATCAGAGCAAATAGTCCAATTGTACTTACTAAAAAAGCCATCCCTCCCCATACTAGTCCCATCAAACCAGTACTTAAACCCGCTAACATTCCTAAAATTAAATTTTTATTTAATGTTCCAGATTGCCATCCAGAAACAAAAAAGTATAATCCTGCAAAAAAGAATATTATCCCCAAAGCTTCTTTATCTCCAACTCCGGACATAGTTCTAAATAAATAAGAAGGGATTATTGCTAATAATAAGCTTGCCAGTAATGCAATTTTATAATCAAATAATTTTTTAATTAATAAAAAGAAAAATATTAATCCTATAATAAAAGCAACAGGAGGATAAAGAACCTGTGCATATCCCACTGTAACTTCAGAACTAAAAAAATGTAAAAATTTATAGAAATCAGCAATTGCGTAACTTAATAACCTAAAATCAACCATATTCTCAAAACCCCATGGGTAATATCTCATATAATCAATGTTCATTAATTGACCATGTTCAACAATGTATTTAGCATATCTTAAGAAAGCAGTAGCATCAGGATCAGCCTGGATAAAATCCCCCGTTGTAACATCTCTTAGCAAAGGAATATTTCTAGTTCTAATATAATATCCAAACCATGCAATTAAAATAAAAATACCATAAATGATCCACTTTTTATCTTTCTTAATATAGTCAAAAAACCTCTTTTTTCTCTCTTCTAGCGTATTATGGTGTATTTCTTTAGAAATTATTTCCATTGCTTAACCTTCAATATGAAAATTTAAATACCTTTTGATTTTCAAATTTATTTTATATCAACCCTTTTTACCTCTATCTTCCCGTTCTCAGCCACTAAAATAATTTCTTCATCTTCCTCAAATCCTGAAATTTTAGTCATTAATTCCGGAAGCCTTATCTTTCCTGCTTTTATTTCAATATTGCTTAATACTTGTTTTTCGTTTTTATTGTTAATCTCTTTAATCATCTCTCCGTAATGCTTCTCTTTGCCTTGATTTTTAAATTCTAAAGTTCTTTTATGCAAAAACTCAGCAACTAATTTAGGAACATTCTTTTTTGTTGCATTCATAATCCCCTGCAGTCCAGGGCTTAAGTTAACTTCCAGAACCAAATTTCCTCTGGCGCTTTCCAATAAATCCACCCCTGCAATATCCGCCCCCACAGCTTTGGCAGCTTTTATAGCAGTATTCTCTGTCTTATGATCCATTTCATAAGGAATTCCAATTCCTCCTTGATGTATATTCGCTCTAATATCTCCTCCTCTTCCTTTTCTTTTCATACAGGCAGCAACTATCTTACCTGTAACAATTGCTCTTATGTCAGTAGCTTCAGTTTCAATATACTCCTGCAGAATCACAGGCTGTTTTAGCGTCTCTAAAGTATCCAGCATTGATCTCGCACTTGCAAGAGAATCCGCGCTCATTACTCCTTTTCCTTGTGTGCCTGAAGGAACTTTCATAATAAGCGGATAATGAACTTTCTCTAATAGTTTCTTGGCAGCTTTCATCGTAGCAGCTAAATAAGTTGTAGGAATTTTAACTCCAGCTCTTTGCAGGGAAAGCATTGTTAAAAATTTGTCATGGGCGATTGTAAATCCATCAGGCTGGATTGGGGTATAGACATTCTTACTGCTCAAAGCATAGCTGATACTCCTCTGTAATAAAGCATAATTAAAACTTCCTCTTATGTAAACGCAGTCATATTCTTTCATAGCTTTTCTTTCATATAGAACTTCAATGTCTTTCGAACTAGTATGGATTTCAATTTTCCTTATATCTAGTAAATCAACAGCTTCAAAAAACTCTTTAGCTTCTTTAGCTATTAATTCGCTGCTAGTTCCGCCTAAGCTAATTATTGCCAGTCTCATTTTTTCCAGGATCAATCAAAAAACCTTCTCTTAAAGCCTCTCTTCCTATTAAGAAGCTGTATTTCATATGTTTTCTATTGCTTATGTTTATTTTAACAGTCATTTTTTTGCCTTTAATCATAATTTCTTCTTTAACAACAGGTCTTATACTCCTCCCATGTGCGCTTCTGAATCTTCTATTGTCAATTATAGGCCCTAATTTTAATTCCTCAGCCAGTTCTTTGTCGATAGAGCATCTTCTCGCGCCAGTGTCAACTCTTGCCAAAATCTCCCTATTTTTGATTTTAACAGTTTGTACTAATTTAAGAACTTTCTTTTCCATCTTTTAAGTAAAGTCTGGCTTGTCTTTTAAGCTTTTCTAACACCAAAGCTCTGATGCAATCTAAGAAACTCTGAAGAATTATGCTGTATGATTTCTCATTTATCGACGGTTCACTAGAAATGGTCCATCAAAGCTTAACACACCAAAAGGTTTATAAACATAAACACGTTTGATAACAACATTACGTGGAAGCACTAAAATGGCAACAATAACCTTATCATTTCCAAAAGATTTAAAGGAAAGATTGGATAAACACCCGGAGGTAAACTGGCCGGAAGTAATGCGTAGGAGCATAAAGGAAAATATTAGAAAGCTGGAAAAATTTAAAGAGCTGGATAGAAAGAGGAGATTATAAATGGTTAGTGTGACATTAACAATAGATAATGAAATAAAGTCTAAAATGGAAGATCTCTCATGGGTTAATTGGTCTGAATTAGTCAGGGAAGACGTCTTAAAGAGTTTGGAAAAATCAGTTGAACTAGAAAAATTTCTAAAAATTATATCTAAATCTAAATTCACAGAAAAAGACGCTAGGTTATTATCTATAAAGGTTAAAGCGTCTATGCATAAAAGCCTTAAAGATAAAGGGCTGATATGAATGGGCGTTATACTCGATGCAAATATCTTGTTTAGAACACTAATCTCATCAGGGGATATAACTGAATTATTTTTCAACAAAAATTTAGAGATATTTGCTCCAGAAAAACTTAGAGAAGAATTTTTAAATAATCGAAATGAAATGTTAGAAAAATCAAAACTATCTATTAAAGAGTTTGATGAATTAACTTCTTTATTATTTAAAAGAATAACCTTCGTCACATTAAATGAATATCAAAAATTTTTACCAAAAGCCAGAATCTTATTAAAAGGGCATACTAAAGATGAAGATTTTATTGCAGTTTGTTTATTAAAAAAATCTAAATTATGGACTTATGAAAAATTTTTATTCAAAATTGATTTTGGAGTTTCAACCAAGCAAATCTCTAAAAACCTTTCTAACACAAATGTTTAAAAACAAAAAACACTATTGAAATATAATGGATAAGAAATACAATTATTTTCTCATAGGCAGCATTATATTAATTTTTTATCTTGTGTATATAATTGTTAAGCCGGTTATCTCGGCAATTTTTGGAGCTTTCTTATTAGCATTTACTTTCTATAAATTAAATAAGTTTATGATTAAAATATTTAAAAACGAAAAGATTTGCACTTTTCTGACAGTAGTTTTAATGTTATTGCTTATAATCGTTCCATCTTTTATTGTAATCAACAGTTTGGCTAAAGAATCAGTAAATACTTATCATAAAATAATCTCCGAAGATGTCCAGGGCTTAATCACAACTTATCTGGATTCAAATAAATTTGGAGAATACGTAAGAGTCATTGTCAACAATGCATTAGTCTTAATTATTAGTTCAACATCAGATATTTTATTATCCATTCCAAGATTTGTCTTGACGATTATCATGACAATCCTGCTTACTTATTATATATTAAAAGAATCAGATGCTTTATTGGATTTCCTCAAGAAACATCTGCCTTTTAAAGAATCAGGAAAAAATCTGCTTTTGGAAAGGCTGAAATTAACAACGGATGCTTTAATCTTTGGAACAATTCTAACTGCAATAATCCAGGGAATTTTAGGAGGCATTGGGTTTTACATTTTCGGAATCTCTTCTCCAATCTTAGGAGGATTTATGATGGCAATTTTTTCAATAATCCCTCTGCTCGGAACAGGAATTATCTGGGCTCCTGCAGGCATAATCCAGTTGACTCAGGGCGATGCTTTTGCAGGATTCGGAATATTAATCTACGGCGCATTAATAGTAAGCACAATTGACAATATCTTAAGGCCAAGGTTAATTGGAAAAAGAGCAAATATCAATCCCGGGATTGTCCTTATCGGCGCAGTGGGAGGAGTTGCTTCTATGGGATTTATCGGGCTTTTTATAGGGCCTTTGGCATTAGCAATATTCTTGGAAATATTCAAGTCAAGAAATGAATTTATCTAAAAGATTAAAGGCGTTATAAACACTTCAATTATAGCAGCTACAAATAAAATTAAGATAGATATTACAATTAAATCTAGAGAATCAAATAATACTTTGTTGAATTTATTTGTTCCAAAATCATGTCTGATGACTGCAATTGAAATAATTCCGCCGGCCAACCCCGCTGTAAAGTAAGCTAAAATTTCAGGAATTCCATGAGTCATATATCTCATTAATCCTAACGTGCCGATGTGAAAATATCCGGTAATCTTTCCAATGCCTGCTGCTTCTGTGTAAGTGCTCAGGTTATTCCTTATAAAGCTCCCAATAGCAGCTGAAATAACAGAAGCATTCCATGTTAAGATAAATATGGCTC
>Ga0209541_10008828_pt1 | contig 16497 bp, 15 predicted proteins | sample RifCSPlowO2_01_FD_184027 | JGI IMG/M metagenome (GOLD analysis project Ga0209541, IMG submission 184027) | Groundwater microbial communities from Rifle, Colorado - Rifle CSP2_plank lowO2_0.1 (SPAdes) (version 2) | ecosystem: Environmental > Aquatic > Deep subsurface > Groundwater | place...
ATCCGGAGCTGATTGAGCACGGCGTTTCCGGCACTCTCGTAAGTTATAATGACAGAGTTGCATTAGAGGAGGCCATTGAAGGAGCACTCCGAGACCGTGACCGCGTAGAGGGCATGACGGAAAAAGGGAGAAAATTCGTAGCAAGTTTTACCGTGGAACGCATGGTTCGGGAGACGAAGGCGGTATTGCAACAAGCCATCAAGTAACCGTGACCCCGTAGTGAGAGCTTCAGTTTGAGTAGGTTCTCCGTGTGTGTCTGCCAAAGCATAAAAACGCACAGATGGTATATTGGGGATGCCGCAGACCCTAAAAAGATTGCAAGAACATAATCAGGGATTAAATTGTTCGATCAAATTACACAGGTCAAGGAAGAGAACAGAATACTTAATGAAAGGTCACAAGGGTTTCCTCATGGAACATCGTCGAACAATTAATCAAACTGAAACTCTATTACGTCGAGCGAGGGAGAAGAGCAAGTGTCCTCATTTGCTCTTCAACCGAGCGACGACGTGGACAAGTCTTAACTTACTACGGGGATGAATATTCTTATGTTTTCAAATGATAGGGCGATCTTTGAAAAGGACTCTTCCGTCCGGGTGAGATTGCTCGAGCAAGTGGAGTTTGCTGGGAAACTTCACGTCATTGTGCTTGGCACAAAAGGAACGGGTACGGCTGAAGAAAAAGTGGGCAAGCATTTGATTATTTACAGCACGCAGTCTACCAATCGTTTCTTTTACATGAGTGACGCGTACCACCTTGGTCGGCGTATCATCCAAAAACACAAAGATGACTGGCTTGTCACCGCACAGGACCCGTTTTGGTCAGGGCCCGCCGCATTTCTCCTCGCACGGACTTCCGGCTCCGCATTTCATCTCCAGCTTCACACGGACATTTTTTCTCGCGGATGGCGCGGCCGATCGTTACTACGAAGGCTCCTCCATCCCTGGTTGTTTTTCCGTGACATGAACGAACTGCGCTCCCTTTTGGAGAGACTTCTTTACCCGATGGCGTTATTTCTTTTGCGCCACGCGGACGGCGTGCGTGTCATTTCGGAGCGACTTGCTCGAAGCGTGCGCTCCCTTGGGGTTCCTGCCGAGCGAATAACGAAGGTGCCGATCTTTACCGATACACAGTATTTTTTTAACGCAACGCCGACGTTCGATCTTCATCGATCCTACCCGGACTTTTCCCGCATCGTACTTTCGATTGGGCGTCTACAGCCCGAAAAGAACTATCACGGTCTCATCCGCGCCTTTGCACGGGTGCACAAAGAACACGACGACGCGCTCCTGCTCATTGTTGGAAGCGGCCCGGAACGCGAACGACTGTTGTTCCTTGCTGCATCGCTCGGGCTTGAAGATTGTGTAAAGATTCTTCCTTGGGCGCGTGACGTTGCCACGTATTACAAGACCTGTGATGTCTATGTTCAGCCGTCGACGTACGAAGGGTGGGGGCTTGCGGTCATTGAGGCGATGGCCTCCGGCGCCCCCGTGGTCATGACCGATGTTGGGTGCGCGGGGGAGATTGTCATTCCCGAGGAAACCGGCCTCGTCGTTCCCGTCGGTGACGAAAAAGTCCTTACGCATGCGATCAGCCGCCTTCTTGACAATCATGCATTTGCGCTTACGCTTGCAACAAACGGGCATAGAGAGGTGAAAAAACTTGCAACAAAAGCGGAAACACTTATGTTGTATAAAACGAGCTGGCAGCAAGCCCTTCTTCGTGGACACCAACGACGTAAAAACTAATCGGAATACCTCTTTTTCGCGTCGCTCGCTCAGACGTGAAAACGAAGACGTACCCACCCCGCTCGCTCGCTTAGCGAATAAGAGCGTCGTCATTATCGGGGGCGGGACTGGCACCTTTACCGTACTCTCTGGACTGAAACACTACGGGGTGGATCTGACAGCCGTGGTTACCATGGCAGATGACGGTGGCTCGACCGGGCGCCTGCGTGACGAGTTCGGTGTTCTTCCGCCGGGAGATCTCCGTCAATGCCTCGTTGCACTCTCGGAGGCTGACCAGGTCATGCGCAAGCTTTTTAATTATCGCTTTGACAAGGGAGAGCTTGCGGGACACGCCTTTGGGAATATTTTCATCTCAACGCTCGAGAAAGTCACCGGGTCTCTCGATAGGGCGCTTGACGTTGCAGGAAGAATTCTCAATATCCGAGGTCGCGTGATACCTGTTACGCTTTCCAAGGTAAGTCTTGTCGCGGAACTTAAGAACGGCAAGGTGCTTCATGGTGAATCCGCTCTTTCAGATTATCAGCTTGTCTCGCGATTCGGCGTGAAGAAGATTTTTTTGACGCCGAAAGCGAAAGCAAACCCGAAAGCCCTTCGTGCGATCAAAGAGGCGGATCTCATTGTCGTAGGACCGGGCAACCTCTATGCATCGCTTATTCCGAACTTTCTTGTGGCTGGGATCGGGCGTGCGCTCATCGCATCAAAAGCAAAAAAGGTCTATGTGGCGAATCTCATGAACAAGAACGGACACACCGATGACTTTTTAGTTTCCGACTATGTGCGCGTGCTTGAGGCGGCGGTCGGCTCGCCTGCGCGTGGACGCCCGCGGGCAGGCAAGAAAGGAGTGTTTGATGCAGTCGTTTATAACACAAAAAAGCCGGCGGGAGCCCTGCTTCGGAAATACGCCGATGAGGGTGAGCCGGTCGTCTGTGGGCCTAAATCTGCCTTTGGTAGATCGGACGAACGATTTCCGCGAAATCGTTTTAGCCCGGAGTGTCTAAAAGGAGACTTTGAGCTCATCGGCACCAATCTTCTTGCGGACGATTTGGCAAAAACGGCGAAGAAAGATATGCTCCGTCGTACACTTATACGTCACGATTCGGAGAAGTTGGCAAAAGTCCTTATGAGCTTAATCAATTAGTGTGTCCCATATGTCTATGTCTCACGGGGTGAATATTGGGTTTATCGGGCAGGGGTGGATAGGAAAAAACCTTGCGGATCATTTTGAGGAACGGGGTTTTTCGACTGTCCGTTATGCAAAGGAAGAACCGTATATTCAAAATAGAGAAAAGGTAAGGGAGGCAGATATCGTGTTTATTGCGGTTCCCACGCCTTCAACACCGACCGGTTTTGACGACCGCATTCTTCGCGGTGTTCTTTCCGATGTCGGAAAGGGGAAAATCGCCGTCATCAAGTCTACGATACTCCCCGGAACGACGGACGACATCGCGAGTAAGTTTCCGGATATCTACGTCTTTCATGCGCCGGAATTTCTACGCGAGACCTCTGTTCGGCACGACATTGACTATCCCGACCGCAATATCGTCGGTGTCCCCGAACAACATTTTGAAAACCCGACGTGGTTAGAAAAAGCGGAAATGGTCATGTCGGTACTCCCAAGGTCTCCATATAAAAGCATCTGCAGAGCGGCTGAAGCGGAATTGACAAAGTATGGAGGCAACAATTTTCTCTACGCGAAAGTAGTGTTCATGAACCTGATGTATGATCTTGCGCAGGAACATGGTGCACGCTGGGATGTGCTCGCAGAAAACATGAAAGCGGATCCGCGTATCGGCGCTTCCCATATGCAACCGGTTCATCAATATTCGCACATGGGAGAGACCCAGGGGCGCGGAGCGGGCGGGCACTGCTTCATCAAGGACTTTGCGGCGTTTCGACAACTCTATGAAAAAACACATCCGAAGGACGAAGAGGGAATTGCACTTCTTCGCGCGTTTGAAGGCAAAAATAACAGACTTTTACGAGAGACAGGAAAAGACCTCGATCTCCTTGAGGGGGTCTATGGCTAAAACCCCGTCTTTGCGGGGTTCGCCCGACCATTTGAACGAGAGTTCGAATGGTTTAGGGAGAGGAGAATTAGTGTTTTTTTTTGCTACCACAACAATATTTTTTTCGCTACTTCTGCCCGCCCGCCCGCCCTTCTCGCGGTGTGGCAGGTGTGCAATAGTGCTGATATTGGTTACCGCAAATCCGTTTTGAGTGAGTAGCGCGAAGAGCTCCCTTTCGGTGAACGTGTGCAGATAACGCGGCTCTTTATTTTTTCCAAATGTGAGCATAAGGTCGCGGGCACCAAGCGGCGTAAGTCCGAGGATGCTTTGGAGTGCGGTCACGAGTAGTTTTCCGAAATGGTGAAGGTTCCAAAGTTCCCACGCGGTGAGGACAAAGATACCACCCGGACGAAGTACGCGGGCCGCTTCGCGGAAAAATTTCGTGCGAAGTTCATTTCCGGGAATATGGTGGACAGTAGCAAAGGAATACGCAACGTCAAATGTGTCGTCGGGGAAGGGAAGTGCGGTTGCATCACCAACAACAAACTTTCCTAGAGGATGCAGGCGTTGTGCCTCGCGGATAAGCCCACCTGAATAATCGATCCCTGTGTATTGCGCGTGTCTTTCGTTAATGAGCGGAAAAAGTCGTCCGTTCCCGCAACCGATATCAAGAACGTCGCCGCCCCGCTTTGTATATTCAACAAGGAAGGCGAGTTCGTCCCAGAACTTCGAGCGTGAAGCGGAAAACTCCTCTGCGACACGGTCATAAGTTTTCCGCGTTTCCGCGGCTATTTTTTGCGCTTCTTCCTCCTTCATATTGTTTCTGTTAGTGTAAGTGGAACCAATGTTGTTCGCAAACGTCAAAACTGAAGAAGATATCGAAAAACTCAAGAAACGGATCATCAAAGACCCTGTGTTTTCCATTCGCCTCGAGCGGGTGAGAAAGGCAATGCAATATCCCAAAGATGGTGTTCTCCATACCGACAAGCGTGGAGTTGGCATGCGTATGCCGACCAAAGCCGAAGTGTTGGCACTGTATCGCGAACTTGTGGAGGAGGGCGCTGAACCGGTGAATCTATTGGCTGAGAGAGCGCTTCGGAAATTGAAGACAAAGTCGAATTCGGGGATTGCCGTGGTCTCGCTTCTCACCAAGCCGTTCCCATGCCCGGGACGATGTACGTACTGCCCGACTGAAGAGAACATGCCCAAAAGCTATCTTTCGAAAGAGCCGGCCGCCGCACGCGCTTTAATGAATGACTTTGATCCGTATCTTCAGATCACGAATCGTTTGAAGGCGCTCGAAATGAACGGTCACCCGGTCGACAAGATCGAGATGATCGTCATCGGCGGGACATGGAGTTTTTATCATCCGGCGTATCAGGAGGAATTTCTTATCGGCTGCTATCGCGCGTGTAATGACTACGGCCCGGGGGCAGACTCTTCGACAGGGGCTTCGACTGAGCTCAGCCGAATGTCCTCAGGGCGAGACTCACGAAACGAAGCGTACACTGACCGTCTTACATATTTACTTGAGCTCCAAGACAGGAATGAGCACGCACGCTGTCGCATCATCGGGCTTTCCATTGAAACGAGGCCCGACTATATTACTGACTTTGAAATTGAACGCCTTCGTGCGCTTGGTGTGACGAAGGTGGAGATCGGCGTCCAGCATTTAGACGATGATGTGCTCAAATTGACGAAGCGCGATATGAAGATCAAACAGGTGAAAGAGGCGACCGAGCGGTTGCGAAACGCGGGGTTCAAAATAGTCTACCACATGATGCCGAATCTCCCTGGATCAACAAAAGCGCGCGATATTGCAATGTTCGGGGAACTTTTCTCGGGAGAAGATTTTCAGCCGGACATGCTCAAGATCTACCCATGCATGGTACTTGAGCATAGCGAGCTTTATGAAACGTGGAAGAAAGGTGGATTTACTGCATACACCGACCAAGAACTTATCGAGGTTGTTCGCGGTGCGAAAAAGTTCGTTCCGCCTTATGTGCGCATCCTTCGTGTCTATCGCGATATTCCCGCGAGTTACATTAAGGCGGGAAGTACCATCTCAAACCTGCGTCAGGAAATGGACAGGGATATGCAGAAAAATGGCTGGCAGTGCAAGTGTATTCGCTGTCGCGAAATTCGGGAAGGAGAAGTCAACGCCGACGATTTTACCCTTTCACGTATTGAGTATCGCACAAAAACCGGCACGGAAGTATTTCTTAGTTTTGAGGAGAAAACAGAGAAAAGGCTAAGCCTTTTGACAAAAAAAGGCTTAGCCTTTTCTCGGCTCGTGGCGTTCACCCGCTTACGTCTTCCTGATCAACACGGGGAGAATGCACCGCTTTCTGTTCTTCATGGCGCAGCGCTCATTCGCGAGCTACACACGTATGGCCGGCATACTCCGGTCGGCGGGGAGGGAGAACAGAGTCAGCATGTTGGCTTTGGCCGTCAGCTTATGGCCGAAGCGGAGCGTATCGCTAAGGATGCTAGCTACAAAAAACTCGCGGTAATCTCCGGCATCGGCGTGCGCGAGTATTACCGCAAGCTCGGCTATCACCTCGAAGGGACATATATGGTAAAATATTTGTGATGATAAAGAATTGGTTTGCTCCCGACAGTCCGCATCGCTATTTTCTCTGCGTCATTTTGATCGTCGCGGCACTCAATATTTTCGTTCGCCTACATTTTTTGCCGCTTACGCTTGGTGGGGATGCGCCTGGTTATTTAAATAATGCACAGATCATAAGCGGAGAACCTGGCACGCCTTTTCCCGGACGACTCCTGAAACCGCTCACACCGCTTTTTATCGCACTTTTTGCACCGCTTTTTCACGGCGACATGGTGTCGGGATTTGTCATGCTGAATGTACTTTGTTATGCCCTCTTTGCACTCGCGGCATACGCCCTGCTTTTGTTATTCACCGCTGACCGTTTTCTTGCGATGCTCGTGACGCTCATGCTCATTTCGACCTATCCGATACTGGAGTACGGGTTGGATCTGGAATCAGACATGGGCTCGTGGCTTCTTTTTGTTCTGACGATCTTTGGTTCCGTACGTTATTATCGCGCGGCATCGTGGAAGAATTTCGGTATCGCCGCCGCTGCTGTTGTTGTCGGTCTTTTGTGGAAGGAATATGCGATTCCCGCCGGAATATTTCTTGGACTCGTCGTGCTATTCGAGCCGACGCGGACGTGGAAAGAAAAATTTTTCCGTATATTTATTCTCGCCGCCTTTTCAGCTCTTGCGGTCGGTATCATGCAGTGGATCATTTATGCGAAGTATCACTACACCTATATTGATTTTTTCCGAGAGGCGGCAACCACTTCGCCTTCGCAATCACAACGTCACCTCTATTTTATTGGGAAGAGCCTTTTTGCAGTGTTCCTGCTCGGCTGGGGCTTGGTGTTTTCCGGTTTGTGGCACTGGCGCTCGCTTTCGCGCCCCGATCGATGGACACTCGCACTGCTTTTTCCGCCGTCGATGATGTTTCTCCTCTGGACATTTGTGTCCTCGCGGCTCTATTATATAGTGGCACCACTCCTCGCCATCCTCGCACTTCATGGTTTGCGATCGCTGAGTGAGCGCCGTCTGGTGCAGGTGTGCATCGTGATTGCTATCATGGTCGGCAGTTACGCATGGCTTTTCGCGAGCGGGACTTTTCGCGTTTTTCTTCAATAAAAAATGAAACTCTCCATCATCATCCCGGTCTACAATGAAGCGGCAACACTCCGCGATATTTTGAAACGCGTTGATGAGACGAAATTTCCCATCGATAAGGAGATGATCATCGTCGACGACTATTCCACTGATGGGACACGCGACATTCTCAAAAATGAATATGAGGGGAAATTTACGATACGCTACCATGACAAAAATTATGGTAAGGGCCATGCGGTGCGTACCGGCATCGCCGCGACGACGGGGGAGTATGTGACCATTCAGGATGCTGATCTCGAATATGACCCGGCGGACCTGGTCCCAATGTTAGAGAAGATGATGGCAGAGGACCTCCCCGTGCTCTTTGGCGCGCGAAATGAGATCTCAAATCGCAACCGCCCCAGTGGCACCTCTTATTATTTTGGTGGCGCCATCGTGACCTTTTTCATGAATCTCCTCTACCATCAGCATCTCACTGATGGTATGACATGCTACAAAATGTACAAGGGAGATTTCTTGAGACGTCTGCCGCTCAAAAGCGAGCGCTTCGAACTCGAGCCGGAGTTGATGGCACTTACCGCAAAACAAGGTATCACGATCGAAGAATTTCCCATTTCCTATAGGCCGCGAAATGTTTCGGAAGGAAAAAAGATCAAGTGGATTGACGGCGTTCGTTGCATCGCGATACTCATCAAATACCGCTTTTAGCCCCGTGGCAGGTGCTACCAGAGAGGATATTTTGGGGCTTACAGAGGTGTGGCGAGACAGGCCAGATATCTCGTATTACAATGAAATAAACATTCTCACATTCTCAAGAATGTAAGAATGAATCATTCTTGGCACATAGCATATGAAAAAAACGAAACAATTAGAACGATACTTTAAAGGCGCAGCAAACCACAGGCGGCTGGACATTTTATTTTTGATCGATAGGAGCGATGGAATGACGCTGAATGAGATCACCGAAGCCCTTGGCTGCAACATCAAGACGATCTCTGAGCACACGCGACGACTTGTTCAGGCCGGCCTCTTGAACAAGAAATATCGGGGGAGGGAGGTGGAGCACTCCCTTTCGCCGTACGGACAAAGATTCGCATCCTTTGCACGGAAATTCTAATATTCTTGAGAATGTGAGAATGATTTTATGAGACTACTTATTTTGACCCAGAAGATCGACAAGAACGACGATGTGCTCGGCTCTTTCCATAGATGGATTGCCGAGTTTGCAAAGCACAGCGAGGAGGTTCTTGCCGTCGGACTTTCAGTCGGAGAACACCATTTTCCGGAAAACGTTCGGGTTTTTTCTCTCGGCAAGGAATCCGGTGTGTCTCGCCTTAGATATCTGTGGAATTTTTATCGGCTCATCCTTCGTGAGCGAAAAAATTATGATGCAGTATTTGTGCACATGAATCCCGAGTATGTAATTTTGGGCGGAATACCATGGAGGGTGATGAGGAAGAAGGTTGGATTTTGGTATACACACAAAAGTGTTGACCTGAAGCTACGGCTTGCCACACACTGCACAGATGTCATATTTTCTGCTTCCCCCGAGAGTTTTCGTATCAATACACCTAAATGCCATATTGTGGGCCACGGCATCGATACGGCCCGTTTTTTGGGCATAAAACGCATTCCCGACGGCATATTCCGCGTCCTCTCAGTCGGAAGGCTTTCACGGACGAAAGGGTACAGCACACTTCTTGGTGCGCTCGATACGTTGAAGGATGAAGGCATTCCGTTTGAAACAAAAGTCGTCGGCGGTCCGGCGACCGAAGAAGACAAGGTATACGTGAATGAACTGAAGGGGGAAATTTCGCGTCGGGGCTTGGAGAAAACATTAGGTCTCGTCGGTCCGGTTCCGCACAATAAGATCGAGCCTTACCTTGCAAGCGCCGACCTCTTTGTGAACATGTCGGGGACGGGTAGTCTCGATAGGGCAGTGCTCGAGGCGATGGCATCGGGAATTCCAGCATTGACTTCAAACGAAGGATTGCGAACTACACTCGCCGGATTCGAAGAGACCTGCATGTTCAAAGAAGGAGATGCAAAAGATTTTGCTGAACACATTTGTGCATTCATGCAGATGCCGGAAGATGACCGAAGAAAACTGGGGGAGCGACTTCGAGAGGTTGTCGAGAAGTCTCACAATCTCAAAAAACTTATTCCGCAAGTCCTCAAATTATATTAAGGGACCCACCACATGGAATCGTCCAAACACATTGTCGTTTTTTCTCACGGATTCGGAGTCCGAAAAGACTCCCGAGGTCTCTTCTCTGATATTGCCGCCGCCCTTCCCTGCGTTGAACCGGTGATGTTTGATTACAATGAAATAGACGATGCCAAAAATACGGTCACGGTCCGTCCGCTCGCGCAACAAAGTGAGATGCTAAGAGGAGTCCTGCGAGAGATCAAAGAGTCTGCGCCGAATGCCGTCGTTGACCTCATCTGCCACTCCCAGGGTTCTATCGTGGCGTCGCTTGCCATGCCAACAGGAATCCGCAAGACGGTTTTTCTTGCCCCACCGGTGAACATAAATTCCAATCGGATGCTTGAAGCATTTCGTTCGCGCCCAGGTTCGGAAATTAACATGGAGGGCATCTCAAAGATCGCAAGGAGAGACGGCAGTACCACGATTGTCCCCTCCGAATTTTGGGCTGAGCGAAAGAATCTGCGGCCTCTCGAGCTTTATGGTGAATTCGCTCATCATACGAATCTCGCGATCATAAAAGCAAACCAGGATGAAGTACTCGAGGAAGTGAGTTTTCAAGGCTTAGGTTCAAGTGTCGAGGTCGTGTCACTTTCCGGGGACCACAACTTTACCGGCAACGCGAGGGGGCCGTTGTTGGAAGTCATAAAAAAATTACTCATCTAAATATAAAATGCCCGCTTCATTCTGGCACTTGTTCAACGTGGGGAGGGTTATTCCCTCATCGAATTCTAGAAGGGCGGGATCTCGAAGAAACTCCGCCGCCGCACATTTGGTTTCCGCCTCGCACGAGTTCTCGTAATCCTGTGGCGGTACCGGCATTTTCAAAAAAAGAACGAACTTCGGCATTCTGGTACCTCCCCATGCTCTGAACGCATTTAACGTACATCACATTGTTGTTTTTGTAAACTATCGGATGGAGTTGAAGAGTGCGAGGGTGCGCACAACCATTTATCGATAAAATGGTTATACTGAGCGTATAATCTGCATACGTGGAGAAAGCATGAAACCGCAAGTGGAAAAAAATCATTACGCATTTGATCGTTACGTTGGTTTTGACCGATGGGTGAGTTATCATACACAAATAAAGGAAACACTCTTGCTTTTCCCCGAGAGTATTCTCGAAGTGGGTCCTGGTGACGGCGTGTATCGCAATTACCTTGAATCACAAACGAACGTACGCTATCAGTCCCTCGACATCGATCCGGAACTCAAGCCGGACATTGTCGGGAGTGTGACGGCGATCCCGCTTCCCGACAATGCGGTGGATTATGTCGTTGCGTTCGAAATACTTGAGCATCTCCCGTTCGAGGAGTTTCCCCGTGCACTTGCGGAAATCGCCCGTGTGGGCAAGAAGGGGGCGGTCATCAGCTTGCCGCATTTTGGGCCTCCGATAAAACTGTTATTCAAGCTCCCGTTTTTACCCGAGATTTCTTTTGCGATGAAAATTCCCTACATGCCCCAGCATCGTTTCAATGGCCAGCATTACTGGGAACTCGGGAAGAAAGGTTACTCGGTCTCGAGGATCTTGAACGAGCTCGAGCGCTTCTTCGTTGTTGAAAAGCATTTTGTGCCGTTCGAGAATCAGTACCATCACTTTTTTGTTCTTGTCAAGCGTGCACGCGCATAACACCGGGATATGTCGAACACAGATATTAAGAATTGGTACAATGCCGTGATTCCTAAGCGTGACGCGGAGGGTGCATACGAATACGACCGATGGTTCAAGAACCCGATCCAGCGCGCGGGGTACGAGATGACAAAACAAGCGATTGTTCGACGCGTGTTTGACGACGACTCGCTCAACCCAGTGCGTATCCTTGAACTCGGCCCGGGTGCGGGGACGTGGACCAAACTCCTGATCGGACGTTTCCCCGATGCATATTTCGACTTACTCGATATTTCGAAGGAGATGCTCGCTCGCGCCACCCAGGTGCTCGGCAATAAAGAGAAGGTGCGTTTCATTGAATCGGACATCCTCAACTGGGAGCCGGAAGGGAAGTACGATTATTTTTTTTCCTCCCGCGTCTTGGAATATATCGACGATAAAGAAAAACTCTGCAAGAAGATCTTTTCGGTTCTTGAAGAAGACGGTCGGGGTTTTCTTATCACTAAAATGCCGCACTATGAGCGTGAACGCTTCCTTGAACGTAGATCGAGTGAGTTCCACGAGGGGCAGATCGCTCCGGGTGCACTCCGAGATGCACTCCTCGCCACCGGATTTATTGATGTGGATTGCTATCCGGTGACGACGAGTATCCCATTTTTTCACTCGGCCCGGCTCAATCTTGTTCTCGGAAAACTCTTCGCCCGCTGGCCACTTGGTCCAATCAGCATGTTTTTTGCCGAATCGTACTGCGTCCTCTTTCGTAAGCCGGAAGATTTTAAACTATGATCATTGAACTGGTCGGTTTGCCCGGGAGCGGAAAAACTACATTTGCCAAACGTCTTGCGGATGACGGGCGTTGGACTGTGGTCTCGATCACAGGGATCGGCGAACTCTTTTTTTATAACGTGCTCTTTTTTTCATGCCACCCCGTTCGTTTTATTCGAGGCCTGTGCTGGCTCTATCACTATCGCGGTCTTCGAGAACTTTGGTACACGAAATTCGTAAACTTATTCCTGGTGCACAATGCGAAATACATGAAAGCGGGGAAGTATCCCCGTGCAGTCATTGATCAGGGTCACCACCAAAACATCGCTTCACTTTTTGACGTGCGGGTTTCCGACGAAGCGCTTGATCGCTACGCGAGGACTCTCCCAAAGCCGGATCTCCTGTGTTTTTTTGTCGCTGACGATGAGACGCGAACAAAACGATTGGTGGGACGTGGTTACGGTGCACGCGGCGAGATGAATGAGGACTACCGGGAGGCGTGGGAAGATGCGCGTGCCAGGCACTTCGAACACGTTTACCTTTCTCGCGAAGGTCTTTCATTTCCGACCGAAACGGTGACACCAGATGACGAAGGCGAAAAGTTATACAGTATCGCCCATGCTCGAATGTGGCATTTTGTCCTTCATGGGCGAATGCCGACGGAGAAAGCGCATGGATTACAGATTGCAAAGACGATAGAAGCGCTTCGTGAAAAGGGGGTTTACGTAGCATTGTGGATTCCACATCGCGAAAATTCCATCACCATTCCCGTGGGAGAGTATTATGACATTCTCACACCATTTCCCGTGCGCACTTTCCCCATACCGAATTTGTTGCGTTTTCCGCGATTTTTTGGGCAACTGCGATTTTGGCTCGATGCTCTCGGTTTCCTCTTTGTCTTGGCATTCACTCGCACTGACCGTGAAGGGGTCTTTTTTACCCGCAACCCCGAATTAGCATGGCTATTAAAAATGAAAGGCACGTCAGCGTGGTATGAGGCGCATACTTTTCCGTCGTCAAAAGTCTGGCTGCTCAAATTTTTTCTCGCGCACATTGACGGTATCATCGCCAACTCGGAGGGGACCGCCAACGCATTTGTCAAGCACAGATTTTCCAATGTGCATATTGTGCGAAATGGCGCTGACATCAAACAGTTTGTGGGCGCTCCAACACAAGGAGATGCGCGCGCCCTCCTCAATCTTCCGAAAGATAAGAAAATCGTTACGTATGTCGGTGCTTTTTATGCGTGGAAAGGCGTACCACTTCTCCTTGAAACTTGGGAAAAGTATTTTGGGAAGCAAGACGATCTCCTCCTCATGCTTGTTGGTGGGATCAGGGGCGACATGGAAAAATACGGTGGCATCGAAGCCTATCGGAGGTCGACAAATGTGTTGCTTGTGCCTCATGTGCCCGCCGCGAAAGTTCCGCTCTACCTTATTGCCACTGATGCACTCGTACTTCCGAATACTCCGACAACAGAGGAGTCCGTCCACTACACCTCCCCGATCAAACTTTTCGAATATATGGCGTCTGGGCGTCCGATCATTGCCGCGGACCTCCCGAGCATCCATGAGATCCTTTCGCAAGAGGCAGGGCTCTTCTTTCGCGCCGGAGACGGCGACGCACTCGCGGCCGCAATTATCACCACGCTCCGCAATCTAGATGAGGCAAGAATTCGGGCATCTCGCGCGCGCGCCGATGTTGTAAAATACAGTTGGGTGGGGCGCGCACAACTCCTGCTTAATATCGTAAGAGGGCACACAAAAAGTCGCGTGAATACCCATGCGCAGTTTTTAAAAACGATCACGGTAGGCGGAATTCTTGGTGTGCTCTACCTCACCCTCATCTATGTGCTCACCACTCATTTCGGTCTCTGGTATGCGTTCTCGGTTGCGATTGCTTACGCGGTCATCTTTGTGTCGAACTTCCTGTTACTCAAACTTATCTTCGTCGGCGGTGAGCGGCACGTTGCACACGAACTTTCGCGTTACGCCGCGCTCGTGGTTGCCAATTTTTTTGTGAACGAGTTTATAACTTATATTCTTGTCGAAAAGCTTAATATGTGGTATATGTTAGCTCAATTCCTTGTTGTTGGCGTGCTTGCGGTCGTGAACTTTTTTATCTACCGGTCTCAAGTGTTCCAGACGGTACAACAAAAGGAGTAGTAACCTTTATCTTATGAAGCTTTCCGTTGTCATTCCCATCCATAACGAAGCCGAAAGTATCCCGCTATTTCGCGAAGATCTTACCAAAGCCCTCGGTCAATTCGTGGGCGGTTATGAAGTTGTTGCCGTTGACGACGGTTCTACTGATAAAAGCTGGGAAAAACTTCGCGAACTTGCGCGAACGGACGCTAGGTGGAAAGCGATTCGCCTGCGTACTCACCAGGGGCAGACAGCGGCGCTTATGGCGGGCATTCACAATGCGAAAGGAGATATCATTGTGACGATCGACGGCGACCTCGAAAACGACCCCGCGGATATTCCGAGAATCGTTTCGTTACTTGGATCCGGCGGTTGCGATATCGTCTCCGGTTGGCGGCAGCATCGCTGGGAGGACCGCGGTCTTTCCCGTCGTCTGCCGTCGCGCATTGCCAACTGGCTCATTTCACGTATTACCGGCCTTTCGCTCCACGACCACGGCTGTACGCTCAAGGCATACAAGAGGGAGGTTTTTGACGGCGTTGAACTTTATGGAGACATGCATCGGTTCGTGGCGGCATATCTCTCGTGGAAGGGCGCGCGTGTGACAGAAGTCCCCGTCACGCATCGTTCTCGTCGGTTTGGGGCGTCGCATTACGGCGTTTCACGAACCTTTCGCGTTCTCCTCGACCTGGTAGTCATGAAATTCTTGAACACGTACATGAACCACCCGATACGATTTTTTGGCGGAATCGGCTTCGTTTCTTTCTTGCTCGGCTTCTTTGCCGCTTTTCTTGCCGTCGTATTGAAACTTTTACATTTCGCTGATTTGGTCGAGACACCGCTTCCGGTATTTTCGGCACTGTTTATTATCGTCGGCGTTCAAATGATCGTCATGGGAATCCTTGCCGAAATGCTTATGCGCACGTACTACGAATCACAAGGGAAAAAACCCTATGTGATCTCGGAGAAGATAAATCTCACTACGTAATTTATGTGCGGAATTACGGGTTTCGTGGGGACTGGGGAAGAGAGTGATGTGCGCCGAATGATAAGGAGCATTCGCCATCGCGGCCCCGATGACGAGGGAGTCTACTGCGCGGAAGGTGTCGGACTCGGCCATGCCCGGCTTTCGGTCATTGATCTCACGCCATCAGGGCATCAGCCTATGTGGAATGCGTCCCGCTCAATAGGGATTATTTTTAACGGTGAGATCTATAACTTCCTTGAACTGAAGAAGATGCTTGTCGAAGGCGGCTACCGTCCTACGGGCACGTCGGACACCGAGGTGATCCTTGCGCTCTATGAAAAGTACGGCGAGCAATGTTTCGCACACCTTGATGGTATGTTTGCCATCGCGCTTTATGATCGCTCGTGTAAAAAATTACTGCTCGCCCGCGATCGCATGGGGGAGAAACCCCTCTACTTCGGGCGTTTTGACGACACGCTTCTGTTTGCTTCGGAGCCAAAGGCAATACTTCTCCACCCCAAAGCGAAGAAAGAGATTAATGTCCGCGCGCTCAATATGTATTTTGCGCTCGACTATGTTCCGACACCGCTCTCTATTTGGCAGGGAGTGGAGAAGCTCGCGCCAGGAACATTCCTCGTCTATGAAGCAGGCAAGATCCGCAAAGAACGTTTTTGGAATCCCGATTTCTCGGAAATAACGATCGGAGAGAACGAGGCACGGGAGGAGCTCGATCTTCGCTTGAAACACGCAGTATCTTCCCGTCTTGTTTCCGATGTGCCGCTTGGGATATTTCTCTCAGGGGGGCTCGATAGTTCGACGATCGCTTATTACGCTGCACTGGCGAAACGGACGGAAGGGAAGAAGATACACACCTTCTCGATTGGTTTTGCCGAGCGAAGTTTTGACGAGTCGCGTTATGCCGAGGAGGTTGCAAAACATCTGGACACTATTCATCATCATAAAATGCTTTCGGGTGAAGATTCACTCGAGGTGATACCCGAGATATTTTCTCTGCTCGACGAACCGATGGCCGATGCATCGATCATCCCGACCCGTCTTCTTTCGCAGTTCACCAAAGAACATGTCACCGTTGCGTTGGGGGGTGACGGTGGCGACGAACTCTTTGCGGGATATCCGACATTTCAAGCGGAGTGCATGATGGGTTTCTACGATGTCATTCCTCAAATACTCCGCAAAGGTGTCATTGCGCCCGCAATCGCATACCTCCCGTCGACGACACGGAATTTCAGCATGGAATTTAAGCTTAGGAAGTTTCTCGAAGGCGCCGATGATACGAATATGGTGCGTCGTCACATGCGTTGGCTCGGCACTTTTAACGAATGTGAACGCCAAAAACTGTTTACCGAAGACTTGTGGCGTTCAATAGAGAAG
>Ga0209541_10008829_pt1 | contig 16496 bp, 17 predicted proteins | sample RifCSPlowO2_01_FD_184027 | JGI IMG/M metagenome (GOLD analysis project Ga0209541, IMG submission 184027) | Groundwater microbial communities from Rifle, Colorado - Rifle CSP2_plank lowO2_0.1 (SPAdes) (version 2) | ecosystem: Environmental > Aquatic > Deep subsurface > Groundwater | place...
TACGATTTCTGACTTGCGCGCCACCAAAAAATTCTTCTAAAAAGGAAAAGAGTATTTTGCTTGGCTCTGCTCTGAACGAGCAGGCGGCGGCTTTCCTTTGTCCGCGCCCAAGTGGAATTCATTCGTTGTTTAAGACCAGCAATGGTGATATAATACGAATTATAGAAAGATGTAGTTAATAAAATCGTTATTTTATGGAATTTTCCCCTATAGCCATAGTTTATTTCATTGGATACCTAACCGCGATTATCGCGATCGTTGTATGGTTCCGGAAAATAAAAAAAAGCGGAGAGAAAATTCCTCTTAGGGCCAAGATTTTTATGGCCTTTATTGTATTGTCGGGTCCGTCTGTCATTGCGGTCATATTTTCGCCAAACCAGTTACCGGTATCGGAAAATCTTCCGTCCAGTACGTATTATGTAAAGCCGGATACCGCCAACGTGCGCGAGTGTCCGTCAACTTCATGCAAGATACTTTCCACGCTTTCTCAAAATACGGAGCTTGCGTTCCCCGGAGACCTTTTTGACAAGTATCCCGATTGGGTCGAGGTTACTTTTCCGGATGGCGGAGTGGGGTATGTAAGCAAAACCGTGCTTTCTTCAGAAACACAAGCGAGAGTACAGATAGAAACACCCTCCCAACCGCGGGGAAATGAAATCCTTTTGGGAGAAGGAGATTTTGAGCCACTTGATATCGGCTATTCATATGTATTCTCGTTTTGCGTTCCCGAATCCGCGCGTTCCGGCGCGACGTGCGGCGGCTTGGCCGGTAAGACAGACAGCCCCGTTGGAGGCTCTCCGCCTTATTCTATTTCTAAAGCTTCCGGATTTTTACCGCCCGGGATGACTCTGGAATTGAACGGTCTGCTTTCCGGTTCGCCGACAACAGCGGGAACTTATAATTTTAAACTGTGCGCCAAAGACTTACAGATGAACCAGGGGTGCGAGGATTACACGATAGTGGTGAAAAAAACCGAAACCGCTCCCGTTATACCAAAAGAAGAGCAGGCGGAATACTCGGCGACAATTGATAGTGCGTCTTGTAAAAAATCTAACTGTACAAAATTTTACTGTGATTATGTCGTAACCGCAGCCGGAACAGCAACGGGTCCTGTTGGAGCTGAATTTTCAATAAACGGCGCGTACAATTATGAGACAGACTCCATTATCGACCGCCAGATATATTTGGGCGATGGTTACTCGCAGATAATCTCCAATTCGTGGTCAGGGACCAAAGATGTTCCGAGTGCGACAGGCTATACTAGGGAAGCTGGCGAATCGCCAACGACAAGTTGGCAACTAACCACGAGCATTCCGAATGTTGACATGGAATTCGTTACAGGACCATTCGAAACGGGAGTTGGAGTAGGAATTTGGTATCGCAGCATAAAGGTGTATAAAACGCACGAAATTGTTACTTGCAATTAAATAACGAATAATGAAGCTGCTTAATAAAAAATGGAAATGGGTGGTGGTGATAATTTTATTGCCGATAGTCGCCATACTCCTCTTCTGGTTTTATACATATGTGTTTTGGACCTGTTGTGAGGAGCCGGAGGGCGGCTGGAAAACGATGAATTTATCGGAGATGTGCGAAAAAGCGGGAGGAAATTACATTGAAGAACTGACGGTTTGCCAACTGCCGGCATCGGATGCCGGGAAAGCATGTAATGATTCTTCCAAATGCGAGGGTTTCTGCGAAGCCAAATTATCCTCGGAAGAAATATCAAAAATCGTAAAGGGAGAGCAAGTGGAAAAGACCGGAACCTGCGGACGATGGAAGGATGGTTTTAACGGATGTTTTTATGTAGTAGAAAACGGCTCGGTTGAGAGATTCTGCGCCGACTAACGCCGAATTAAAATGAAAAAAAATTATCTCATTTTTAAAATCTTACTTATTCTGGCGGCCTTAATCGCCTTGGCCTATTTGGTGACCCCCCCGGACAGCGAGGTTATTTTGAAAAGGCCGTGGCTGGGCACAAAGCTTATTATTCCCGAGAACACTCAAGGCCAATATGGAGATGACTTACGAATCGGCGTTGGTGACATCGGATGGGGTGATTGTGAAATAGACGGAGTAAAGGAAACTGCGGTAGTGGCAACGCTACAGATGTTTATTCGCGATAAAAACGAAGAAAATAAAACGCTGACAGTATGTATCGGGCAGAGTTTTGAGATTGATAAGTATGCGGTTACTGTGACAGACATTCACGGCGAGCTCGTCAGTTTGCGTATTCAGGAAACCTCCAATTAAAAAAGATTATAGAAATAGTAATGGGTGAAAACACTTTTCGCTTGGGCGCGGACAAAGGAAAGCCGCCGCCTGCTCGTTCAGAGCAGAGCCAAGCAAAATACTCTTTTCCTTTTTAGAAGAATTTTTTGGTGGCGCGCAAGTCAGAAATCGTAAAGAGTATTTTGCTTGGTGGCGAGCGTTAGCGAGCGGCGGCGGGGCGGAGCAAGTGGATTTTTTCAGAAATTTTTGATAAAATAAGTTCGAGCGAAATCATAAATATACTCCCGTCAGAATGTACCGTATAATAGGGTCTTAAAGTCAAAAAATAGACGCCACCTTATGCTGTTTTGGTAGATAACATTAGAGCTGGCATCAAGTGAAACAAGTTGATAAAGTCAAAAATACAAGCCGCCCTAGCTCAGTTGGTAGAGCATCGCATTCGTAACGCGAAGATCCGGAGTTCGATCCTCCGGGGCGGCTCCAAATGAATCCTTCTCAAAATGTACTACGCGTGGGGATCGCAGTGATGATATTTCGCAATGGGAAAGTACTCATAGGAAAAAGAAAAGGGGCGCACGGGGAAGGAGAGTACGCGTTTCCGGGCGGCCGTCTTGAACATGGGGAATCACTGATCGACGGTGCTTTACGCGAGATCAAAGAAGAATGCGGAATTACCGTTGGGAATATTCGATTTCAATGTGTCCTTAATGTGCTTGATTTTTTTCCTGAACACTACGTAGGGGTCGGATTCATCGCTGATTGGGTGGCCGGTGAACCGCAGGTTTTGGAACCGGACAAATGCGAAGGATGGGACTGGTATTCCCTCGATACCCTTCCTCAGCCGCTTTTTGTTCCGACCGCGACGATGATAAAAAGTTATCGGTCCGGGATGAATTTTATTGATTCAAAAAAATAACCGGTATGTCCAAGCATTCTGAATTCTGGAATAAGGAGTACAAGACATCCGAGCATCTCGCGCTTTCTAATCTACCGGCGGAAGACCTCGAGAAGTTTTGCCGCTGGGCGGAGCGGAATTATGGCCGTCGGTTCTTAAATCCGCTTGCTCGTGTGCTTGATCTCGGCTGTGGCAACGGACGGAATCTTATTTTTCTTGCACGAACATACGGTATGCGCGGGGTAGGGTACGATATCTCGAGCGAAGCGGTCAAGCTCGCGGGGCGCGCATCCCGCCTCGAAGCGAAACACGGCGGGCAGGCGAAAGAACTCCCCATAGTCTATACTGCCCGATCGATCGAGGGCGCGATAGACCTCCCCGATCACTCGGTCGACATGGTGCTCGACATGATGACCTCGCATTTTCTGAAGGAAAAAGAACGCGAGTTTTTGCGCGACGAGATCTTGCGCGTGCTGAAACCAAGCGGCTGGCTTTTCTTTAAATCGTTCCTTGCCGAGCAGGATCTTCACGTTCGACGGCTGTTAAAAGAAAATCCTGCTGACGAGAAGGACTCGTATATTCATCCGAAGCTCGGAGTGTATGAACATGTTTGGACGGAAGGATCACTCCGTGAATTTTTCGGTCCGTATTTTGATATTCAAAAGATCGAGCGTTCGCATAAGCACATGAAAGGCGGGAGAGCGTTTAAGCGCCGCACGGTGACCGCTTATCTGCAGAAACCTTTTTGAGATCACTCGTGTCATATGTCTGTTTCTGCCCTGTGTTCAGGGCGCTTTTGACACTCGTAAAATAATCTTGCTAAAACCCGTCCGGAGACATAGGATTCGAGATAGAGAGTTGTTTGACGATACTCTATAAGAAAGGAGGTTTCCATCATGGAAGAGCCTCAACGTCGGCTGGCGTTTTCGTTTGAAAAGTTTTGGACGGCAAGGGTCTGGCCAGTACTGCGCTGGGTGTTGTTTATCCCGGTTCTTTGCTGGATCGGACGCCTCGTCAGACGTTTCCTTCTCATGACCGGTTTCGCGGTCATGTTGGTCGTGTTCTGTTTCTTTCTTTCGGCGCAGATCGCGAGCGGGATCGATACGCTCTTTCCGAATTTTTTCGATGCTCTTCTCGATACCGATCAGTCTTTGATCGTGAAATTGCATGAACCCGGTTATTTTGCCGAGCAGACCGAGGTCATTTCGGAAAAAAGGGAATCGGTCGCGTGCATCTCCTCCGCGGAACATCGGGTGCTTATCGACGACCCCGCAGACATTCCTCCGTTGTTCATGGAGGCGATCCTTGCTTCAGAAGACCAAACGTTTTTTAAGCATCCAGGCTTCGAGAAGTGGGCGGTTGCCCGTGCATTTTTTAAGCAATTGCTTGGAATGAGTACGTCCGGCGCTTCGACGATCACCATGCAGCTCGCGAAAGATCTTCGGCACGGGATGGGACACCGGTCGTCAGTAAAGCAGAAGATCGGTGACATGATTATGTCGCTCCGGATCGAACGTGAATTTTCTTCGAAGCTGCAGATCCTTCGTCTGTACGTGAATACGCCGTATTTTGGCAGAGGCCAGTACGGGATAGAAGCGGCGAGCAGCGCCTATTTCGGGAAGCCTGCGAAAGAGCTGGCACTTCATCAGGTGGCGTTCATCGTTTCCCTGATCAATAAACCGGCGCTTCCGGATCGGTTGTCGACGAGAGATAAGCAGGCGAAAACTCCCGATGAGATCAAGCGGGCGAATTGGCAGATGGTTCTGCGCGGCACGCGGCGCGTGCTTACTCGCATGGAAGAGGACGGTTATATCACGGACATCGAATACGCGAGTGCGTCTGAGGCTGTCGATCGTACGTTAAATGCCCAGGTACTTGCGCGAGGGAGAAGTTGCGGTGCGAACGACTATTTCCTCGAATATATTCGCGTGCAGTACAAGGATACGCTTCCGCTCAATAAGGGCGGACTGACTATCCCTATCACACGCGATGACGGTCTTCAGGACGTACTTGCGACTGTGGTGAAAACCACGGTCAAGACCTACATTGACCGCCACCAGAATGATCCTGACAATGGAGAGTTGCGTGCCGGCGCTGTTGTCGTGCAGTTCAACGGCGATGTGCTGGCGGAAGTCGGTAACATCGACTTCAAGAAGCTCAAGTATGATGTGATGACACAGGGCTTACGTCAGCCGGGCTCTGCCTTCAAGCCGTTTACGTATACCGGACTTGTCGAATATCACACCAATCAAGTGCTTGGGGAAAACAATCCTCCGGAAACGCTTGAAGGAATCGTCGCGGAGGTTTCAAGGCGCTGTAGGGTACTCGATGCTCCGATCGGCGTATCGCTTGGCCGAGGGCGTGGTATAAAGATGATCCAGAATTTTCGCTCGAATAACCCGCGAGAAAAACAATACTGGGGCATGATGAGTTGCAAAGAAGCTGTCGCGCGCTCACAAAACGCAGCAGCAGTGCGGGCCGGACAAACTGCGGGCATGAAGAATGTCATCAGTCTTATGTATGATCGCCTTGGTATGCCTAAGCCGAAAGATGCGAGGCAGATTTGTCCGCCGTACCCGACAAGCGCAATCGGTGCTTGCGATGTAAATCCGCTCGGCATGTCGAGTCTGATCGCTCTGGTGAACGGCGGCTTCAAAGTGACGCCGAGATTCATGCACGACATCTGCAAAGATGGGGTGTCACTGCTCAATAAAGAAGAAGACGGTCGCGGGCTTGACTGTGATCTGAGGGGCGAGCGTCGCCCGGTACAGGAGCGTGTTATCCATCCTGCGGTCGCTGCGGTCATGACCGACATTTTGCAGGGACCATTGAACGATGAGTTTGGCACCACCAAATCTTTGCGCAGGGGAGTCATTCCCGGCATGGATATTCTCGGCAGTGAGATATGGAAGTTGAAACCTGACGAGAAAAAAGCGCGGACACTTGCGTTCACGCTTGAAACATCGGGCGAGATCGCGGGGAAAACCGGTACGGCAACGAATGCTGATGGCAAAACATCCGATGTTTGGCTTGTGCTTTTTATTCCCGGTCCACCCGACCGCCCTGAAAAAGGCGTGATGCTCGTTTTCTGGATGGGTAAAGATTCAAAAGATCACCCGTTGGGAGATCGCGGCACCGGAACCAACAAGGGGTTTGCCGAGACGGGCGGACGCAACTGGACGCACGCTGCGGCACTCGTGCTTTCGTTTCTGCAAAAGGAACGCGGGCTGTTGAAACCGGGGCATCGCTTCCAGCCGATCTATCGGGACGAAGTACTCTCGGATTTTGATGCGAAAAAATTAACGCTGGGCAAAGAGACATCGACCCCTAATGCTGAAAGCTCAACGATTGTTGATCCGTTCGATCCCAATACTCCGCCAGAGCTCCTCAAGCAGTTCCTTGAACTGCCGCAGGAAGATTCTTCCGGTGAAGAAGGCGAGAACAAAGATCCTTCGGTCGAAACTTCCCGAGACTGACAGAGTATGATTTTTCCCGAGTGCACGGTGTGCCTGGGTCCCACCCCATAGTAGCGTTTCGCTACTATGGGGTTTTTTTGTTTCCCCATAGTAAAACGAAGCTTGTTACGGGCGAGTTGCTTTTTCCCGCCCCGTCTATACTCTTGAAAGAGACAAAGTTATTTAAAAAATGAGAGGGACAAAATGTTCCGTTTTTTCAGTATGATCATGATCGCATGTGCGACCGCTTTCGTCGGCGTGCCGGCTTATGCACAAGAAACGAGTGCAACGCCAGCAAGCGTCGTGCTTGAGCGCATCAAAACCGCCAAAGGAATTTGCGAGCGCCAGAGCCCTTCCTTTACGACCGAAGTGGTGATCACCGAAGAAAAAAAAGCGGTTTGGAAAAAAGTGAAGGGAAAGAAAAATCCCCAGAAAGCATGGCGCGTTACCAAGGAGCGGAGCGAATCGGTGACCGAGCGTCCCATCGTGCTCTGCGCTTTCAGCGAGCGCGAACAGTCATGGCACGTCATTCATGTGCACGTGCCCTATCCGCAAAAAACGAATTTTCAGTATACGTTAAGGACTCCGGGATACCGTCTCGAACATGTGAGCGGAAAAGGCGTCGCACGGCTCGTTTTCGACGCCTTCCGCGTTACGGCGGAAGGAGAGGAAAAACTGATCGTGTATCGCTATCTGCATTCCTGGTTTTCGTCCGAAGCGCTCGTGAAAGGCAATAACGCGAAACGCCTTCTCGAAGACGCGCGATTCGTGAGTTATACGCCGCTGGCTCAGGACCTTTTCAGCAACGAACTGCTTGCAATGGGAATGCGCTATCTCTACGGAGAACTCATGGAGGCGTTTCGGGAGTTACGCGCGGCGCGCGAACCGTCAAAAACTTTTCCGGAGGAACTGCTTGCCGATGTGATCGACTGGCGGATCCCGTTCGCGCTTGCGGCGAATGAGCAAATGGATCATGACAAGTTCAACGCAGACGAATGGTCGACGACAGCGAATGTCTATACCGAATTTGCGCTCGACGGACCGGAAGCGTTCATGTGGAGTTTTTCGAATTTCCCGTACAAGGGACGCACCGAGCATGCGGCGGGTGTCATGCAGTTCACCAATCACATGGGAACATATGACAGCGTAAGAAAGGAATGTCCGCGCGCTCGTCTTGACCCGGATTTTTTGCGCGGTGCGCAGGATCTGCGTAACGCACTGAAGGCGTCGATCTGTCTGCTTGATATCGAATTGGCGCGTCTTCCCGGTGTGCATGCGCAGTACCGCTCCAATCCTGCGATCGGCGGGGTCTATCCGGTCATCGCGTACAACGCGGGAGCGGGAAGAGCGAGAAGCGCCTACAACGCCATTACGTCAAACGGCATCGATCTCGAGCAAGCGGATCTTGGTCTGCCCCAACAGATCTTTACCCGAAAGCAGAATTGCCGCACATGCGGGAAAAAGAAAACGAAAAGCGCCCTCCAGGTGCTTCCTCGGGAGACGGAAATGTACATCAAGAAATATATTTACGTGCTGAAGTTTATTCAGGAATTCCAACTTGAGCGGACTCAGCCAGCCGGATAACAGATCCCTGCGAATTATTTCGCAGGTTTTTTTATTTAACAAGAAATCATGCTACTATCGGGGTTAATGGAAGACCATACCGCACGCATCAAAGAGCTTGAAGACCTTATGCAGCACCCTGATTTTTGGGCTGATAGGGAGCGCGCGCAAAAGCTTGTACGAGAGCTGCAGGAACTCAAGGCGGCAGCTCGAGGCGGAGGGAAATATGACAAAGCGAACGCGGTGGTCACGATCTTTTCCGGTGCCGGTGGTGATGACGCGGAAGATTTTTCGGCGATGCTTGTTCGGATGTATTTCAAATATTGCGAACGGCGCGGATGGGGGCGTGAAGTGCTTCACGAGAATGAGAATGATCACGGCGGTTATCGCAACGTTACCTTCGAAGTGCTCGGAAAAGGTTCATACATGGAACTTCGGAACGAAAGCGGTGTTCATCGTCTCGTGCGCATCTCACCTTTCAATGCGAACGCGAAACGTCATACCTCCTTTTCGATGGTGGAAGTCATTCCCAAGTTCAAGAAAGGGGAGGTTACCCCGCTTCCGGAAAGCGAAGTGCGTTTGGAATTTGCGCGCTCCGGCGGTGCAGGCGGGCAGAATGTGAATAAGCGTGAGACAGCGGTGCGCGCCATACACATTCCCACCGATCTTGCGGTCCATGTGTCCGTCGAACGCTCCCAGCTGCAGAATCGCGAACGCGCGCTTGAATTGCTCGCGGCAAAAGTGCAGCACCTGCGCGATTCGCTCTCCGATGCGGAAAAAGAAAAGATGTATATTTCCAAAACAACGCAGGTCGAGTGGGGAAATCAGATACGCTCATATGTCCTCCATCCGTATAAAATGGTCAAAGACCATCGTACGGAGGTCGAGACCGCCAAGGTTGATGCGGTGCTCGAGCGCGGTGAATTGGATGAATTCATTGAGGCGGAGAAAAACTTGACAAAATAAGATTTACATAGTAGGTTCAATGTGCCTAGCTGTCCGGGCGAAAATACGGACGGCGTTCTTTAAAAAGGTAAATTGATCATGAAGATCGATAGTTTTCCGGGCAAAACGCTTGGATTACTCGCAGACCTTACGTTGAAATTGCAACACGGTTCACGGACGGTTGGAGAGCTAGAACGGTTCACGAAAGGCGAGACACTATTCGCCGACATGTTTGTTGTTCCTGTGGATCGTACGAAGAAAAGCCGGCTTCCTCCGTACTGGAACGACCTTTTTCGGGCACCGGCGTGGAACAACATGTGCAAACCAATGCTCCTTCACCCCGACCTTGATTCGTCAGGTCCCGCATTCATTCACCTCTCGCGGTTGACGCTTTGTTATCCCCCCCCAGAAGAACGACATGGACTTCCACAGGCGATGGAGATCTATCAGTTTCTCCTCCATTCCGGGAAGATCAAGCAGTGTCTCAATTTTCGCGATGGAGAGGAGATTGCTCGCCACCTCACACGTTTTCCTGCTGAATGGGGAGGTAATCGGCTTCTCTTGTGGAAGTCTGTAGTAAAAGATGGGCATGGACACTATCATGTACCCAGCCTCTGTGACGGACAGGTTGGCAGTGACAAAGAGTACAACTGGCTTTGTTGGGAGCACTTTGCCGCTTATCCCGATTTTCTTCCGACGGTGATCTACAACCCCTGATCGACACCAGTGCCCCGCACAGAATGCGGGGCACTTTTTAAATACCAGGAAACCCCGCACGGAGAGGGCGTCAGACGATGAACATAGCCCGTCGCGAGTGCGGGGATGAATGGAACCTTGCACGTCTCACACTGTGTGTGAGACGCTAGTTCCATGAGGATTCAACACTTAAACCATTCAACCTACCAACATCAGTACCACATTGTTTGGGGTACGCGAGGAAGGAGAAAGATACTCCAATCGTATGTACTGCCTGAATTAAAAAAGAGTCTGCATAACACGTGCAAGAAGTACCCGACGCTGTGGATCGACACCGTCAACACCGATCAAGACCACGTACACCTCCAGATGGGTATCCCGCCAAATATTACGGTGGCAGATGCCGTCCAGAAACTGAAAGCGTGCAGCAGTTTCGCGTTGCAGAAGAGGTTCAAGTTTATTCGAGAGATTTACCTTGAAAAGGACGGCATCTGGAGTGTCGGGTACTTCTCATCCACCATAGGGCTCAATGAGACGCAGCTCCGGAAGTACATACAATGGCAAGGCAAGCGTGATAAACCACGTCAGTTTAAATTGTTTTGAATCCTCATGCCAAGAGAGGAAACCCCGGACAGAGCGAAGCGGAGTCCGGGGAGGAGGTCATTCATATAAGGCAAAATAAAATTAACGTGTTATACTCTTTGCTAGTGACTAGCGACTGATGACTAGTGACTAACTCAAATGATCTATTTCGATAATGTTGCCAAATCATACGGAGGACATGCGGCGCTTACCGACGTCACTTTGGGTATTCAATCAGGGGAATTCGTTTCCATTGTCGGCAAATCCGGAGCGGGAAAAACAACCCTGCTTCGTCTCTTGCTCGCTGAAGAGCATCCGACGTCCGGCAATGTTTTTTTTGAGTCCACGAATGTTCATCGGATCAAGCAGTCCTTTATCCCCGAATACCGGCGAAGAATTGGAACGGTGTTCCAGGACTTCAGGCTTCTTCCGAACAAGACCGCATATGAGAATATCGCTTTTGCGATGGAGGCGGCAGGACGTACTGATGAAGAAGTCCGTTCCGATGTGCCGCAAGTGCTCGATCTTGTCGATCTTGCCTCAAAGGCGCTCCATTTTCCGCACGAGCTTTCCGGGGGCGAGAAACAGCGCGTCGCGATCGCCCGCGCCATTATTTCTCAACCTGATGTGCTGATCGCGGACGAGCCGACGGGCAACCTCGATCCCACAAATACCTACGACATCATCCAGATATTAAAAAAGATCCATGACATGGGCACAACGGTCATTTTAACAACGCATAATAAAGGCGTGATCGACTCATTGAAACGCCGAGTGATCACCATGGAGGGAGGAAAGGTTGTTCGCGACGATCCTGAAGGCAAGTACATTCTTTAAGATTGCGGCGAGAGAGCCCTCTCGAATTTTAAAAAATAAGCCGTCGGAACGGTATTTGCGTGTTATTCATACACAAAAACAGGGGTGACCGTTCGTCACCCCTGTTTGTCTTCCTAAACGCGCCCCGTATCCTTGAGGAGTTCCCCCCACTCCTCTTTGGGAAAAGGATTGTTGCCCGCGCCGTTTCCGACGTGGAAATACCCAACGGCGAGCCATACCTCTGTCGGGCAGGTTTGATTTTTCTTGTCTGCCACCAAATACGATTGGATGCGCCTTAGGTGTTTCTCTCGGACTTGCGGGATCTCTCGCGATTCTCTACTCAGGTTGCTGCTCATTGCCGGTACCTCATGACGCTAGTTATGAAAATGTTGCTGGAAAACACAATAGCACATATTAATTTTTTGTGCAAGCTCATTGCCGAATTTGTTGTCTCGTGCGAAAATGGGGGCAATGGGAGTATTCACCAATACGCGCCGGATCGTGAAGGCTGGGTTCATTAATTTTTGGCGCAATGCGATGGTTTCGCTGTCGGCGATCTTTGTGATGACCGTCGCGCTTTTTGTCATCGGCTCGACGATGCTTTTGTCGGTCTTTCTCCAGTCCTCGCTCGCCGAGATCAGGAACAAAGTGGACATCAATGTGTACTTCAATCCCGATGCCGGTGAATCCGCCATCCTTTCGATGAAACGGTCGCTTGAGAGTGTCCCCGAAGTCGCGCAGATAGAATATATCTCACGCGACCAGGCGATAGCGAATTTCAAGGAACGCCACGCGAATGATTACCTGATGACGCAGGCGCTTGATGAGCTTGCGGACAATCCTCTGGGTGCCATTCTCAATATCAAAGCGAAAGATCCGTCACAATATGAGGCGATCGCGAAGCATATCGCGGACGGCCAGGATTCCGTTGAACCGGGCGGCAACATCATTTCGAATGTGAATTTCGGGAAAAATAAGATCGTTATCGACAAACTGACGGCGATCACGAACGGCGTCGAGCGCGTATCTATCGCGCTGCTGCTCGTCCTCATCGTCATTGCCATCGTGATTACCTTCAACACGATCCGTCTCGCCATTTATGTCTCGCGCGATGAGATCTCGGTCATGCGCCTTGTCGGTGCTTCGAACATGTTCGTGCGCGGCCCATTCATCGTCGAGGGGATCATGTACGGCATCGTCGCGGCATTCATTGCGACCGGACTTTTTTACCCCGTGACGCTGTGGCTCAAAGATGCGACGGAAAGTTTTTACGGCGGCACCGATCTCTTTATCTACTATATTCAAAATCTTAATCAAATCCTCTCGATCCTCGTACTTTCCGGCGCGGCGCTCGGCACCGTCTCATCTTTCCTTGCGGTGCGGAGATATTTAAAGGTCTAGATCATGATTGCGATGATCACTGTTTCTGCAAGCCCCGTAGTAGATCCAATAATTTTACTGGTGTGAGCCAGAATGTCTCGAGTGTAAGCCCGGGGATGAATGGCCACAACAATAAGTGCGCGCGGTGGCGCACTCCTACCCAGAAAAACATCCCTGGTGCCGCCTGCGAAATGCCCCGCCTGCCTGCCGACAGGCAGGTAAGGGCGTGGATAGATAGGCGGCATGTTTTACATTCTCATAAAACTCACGTTAATCCAACACGGAAATAATTTACTCAACTATCATTTGCGTTAGAGCTCACTACGGGGCAAGCTTCATCGGCTCGCTCGCCCTCGGCGTTTAATGTTCATTTTTTCATATGGCAAAGGCACATAAATACATTTTTGTTGTAGGCGGAGTGATGAGCGGAGTGGGGAAGGGTGTGGCAACATCGTCTCTCGCACTTCTCTTGGAGGCGCGCGGTTTCAAGGTTTCTCCGATCAAGATCGACCCCTATCTCAATGTTGACGCGGGTACGATGAATCCGACCGAGCATGGCGAAGTGTTCGTGCTCAATTCAGGGTTGGAGACCGATCAGGATATGGGTTCTTATGAACGATTTTTGGGCCGTGCGCTCAATTCCGAGAATTACATGACCGGGGGGCTGGTTTATAAAACGGTCATCGACCGCGAGCGGGCGCTCGGCTATGAAGGCAAATGCGTCGAGCCGGTGCCGCATATTCCGGAGGAAGTCATTCGTCGTATTGTCGTTGCTGGAGAGAACGAAAAGTCGGATGTGACCATCATCGAGATCGGGGGCACCTTGGGAGAATATCAAAGTGTCATGTTCCTTGAAGCGGCGCGCCTTCTGAAGATCGCGCATCCCGACGACGTGCTCTTTGTGCTTGTTTCTTATCTTCCGGTCCCGGGAAAACTTGGCGAGATGAAGACGAAGCCGACGCAATATGCGGTGCGAACGATGAATTCTTACGGCGTTCAGCCCGATATCATCGTTGCGCGCGGAGAAGTCCCGCCTGATAAAAAACGCAAAGAAAAGATCGCGTCGTCGTCCGGCATGAAACCCGAGCAGGTGATCTCCGCTCCCGATGTCGACAGCGTCTATGATGTGCCGCTCAATTTTGAGGCGGATCACCTCGCGGAAACGGTGATGAAGATCCTTCAACTGAAAACACGGAAGCGCACGCCTTTTCTTTCGCCGTGGAAGTCGTTCGTTCGCACGACGAAAAAGACCACCGGCGAAGTGCGTATCGGCGTCGTCGGGAAATATTTCACGACCGGCGATTTTGTTCTCGCCGATTCCTATCTTTCGGTCATTGAAGCGATCAAGTATGCCGCATACAAGAACGGAAAGAAGCCAGTGATCGAATGGCTCGCTGCGGAAGAGTTCGAACCTTCGACTGGGGCTGGTCGGGGAGGTAACAAGGTGAACATGCGACCGAGCGGCGAGCGAGGAAGTACTGAGACCAGTAGGTCGAACGTGGCGAAGCTCAAAAAATTCGACGGCATCATCGTTCCCGGAGGTTTCGGGAAGCGTGGCATCAAGGGGAAACTTCGTGTCATCGAATACGCGCGCACGCACAAGATCCCGTATTTTGGCCTGTGCTACGGCATGCAGCTGATGGTGGTCGAATATGCGCGCAATGTCCTTCGTCTCAAAGAGGCCAATACGACCGAGATCGATCGCGAGACCAAACATCCCGTGATCGACATCATGACCGATCAAAAAAAGAAACTTGCCGCGGAGGAGTACGGCGGTTCAATGCGTCTCGGTTCCTATCCTGCGTATCTCAAGGAGCGGACGATCGCCCGCAGCGCGTATAAAGCCGAGATGATCCACGAGCGCCACCGCCATCGTTATGAGGTGAATCCGCAATACGTCGCCGAGCTGGAAAAAGCCGGACTGCTTTTTTCGGGTATTTCTCCGGACAAAAAACTCATGGAGATCGCCGAACTTCCGCATGCGAAACACCCCTTCTTTCTCGGTACGCAGTTCCATCCGGAATTCACCGCCCGTCCTTTGGATTCGCACCCGCTTTTCGATGCCTTCGTCCGTGCGGCGATAAAGAAAAAAAAGTGATAGAATAAAAATATGGAACAGCGCGTTCCGCTCAGCATCAAGTTCATCACCGGTTTTTCGTTCGCCGGACTCCTCTTTTCCGGCTATTTGAGCGCGGTAAAACTTTTTTCCTCTACTTGTGCGTTCAACGAAAGCTGTCCGTACTTTCTCGGTTTCCCCGCGTGCTATTACGGTTTTGGGCTGTACGTCGCGCTTTCCGTCCTGAGCGTCGCGGCAATAAAAGAACGCATCGAAATAAAACACGCGCTGCTCTGGATCGCCTATACGGCTTTTCTCGGAGTCGTCTTTGCGGGGTATTTCACTGCGCTTGAGGTCATCGCGTTCTTCGGCAAGGGACTCGCGACATACGGGCTTAGTGTCCCAACCTGCTTTTTGGGTCTGGTCTTCTTTATGCTGATCGGCGCCATAGCGGTACTCGGCTTGGCGCATCGTTGGCACCACGAAGATTAATTCCTCAGAATTTCAGCAGCTCTTTGGCGAGCTTAACGCGGTTGCGGTAGATGATCGTTATGGAGATCATTGAATTGAGTACGAGCAAATATGCCGGGACAAGGATCTCCGGAATGGCATAGATGGGGATCGCGATCAACGCGACCAGATTTCCGACGATCGCAAGCGAAAAGGTAAGCAGTGTTTCTTCGCGGGGCATGCGCCACGCGTGCCGAAAGGTCGGAAGTGAGCCGACGGCATCAATGACCACGAAAGAGATGAGTGCGAAGAGTGGATGGTCTGTCCACCACCACAAAAAAAGCCCGACGAGCGCTCCCAATTGGCAGAAAACATCGAAGCGTGTATAGGCGAAGTGAAATTTTTTCACCGAAAAAACGATGATGAGAAAACATTCGAGCGCGAGTGCGCTTAAAATGGCGCCCGAGGCGTAGACGCCTTCGGAGAACGAAGCCATCGCGGCGATCGCCGCGAGAACGAACCATGTACTCCAGCTCACGATGGCCGGATGGGTTTTTCCGTTCCGCACATCGCGGATATAGGGGAAAGCCGTCGATAATTCGATAAGTCCGGCGATCAGCATGAGCGGTGTCATTGGATAGAGTATAGCGCACTCGGAAGGTTGAAAAAAGCCGCGATTTCAGTATGATGGGAAAGTTAGGCAGTAGAGAATAGGCAGTAGGGAGTAAGAATTACTGAGATGTCATCTTTGTGTTTCTCTACCTACTACTCCCTCATCCCTACTTACTAACTATTGCGGGATCGGCTAATGGTAGGCCAGTAGCCTCTGGAGCTATTTATCTTGGTTCGAATCCAAGTCCCGCAGTCCGAGTCCTCGAGGACCCTGAGCGAGTCCGCGAGTCGAAGGGCGGAGAGAGTTTTTAAGCCGAAGTGCACAAATTCACGAGTCCTCGAGGACCCTGAGCCTGTCGAAGGGAGCGAGTCGAAGTGCCATGTACTATATTTACATTTTAGCATGCAAGGATGGTTCACTTTACACGGGTATCACCACTGACGTAGATCGTAGATTCGAAGAACATAAAAATGGCAGAGGTGGACACTACACAAGCTCAAAAGAAATTGTGCGGGTGGTATATACCGAAAAGTATCCTGATAGGTCGTCTGCACTGAAAAGGGAGGCACAGATAAAAGGATGGACGCGGAAAAGGAAACTAAACCTCATCCAACTCGGTCAGACAAAGAAAATACTATAACATGAAAATATGCGAAATAACGGACATATCCCCATTATCACATTATCCGTTAGTCCGCCTATTCGTTGAAAGTGCCCTTCGTGCGGAAGCGAAAGCGCGCCTGAATGAGCTATCGCAGGGCGCCCTACTGCCCAAGGTGGAGTCATTGCAGGGAATGGCAAAATTTCTTGCAG
>Ga0209541_10008830_pt1 | contig 16496 bp, 17 predicted proteins | sample RifCSPlowO2_01_FD_184027 | JGI IMG/M metagenome (GOLD analysis project Ga0209541, IMG submission 184027) | Groundwater microbial communities from Rifle, Colorado - Rifle CSP2_plank lowO2_0.1 (SPAdes) (version 2) | ecosystem: Environmental > Aquatic > Deep subsurface > Groundwater | place...
TGCTTCCAATGCTGTCGCGCGGATCTGTGGATGTGGCGCATCAAAAACTTAAGATATTTGAAGTTGTGTTTTCCCAACAGGTACGGCGGTTTCCTATTCGCGGGCTTCGGCGCTTTCTTGAGTTTCTGGGACCAGCGGCCAAAGACGATTTTTTGGGAATATTATTGGAAGAAAGTTGCGTTAAGAAAGATTTTTTTTGCTTTACGCGCAAAGCGAAGATCAAAAAAATTTTTTCTCACTCTTCCGCGATTTCCCTCCCCGTTTTTTATTTGCGATGCAATTCAGTCCCTAAAAACGCCACCGCTCTTTTTTTGGGCTGGGACGCGGGCGAAACAGAATTGATGCGAGATTTCTTGCTCAAATATCTTAATGTGCGCGTGCGGCATTGGGCGTTTTTATATCATCAAGATCAAGACGTTCTTTTGTCGGCAATGATTCGGCTTCGGTTATCAAGAATATTGGGCGAGGCATTTTGTTTAATAACCCCGCCGCGTGTTGTCGTAGGCGACTATCAATTTGTATTGCGGCAGCTTTCTTTAAAGGCTTACGAATCGCTTATAGTTTTGTGTTTGCGAAACCCGGAGGATTTTTCAGCTGATTTATGTAAAAATATTCTTGAACGATTTCCAAACGTTCTTTTTATTGTCCCGAACATACCAGATGCCTCGGTGTAACGCCGAGGCGTTTTAGTATGTTATAATGACAGCATGCAGACATTTTTTGAATCGTGGAAATTTATTGCGTTTTTTTGGGCAGTTGTTGTCGGCGCGTGGATTGTAGGTTTGTTGCGCGATTTATTGTTTGCTTATTGGTGGCTTGATATTATTATTCATTTCTTGGGCGGGGCATGGGCGGTTGCGTTTTTTTGGAAACTATCGTGCCAGAGCGGGATTACTATGGCAGGACCATATAAACGACTTAGCGATTTTATCGTATTGATTGGTATGGTTACGTGGGTTGGTGTTTTGTGGGAATTTGGAGAGTTTATTGCCGATCGCTATATTTTTCACACAGGTTTTACTTTATTAAAAGGAGCGTTTGAAGATACGCTTTCCGATTTGTTTTTTGATATGTCGGGCGCGGTTACCGGCGCCCTTTTTTATTTATCCATTCGCAAGTAATTTACAATGCTAAAAATTACATTTTATGGTGCGGCACAAGAAGTAACGGGTAGCTGTTATTTGTTGGAAAGCAAAAACAAAAAAATATTGATTGATTGTGGAATGTTTCAGGCTCCGAAATTCTGCGATGACAGAAGCCGCGAACCGCTTCCGTTTGATTCTAAAGAAATTTCGGCTATATTTTTAACTCACGCGCATATTGATCACAGCGGGCGAATTCCGCGGCTTGTTGCAGAAGGGTTTGCCGGCGATATTTATTCCACGGAGCCTACGCGCGCTCTCGGAGAACTTATGCTTAACGACAGTGTTGGCGTATTGCAAAAAGAACATCGCAACAAAAACGAGCGGTTGATTTATACAGAAGAGGATGTTGCGCGCGCAATGCATCTGTGGCGAGGCATAAATTATCACGAATCAATAATTGTGGGCGACTTGGATATTAAACTATATCGCTCCGGTCATATTTTAGGAGCTTCCATGGTGTTCATAGAATGTCAGGACAAAAAGATTCTTTTTACCGGCGATTTGGGCAATCCAAACAATCCGCTTCTTTTTGGGCCGGAAACCGTGTCCGGCGTTACTCATTTGATTATTGAAACAACATACGGCGATCGCGTGCACGAAGAAGCAAGAGAAAGGAAACTAAAACTTGAGCGCGCCATTGAACGCAGTGTTTTGCGAGGAGGAGTACTCATGATTCCGGCATTTTCTTTGGAGCGGACGCAGGAAATGCTTTTGGAAATTACCACTATGCTTCGTGAACGCCAAATACCACAAATTCCTATTTTTGTTGACAGCCCTTTGGCAATTGGCGCGAGCAAAATATACGAACAATACGCTGATTATCTTAATCGCGCATGGGCGGAAGGAGAGATTAAATTTTTACAATTTCCGGCGATTCATTACACGCCGACAACGGACGATTCCAAGCGCATAAACGATGTAAAACCGCCCAAAATTATTATTGCCGGATCAGGAATGTCAACCGGCGGGCGGATTTTGCATCACGAGCGGCGATATTTGCCGGACCCGAACAGCACAATATTATTTATTGGATACCAAGTGCCAGGGTCATTGGGACGCATTATTCAGGACGGAGCAGACGAAGTTATAATTATGGGCGAAACAATTCCAGTAAGATGCTATCGTGAGGTAATTCAAGGATACTCCGCTCATCCGGACCGCGAGGCGCTTTTTGACTTTGCGCGCGCGCATTCGGAAAATCTAAAAAAGGTTTTCGCGACCCATGGCGAACCGAAAGCGTCTTTGGCGTTCGTGCAATACATCCGCGACAACCTTGGCATTGATGCCATTGCCCCCAAGGCAGGAGAGAGTGTAGAATTATAAATATGGATGGCAAGCATATACATCTTAAATATAAGATTTGCGTGTCCGGGGCGGCGGAAACCGAGCATTGCGCTCCTGACGCGCTTGAGAAAGCGAAAGAATTGGGGCGCCAAATAGTGGAGCATAATTCTGTTTTGGTTAGCGGTGCCACAACAGGATTTCCTCTATGGGCCGCAATTGGCGCAAAAGAAGCAAATGGATTCTCAATCGGCCTATCTCCGGCAATTTCAGAACGAGAGCACGTGGAAGCCTATAAGCTTCCGCTGGATTATATGGATATTGTTATTTATACCGGTTCCGGATATTCCGGGCGCAATTTGCTTTTAACTCGTTCATCTGACGCGGTTATTGTAGGTTGCGGCAGAATGGGAACGCTTAATGAATTTACCATTGCTTTTGAAGACGATAAACCGATCGGAGTTCTAATCGGAGCGGGAGGTACGGCTGACATCATTAAAGAAATTGTTGAAAAGTCGCACAGAGGTCCGGGGAAAATTGTATATGACGGAGACCCGAAACAATTGGTTGAAAAAGTTCTTGAATTAGTTAAAGAAGAAAAAATTATAAAAACACAATGACCCCATTTGATACGGTAACAAATCAGATTATAATCCAGCTTGCTTTAGCGACGCTATTAGGTATGCTTATTGGTTTTGAGCGCGAGAGAAGGGGCAAGCAAGCCGGTCTTAGGACGTTTACATTGGTTACATTAGGTTCGGCGCTTTTTACAATTTTATCTGCAAGCGGTTTTCCGGGAGGAGATTTTAAAGGATATGACCCGTCGCGCATTGCTTCGCAAATTGTTGTAGGTATCGGATTTTTAGGCGGAGGCCTTATTTTTCTTAAAGAAGATTATGTATACGGCCTGACCACTGCGGCAGGGCTTTGGGCTGCGGCGGCCGTCGGGATGGCTGTTGGGTTTCGGATGTATGCGGTTGCGGTTTTTGCAACGCTTTTGGTGCTTTTAGTGTTATGGCTTTTTAAATTTTTAGACAGAAGGATTGCAAAACTTCCTCACAATCCGCCTCATGAGCCTCATTCTTAGTCCATTTTGGAGAGCGGTCGGCATTATCGCAGGCATGATTATCGGTTCCGGTATGTTTGCTCTGCCGTACTCCGTATATCGTTCAGGACTCGAGATGTCTGCGTTTAACGCCGTTCTTGCGTTTGTGGCAGTGTTGGCAATACATCTGGCATACGGCGAGATAGTCGCGAATACTTCACACTCTCATCGATTACCTGGTTATGTGCGCGAATATATTGGGACAAAATGGGGACGGCTGGAATTTGTTTTACAAATAGCGGCGTTTAATGCGGTTTTGGTTGTATATGCTATTTTAGGCGGATTATTTTTGAATACTTTTTTTGCAGGAACTTTAGAAAGCGCTATTGAGTGGACTGCCGCAATATTTATAAGCGCAGGCGTTATCTTTCTTGTTGGCTCGGTTGGCGCGATAGGAACAATTAATTTTTTATTAACTTTGCCATTGGTGTTTGGCGGCGCTTTGCTTTTTTGGTACGCGCTTGGAAACGGTACGACAGCAAATCTTACAGCTCTTGATGGTTCGGATCCTATATTTTCTTTCAGCGTATTTTTATTCGCACTCGCCGGCCTTTCTGTTATTGCTGACACAAAAACGCTTTTTGCGCAATACGATAAAAAAGAGAGCGGTATATTTTTGCGGCGTGCCATTATTGCCGGCACAAGCATTCCATTCGCGCTTTATTGTTTGTTCGTCTTTTCAACGCTGTATCTTTCCGGAAACGCGACAACAACAGAAGCAATTAACGGACTTCAGCCGGTTATTGGAGAAAATGCGGCGCGCGCGGCGGCGCTTCTCGGTTTTTTCGCGATTTTTACTTCTTATCTTGCGCTGGGATACGATATGCGCAAAATATATGAAATAGATGGCGGCATATCTCGCGGTTTTTCATGGGCACTTCTTTTTCTGGTGCCACCAGCAATTTTTTTATTCGGTTCGCGCGATTTTTTAAATCTTATGTCGCTTGTTGGCGGATTTTTTGTTGCGCTTGACGGCGTGTTTGTAATTTTAATTTTACGCGCGTTACGGAAAAAAGAAACACCAGAAGAACGCTTTTTACCGCTCGGCTCTTTTGCCCAGCTTGCGCTCATAGCGCTTTTCATCTTGAGTGCGTTCTATGAATTGATTATTCTGTTTTGAGAGAGCTTGGTGAATTATTTACCAAGCCATGTTGTCAATGATAAAAAAATACTTTAGTCTTTTGATATGGAGGCGCTTATAGGCATTGATTTAATAGCACTTATTAAAGCCGCCGGATATGCCGGACTTTTTGTAATTATTTTTGCAGAATCCGGTCTCCTTCTGGGATTTTTTTTGCCTGGCGACAGCCTTTTGTTTACTGCGGGGTTTTTAGCATCGCAGGGATTTTTAGACGTGCGCATTTTAAGTTTTTTAATGTTTATAGCTGCGGTAGCAGGCGATAGCGTAGGATATACTTTTGGCAAAAAAGTCGGCCCAAAGATTTTTTACCGCGAGGACTCGCTTTTTTTTCATAAAAGCCATATTGAAATAGCGCGCGCGTTTTATGAAAAGCATGGCCCAAAAACAATAATGCTCGCGCGCTTCCTGCCGATGGCGCGGACATTCGCGCCTATTTTGGCCGGAGTTGGCGAAATGAAATACACCAAATTTCTTTCTTATAATGTTATTGGCGGTGCGCTATGGGCACTTGGAATGCCGTGGCTCGGTTATTTTTTAGGCAGCTCAATTCCCAATATAGACAAATATCTGCTTCCAATTATTTTTGCCATAATTTTTCTTTCTATAACACCCGGCCTTTACCATTTTTTTCGCGACTCTGACATTCGCAGACAATTATATAACGCGGCCACAAGTGTATGGCGGAAAAACAAGAACGGCTAGGTGCGCTCAAAAAAGAGACTGAGGCAGATAAAAAATTGCCACTTTTCGGAGAATCTAATTTGGTTTTTGGAGAAGGAGATGCTTATGCAAAAGCAATGTTTATCGGAGAGGCGCCTGGATTTCACGAAAACGAGCAGTATCGTCCGTTTGTTGGACAAGCGGGAAAACTGTTGGACAATTTACTCAAAGAAATAAATTGGCCTAGAGAGTCTGTATATATTACAAATATTGTAAAACGCCGCCCGCCGCAAAATCGCGACCCGTTGCCCGAAGAAATCGCCGCATACAAGCCGTATTTAAAAACGCAAATACAGATTATCCATCCCAAGGTTATCGCAACGCTCGGCCGCTTTTCAATGAACTATTTTTTACCTGAAGCAAAAATCTCTCGTGACCACGGAAAGCAATTTCGTATCAAAGATATTGTTATTTATCCATTGTATCATCCAGCTGCCGCGCTTCGCTCAACATCCGTGCTAAAAGAACTAGAGGAAGATTTTAAAAAGCTGCCAGACATTATTCGTTCTGCCGAAGAACATATTCGTGCTACAATAGAAGAAAAAGAACAAGAGAAACCAAAGCAAGTATCATTATTCTAACTTCCAACCACCAACATCTAACTTCTATTTATTATGCGCATCAAAATAAATATATCAGTTAATCGCGCAATTCAAATTTTGCTGGCCTATCTTTTCTTTATTGTTGCTGCGGAGAGCTTATTTACTCCGATTGCCGCGGTGTTTGTGACCGGATTTATTGAAGGAGCAACGCTTAAGACCGTTGGATTTGCATTAGCACTCTATGCAATTGCAAAGTCAATAGTGCAGGTACCGCTCGCGCGCTATCTTGATCGCCACAATGGGGAGCTTGATGATTATTATGCGCTTATGGCCGGCGCTGTTACCGGCGTTATCTATCCGCTTTTATTGCTTGCCATATCAAAGCCGTGGCATTTGTATAGCATAGAGATATTTGCCGGAATTGGCGGAGCGTTTTTAATGGCCGCCTATTATTCGCTTTTTGCTCGGCATGTTGATAAGGGGGCCGAAGGATTTGAATGGAGCTTGTTTAGCGTTGGAGGTCTTACAATTTCCAGTGCAATTGGAGCGGCTTTTGGTGGTGTGCTTGCAGACGCTTTTGGGTTTCGCCCCATTTTTTTAATTATTGCGACAATTAATACAATGGTCTTTTTTTTGCTTTTGCGTCTTTATCCGTATTTAGATGGCGCGCGACCGGTTTCACTTCCGCCGTTTTCTCCAATTCCCAAAAATCCTACAACGAAACAATAAAAATTTCACCCCCGGCGCGTTGGCCGAGGGCTTGGTTTTTGGAGAGCTATTATTAACGCGAGCAAGCTCGCATATGTGTGGCTTGGAGAGCCTGTGGGTTTTTGTGGATACCCGTTTTGTGCGAGATGCGGAATCTTGCTTGCGCTATCGTTGTAAAACGAACTTATTTCCCTAATTTCAGGATAGCATATGCTTTAGCGCACATGCAATAGGCAGGTGTGGATAACTCCGACGCACTATTTACAAATAAAAAGCCCCCGCTTTCTGCCGGTGGGCGTAGTAAAATCATTATACTCCTCTGCTTCAAAATTGTCAATCCTTTGTACGGGGAGCTTGGTGTTACAATAAAAACATGGAAAAAACTAACCAAGAAATCGCAAAACTACTTTACGAGATGGTAGAGCTTTTGGAAATAAACGAGGTTCCTTTTAAACCGCGCGCGTTTGAGCGCGCGGCGCGAGCGGTTGAATCTTACGGCGATTCCGTAGCAGGCATTTTTAAAAAGGGCGGAAAAGATTCATTGCGCAAAATTCCTGGAGTTGGCGAGGGAATCGCAGACCGCATTGCCGAATTTTTGACTACAAACAAGATTCATGATTACGAACAAATGAAAAAAAAGATGCCGGTAGATGTTGCCGAGTTAAGCTCGGTAGAAGGAATTGGGCCCAAAACGATTAAAACGCTCTATTGGAAGCTAAAAATCAAGAATATTAAAAATCTTGAAAAAGCAGCTCGCGCTGGAAAACTGCAAAAATTGCCACGTTTTGGCAAAAAACTGGAAGAAAAGATTCTAAAGGGAATTGAATTTCAGCGCACATCTGCCGGCAGAATTCCGCTTGGCGAAGCGCTGCCAGTTGCACGCTTGATTATTGAACAACTTAAAAAATCCGGATTGGTAAGCAATATTTCTTTAGCAGGTTCTGCTTTGCGTTGGCAAGAAACCGTAGGCGATATTGATATTTTAGCGACATCATCCAAGCCGCGCGCGGTTATGGATTTTTTTGTGCGCTTGCCGGTTGTCAAAGCTGTTTTGGCAAATGGGGATACAAAAACAATGGTGCGCCTTGTGATTGGCGTTGATGCCGATCTTCGCGTTATACCAAAAGAATCTTTCGGAGCGGCTTTACAGTATTTTGCTGGTGATAAGAGTCACAATATCGCCGTTCGCACAATTGCGGAAAAGAAAGGATACAGGCTCAACGAATACGGACTTTTTAGAGGTAAGAAAAAGGTTGCTGGAGCGGTAGAACGGGAAATTTACAAAATGCTCGGGATAGATTGGATTCCGTTCGAGCTTCGTAGAAACGACGGAGAAATTGATGCTGCCCAAAAACACAAACTTCCAAATCTTATTAATTTAGGCGATATTCGCGGCGATCTTCAGGTGCAAACGAATTGGACTGACGGCGAACATTCAATAGAAGAAATGGCGTTAGAGGCGGCGCGTTTGGGGCGGGAATATATTGCGATTACAGATCATACGAAGGCGCTTGCAATGACTGGAGGCGCTGATGAAAAGAAATTAGAAAAACAAATACGCGCCATTGATGCGCTTAACGAAAAACTTCGCAAAAATAATGTCAAAATTATTGTGCTCAAGGGCGCGGAGGTAAATATTCTCAAGGACGGGAGGCTGGATATTAGAGACAAGACGCTGGAAAAGCTGGATGTGGTTGGAGCGGCTGTACATTCGTTGTTTAATTTGCCGGAAAAAGAGCAAACTGCTCGCATTATTCACGCGATGGAAAATCCGAATGTTGACATTTTATTCCATCCTACCGGACGCGTTATCAATAAGCGGCCGCAATACAAACTTGATATGGATGCCATTTTCAAAGCCGCGGCGCGCACCGGGACTATTTTGGAAATTGACGGACATCCGTGGCGGCTTGATTTGAAAGACGAGCACATTCGCTGTGCAAAAGAATATGGATGCAAATTTGTCATTGATACAGACGCGCATTCTATGCGCGAGCTTTCCTATATTGAATACGGCATCGGCCAAGCTCGTCGCGGCTGGCTTGAAAAAAAGGACATAATCAATGCCTTGCCGCTTAAGGATTTTTTAGAACATCTAAAATAAACTTGCATTATTTGCAAAGTTTAATATAGCTATTGGCGCTTTTGGCGCGATATGCTACAACATAATACAGAAGATTTTTGGAGCAATGAATGGATTTTGCGAAGCGGAAGATTGTATTTCAGCAAGAAGCGCGTGAGTTGTGGAAAAAATATCATTGGTTTATTAAAGTATTAATACGCGGATTTGGCATTAAGCTGTTTTTAGGATACGAACAGCCGGAAGGATTTACAGGACCAACCCAGTTTTATTTAGTGTGGTGCCCAAGCTGTAGCGTTCCCGTTAAAGATTATCTTCACGGATATACGCAGTACGGAAAATATTATGTGCGCTGTTTTCATTGCAGAAAACAATTCGTGTTTATGATTACGCCGTTTTCCATTCTTTCCCAGCGGATTAAAGCTTGGCGAAAAGAACACGGAGGCCAATAAAAATGAGCGCAATGCTTCGCAATACAGTTCGTTCGGCTGTAGAAGAGGCAATGAAATCGTATATGCAAGGCCCAATGTTCAATATGTACGCGATTCCGACAACAAAAAAAGACGAATTGATTAATGCAATCGCAGATAATTTGTGCAACAGCGGAATTTCTGCTGACCAAAACATTGTGCCATTGCGAGATGTTATAACAAAAGCGCTTCTTTCTGAAGCGGCGCGCAAAATGACAAACAAGCAGGACTTGGCAGAATATATTGCCAATAAAATAGAAGAAGCGTCGTAATCAAAATCTCTGCCGCGCGCGGCCGAGATTTTTTCATGCCAAAATCAACTTGGCGACCAAGTTGTCAAGTTGATTATTTTACAGCGGCGATAAATTTTTTGAATACATCAGGATGGTGTTCCGCGAGTTCAGCTAAAACCTTGCGATTAAGCTGAATATTGGCCATTTTTAGTTTATATATGAGTTTGCTGTACGAGATGCCATTGGAGCGCGAGGATGCATTGATTTTAATGTTCCAGAGTTTACGAAAGTTGCGCTTTTTTTTGCGGCGATCGTGAAATTGGTGGTGCCCGGCATGCAGAAGCGCTTCTTTGGCGGCGCGCTCTTTGGATTTCCGCTGCCAGCGGAATCCTTTAGTTTGTTTAAGTACATTACGGCGGTGCTTTAATGCGATTTTTGCCCGTTTAACTCTTGTCATGATTTAAATCTTTTTTAGTGAATAAGATATGATTGTATAAGCCATTTTGTTGAATTAGGCGTTTCTCCAAGCCGTTTTTTTCTAAGTTGCGAACTGCGCGATTTTTTTGCCTGAAAATGATTAATCCCGGAACCGGCATGCATTATTTTGCCGGATTTTGTCATTTTCATTCGCTTTAAGATTGATTTGTTAGTTTTTGCCATTGAGATAATGTAGCGCGTAAATATTTTTTTTGCAAGGTCATCTTTTTATTCAGCAAACCCTACTTTCTTTTTGGTTCTGCCATAACATTAAGCCCTCTCGGCCCCTTTTTTATTTGCCCAGTCTCTATTGGCGAAGAAATTAGCTGAAGAAATCTTTCTATTCTTTTTTCTAAAAATAATTTATCAAGATATTTTTCTCTGCCGCGCAGGGACAAATCCACTTTTATTTTATTTCCGTCGCGCAGGAATCCGTCTGCCTGTTTTGCTTTCATTTCTAGATCATGCATTGAAGTGCCGATTCCAATGCGCACGCTTTTAATTTCTACTTCTTTGCGATGTTTTGCCGCAACCCGCTCTTTTTTTTCTTGCTCGTAAATATACTTGCCTCTATTCATTATTTTTGCAACCGGCGGATTTGCTGTCGGCGCAATCTCAATCAAATCTAAACCGGCATTGTGTGCCAACTTAAGCGCCTCCTCCAGTTTTAACACGCCTAAATTCTCTCCGTTTTGATTAATGACACGGAGTTCCGGCGCTCGTATATTATTATTTATTCGCAGCTTGTAAATGGAAAGAAAGCTTTAATGCGTGTAATGACTTCGAATTGCTTATAAAATTATAATACCAACAATGTCGTACCAACAAAACCTTGATTTTTTTTGGGATTGTGATATAGTTATAGCAAAAATTGTAGCTTGAAAACAAGCAAAGAAAGGACCAGCAATGAAACCACACCGATTTTTAGCTTTGACGTGCTCGGCATTTACATTGTTCTTATTTCTGTTTGCCGATAAGGCGCCAGGAGGCTCTTCTCCTGCAGACGAATGCGGTGAAGGCATCGCATACAATAAATATGAAATGAACGAAGACGGCTCTATCGGACCATTTGAAGGAACGACGCCACCCGGCCAAATCGTGTTTGTAGAGAGTGTTGGAGAAAATCAATATTTTTATAACAACACGAACAATAAATGGCTGATTGTGAGGCGCATTGTTAAGGCCGGGAAAAATTCAGATGTTTTGGAAAATCCGCCGCAGAGCGGCACGGTAACGGCAGAAAAACAGATTTCGCACATTACTTTTTGTTTATGTGCCTATACATTTACGCCGATACCAACTTCAACGCTTGTGAACACAGAAACGAAAACAGCAACTCCAACAGCAACTCCAACAGCAACGCCAACACCAACGCAAACTCAGCCGGGAACATGTTCGCTTGTCGTGCAGAAGTTTTATCGCGGAAAGCTTACTCCCGGTTCTTGGCTCAAATACAAAATTGTAATCAAAAGGTCACAAAGTATTTCCGACATTGTAGGAATTTCCGTTGTTGATTTTTTTCCTACGCTTTTGGAATTTGAAGAAGGGTGGCGCGCAAAGCCCGCGTCGCTCAATCCTGTATATGACGCATTAAGCGGAGTCGTAGCGTGGAGCGAATTTGATCTTGCTCGGCGAAAAATGGTAAGAACGCTTACGCTTGTTGGAACAATTCCTGCGGGCATTCCTGTTGGAATGGAAATACGCAATATTGTTGTTGCAACAGATTCGGAAGGCGGATTTTGCATTACCGAAAGCACTTTTACAGTGCGCGCTCCGCGAGAAAACGAAGACGACGAACCGGCGCCGGAAGATCAGTTCTCTTATATGGTCCACTGCAATAGCCACTTGCGCCCCGGGCATCCTGGAACATGCATTGGCAGAGTAAGCGGAAAACGTTTTCAAGGAAGCACATTTATTATGACATTGCCGCAAGGCGTTTTACTGAATATATCACGACCAGTGCCGGTGTATCCGAATAAGAATGTTACGATCAATGGCCAGGTCATTACATGGAGAAAGACGAAGAGCGGTTCGCATTCTGATGCGGAGATTCTGATAAGCAATGACGCTGTTCCGTACACATTTCTTACCGTTCACGGGCTTTTTATTGATAACGGCGGAAACGCATTTGAAGCAAGCTACCCTATTTATATTCGAGAAAATAATTGAGAGCGATCGATATTGAGCAATGGCGTTGCCATTGCTTTTTTGTTGCCAAAAAGCACGTTTTATGCTACAAGAAGCTGGGTTTTGAAAACCAAAAATAGGAGGAATCAGGATGACGCACATTGCAAGTATTATGGCATCTGTTTTTGTATTGTACGCGAATGCTGTTTTTGGAAGCGTTTCTGAACGCAACGCTGTCGTGCACAAAAATGTTGTAGAAACTAACGAGCAGCCGCAATATCGCGAAAGGCAAATAATCGTAAAGTATCGCGACGGAGGTTATGGCAATAGCTCTTATTCAATTGAATCGCGGCATGGCGTGAAATCGCGAAAGCAAGTATTCAAGAACATGAAAGCATTGGAAAATGTTTTTATTCTTGATTTAGAAGAAGATGCAAATATAGAATCTATATCCGCGGAACTTTCAAAAAATTCCGCGGTTGAGTATGCTCAGCCAAATTATATCGTAGAGAAACTTTCTGATGATACTTATTTTGATATGCTTTGGGGCGTTGATTTAGTACGCGCTCCGGATGCATGGGGCATTACGGAAGGTGAAGGCGTAATTGTCGCCGTTGTTGATACTGGAGTGGATTACAATCATCCAGACCTAGTAGCAAACGCGTGGGTTGATCCATCATTAGTGCAAGACGCTAATGATGACGGAGTTGTTGATTATCTTGATTTAGACACTAATGGCAACGGAAGAATTTCTAAAAACGAAATGGTTGATGGCGCATTTGGGTGGGATTTTTCGGAATGCAAAAGAAGAAGAAGCCGTCGCGGAGGCTGCTGGGAAAAACCGCCAGATGGCGATCCGTATGACAAAGACGGACACGGCACGCATGTTTCCGGTACCATTGCGGCAGTTGCGAACAATGGACTCGGAGTTGCCGGCGTTGCGCCACGCGCAAAGATTATGGCCATTAAAGGTCTTACGGATGACGGATGGGGAGAAGTAACGTGGTTGGCAGCTGGGATTATGTATGCTGCCGATCATGGCGCGGCTGTTATCAATAATTCTTGGGGTTGCGGAGGATGTCCTTCAAACCCGATTGTTGAAGACGCGGTTAGATACGCTCGTTCTAAGGGAGCGACTGTTGTTTTTGCTGCTGGCAATGGCGCCGCGGATACAAGAAATTCTTCGCCGCAAAATATGCAGAAAGTTATTACGGTTTCCGCGTGCACTCCGAGCGAAAGGCCTACGTTTTTCACCAATTACGGAGTAACTGTTGATGTGTGCGCGCCGGGAGGCGGAGATGTAAACGAAAACATGTCCGAAGATGAATTTTATTTGTCGTTGTTCAATGTTCTTTCGCTTCGCGCGAAAAAGGGCAGATCATTCAAACATTTTTGGCCGTCGCGCTGTGTTCAGGACAGAGGATATGCGTGTTCCGCAGGAACATCTATGGCGGCTCCGCATATTTCCGGAGTTGTGGCGCTTATAAGGTCTTTTCGTCCTTATTTTTCTCCAGATGAAGTGGAGGCCGTGATACGCGGTTCCGCTCGCGACATCAATACTCCGTGGTTTGACTTGTATGCCGGAGCCGGAATGGCGGATGTAAACAGGGCGCTTATGGTATCTTCACCGATACGGGTTCGTCTTTCTGGCGACAGAAGCATGCATGATTCTGCGCAAGGCACAATTGCATTGCGCGGAATGGTTGAAGGAAGCGGACTAGTATCTTATCAGTTGTATTATGGAGTAGGTTTTACTCCAATAGAATGGCAGCCGATTGGCTTGCCACAAGCGCACGAAGTTTCAGGTCCCGATGGCGAACTTGGGCAGTGGGATATTTCTAATCTTGAGACAAGCGCGTATGTTGTGCGTTTGGCTGCGACATCTATAGAAGGTTTTGTGTTTGAATCTATTGCGCGCATGTATATTGAACCTACTCCGCGCGAATTGACGCCGAATGATTCGGATAGTCAACAAATGCATGGCGTTGGCGGAAACACGGCAGTGTGGTACGAGCCGCAAGGAACAAGAATTTTTGATTTCAGCGCAAATTCAGATTATTGGATGCCCGGTTCCGTTGTTAGAACAAATGGCAATGTATCACCGAAGGGCAACATTGTTATTGAGCAATGGAGTTATACTAGGGAAAATTATGATGTCGCATATTATCGCGCCGGAAGCGATTCCGTTGAACTATTTCAGGAAGATGATATTCAACAATTTAATCCAAAAATTGGCATAGACTATGCTGGAAATGAATGGGCTGTGTGGCTTGATTGTTCTGATCGTGCAACACAAAACGCATGTTCATTTCATGCGCTCAGGCAAATTATTGAAAGAAACATTGCAACAGGAGAAGAGCACGTAATTACCGACAGGCTTGAATCACGCTCGCGTCCCGATACAGGAGGAGATTTGGTTGCGTGGATGGAGTATGTTGATAGAATTTGGCGCGTTGCGGTGTATCGCCGCTCAACAGGTGAAATTTGGTTTCCTGATATCAGCGAATCAAGAGATCAGTATTCTCCGGCAATCGACGACTATAATCCGATTGTTGTCTGGAACGAAGCCGATAACGGCATTAATCGCATCCGCGTGTACAAAGCGGATACAAAAGAGTTGCGATGGCTTAATAATGATACCTCTTCTCATCAACGGTATCCAGAGATTGCCAATGGCAACGTTGTGTTTATGGATAACACATTCAAAAATTGGGATGTGCGGTTGCAAAATGTATTTACAGGTAAAAATCAATTCATCACTTCGCATCCTGCAAATCAAACATTTCCTGCAATAACAGCAATTCCTGGCGGACTCCGTTTGTTATGGAGCGATGCCAGATGGCCAAACGGCAGATGGCATGCCACAGCAACAGAAGTTTTTGAATAACAATTAGTTCTTTGTAATTATAAAGCGCCCCGATATTTCGGGGCGCTTTTATTATTACTTCTCATCCAGTCTTTTTTAGTTTCTTCCGCCCAACCCACTCCACTTTTTGCTCGCTCGCTTTGTGTCTTGCTGCGGAAAAGTGTGCTACTGCTTGTTATTCTGTTCCGTTGCACGAGTTGACCTTGCGGTCAAACCAAGGAGAATGATTAAGACAAGCGCAGCAAAACCAATACCAACCCATGGAATCCAAGTATAGCGTTCTGTTATTCTGCTTTCTTCCTTATCACATACATCACCGATGCCATCGCTGTCCGTATCTCGCTGATCTCGATTGGGATTGTCAGGACTATTATCTTTCGAGTTTGTTAAACCGTCTTGGTCGAAATCATCACACACATCACCTCTGCTGTTATTGTTTATGTCCTGTTGATCTGAATTGCTGACGGAAACACAATTATCACGAATATCCGGTACTTCATCCCCATCAACGTCAGCAATAATATAATTTGGATTATTTTGAGACGCGGCGGCAGAAACTATAAGCACATCTTTTGCAGACACTAAATTGCCCGCCTCCCCAACTGGGGCCGTTGCTAACCTATCGGGGTCAAAATAAATACGATAGGAGTGAGTAGGTTGTGCCAAAAATCTAATGGCCCGAACACTGGATTTTGAGGCGTTATCTTGGTTTAATCGGAGTTCGCTGATACGAAGTGGTTGGCTATAGAAAAAAGTAATTTGCCATCTATTTGACGTTGTCTGCGGGAAACGAATAGTTTGTTGATCTATTTTTCGATTGGCAACAACAATTCGATTTTGTCCATCTACTAAAGCACGAATTTCTACAGAAGTTGGCAGAGCAACATTATTGTCAAGCAAAATAGTTAAAATGGAAGAAGCGATAGGAGCGGAACTAGATAAAGTAATTTGTGCTTGCCCTTGGGTATTTTCCGGCAAAAGAAAATCAGCATAAGTTCTAGTGTCTTTATCAATCATTCTGTTCACGCTTACTGTATTTGAAATTGTACTTACCGATATGGGAATTTCATTTATTAAAGTTTCCTGCTTGAAGAAGTGGGGCTCAAAAGAATTGGTAGTTTTATCAAGAACGGCGAAATCAAAACGCTCAATAAAGTCCGCCGCAAAAGGAATTTCCACAACTGTTGGTACGTTTATTGAAATGCTGTAAATATCCTTGTAAAAACGATATGCGCTGATTACTGAAGAAATTGAACTCTGTTGTAAACCTTGCGCATTTGCGATTACAACAAGACCAGGCGTGATTATAAGAGATAAAATTAAAATTTTTGATTTCATGTTTTTAGGTATTATCAGGTATTGCTTTGTTTCGTTTTTTTCTTCCCAAGAAAGCCGTGCTTACGAGCAGTGCGCCTATAAGGAAGAAAGTAACAATGCGGCCCGCAAGCTCCATCCTCCATATATCAATCAAAAGCAATCTTCCTACAACAAACCCAACTATCGCGCCTCCATAAAGACGGAGGCCTCTTTTCTCGTTTTCAAGACCGTAGAAATAAGCTATAAGTCCGATAATCGTATAGATTACGAGAGAGATCATGACA
>Ga0209541_10008834_pt1 | contig 16491 bp, 19 predicted proteins | sample RifCSPlowO2_01_FD_184027 | JGI IMG/M metagenome (GOLD analysis project Ga0209541, IMG submission 184027) | Groundwater microbial communities from Rifle, Colorado - Rifle CSP2_plank lowO2_0.1 (SPAdes) (version 2) | ecosystem: Environmental > Aquatic > Deep subsurface > Groundwater | place...
CGGCAGCACAGTCAGGTGCAGGCATATCAGAACGCAGACAGCAGAGCTGTTTTGTAGGCTAATCGCCTACAACATAGGCTATCGCCTATGGACTTTTTCTACTAAGCCCTATCTATCGAAAGTTTTAAATAAGCATAAAACAGGTTTTACAGCATGGCTGAAACAAGAGGCGGTCTCTTCAGATTGTTCAGAAGGGGCAAGGGGCCAGAAGAGGTTCCTGATGAAAAAGCACCGATTCCAATACACACTCCAAGCGCTCCTGCGTATAGCCCAACTTTTGGAGGGCTTTTTCCTGCACGCATAAAATTCAAGGGCCTCTACGACCTTGACGGCCTTTACAGGCTCATGGCAAACTGGCTCAGGCAGAGACGGTATGAAGTTTATGAAGACCTTTACAAAAGCAAGCCGCCTGAACTGGAACTGCGCATAAAGGCTGAGAGGAAAAAAACAGGCTTTGTAATGGAAGTAATAACAATCTACTACCACAGTTATGGCGACTACGACATAGACGTTATGTTCAACGGCAAAAAAAAGAAGATGACGAATGCTAGAATGACGATTACTATCGGAGGGGAGATAAAAGCGCCTTACGAGGACATTTTCGGCAGGGCAAGATGGACAGCCAATGCAGTGGAAAGAAGGCTGCTCAACCTTTTCAGGAACTGGTTTATGAAACGCGAGCTCGAGTCTGTTTACTGGGACACGCTTTATTACGAGATGTGGAAGCTCCATGCGGCAATAAAGGAGTTTTTGAAATATGAAGGAAAGGGAAACGCTTACTGATAAAAAATGACTGAAAGAAGACTTGTTGTGGACCATCTGCGCCTGAAGTATGAAGGCCTGTTCAAAGCCACTGAACTTTACACTCTGATTGACAAATGGTTCAATGAAAAGGCCTTTGACAAGCGCGAGCTGAGAAACCAGGAACACATAAGGCCTGACGGAAAATATGTGGAAATTGTGCTAATGCCGTGGAAAAAGATTTCCGACTATGCAAGGCATGTTATAAGAATCGAAATAAGAATGCACAAACTCAAAGAAGTTGTTGTTGAGAGGGACGGCCAGCGCGTTAAAATGAACCAAGGCAGAATAGACCTGATATTTGACGGCTACCTTGACACTGATTACGAAGACAGGTGGGAACAGAAGCCTTTTTACTTCTTCATGCGAACCTTATTCGACAAGTTCATATACAGAACTTATTCAACGCAGTTTGAAGAGCTGCTTGTTGAAAATGTTTCCCAGCTCCACACCCTCATAAAGTCCTTCCTCAACCTATACAAGTACGAGTTTGGAGTAATGCAACTGCCCGAGATGAGCAAGCTGTAAGTTCTGTCAAAAACCATTAAAAACGCAAATGTTAAAATTCATAATTTTAAAGTATGTTTTCACAGCACTAGCTTCGGCATTCTCAAATAAATTTAAAAAGATGCCGTAGCAGTAGTTCGTTTGGCTTTACGCCCACTTGCTGTTTCTTTTGCTCATTTTCTTTTTAAGAGGGTGCTCACTTTGTTTCTGACATTTTCTGACATCTCTTATCCGTGGGACTTCACGAAGTGAACGTCCCACTTGCTGTTTCTTTTGCTCATTTTCTTTTTAAGAAAATGCGGGCAGCGGAAATCAAAGGATTTCCTGGTCCGCATTTACTTTGTAAATGCGGGGGACGTGATTTGAACACGCGTACCCACTAAGGGACAGGATATCTTTTCAAGGCTTAAGTCCTGCGCATTTGACCAGGCTCTGCCACCCCCGCATAAGAGAATGAACTTGGAACAATGTTTATAAATTTTTGCAGTTTGTTTTACAGAATTACTGGCGCTAGGAAGTAGGCTATTCCAACTGCAACCAGCCAAAGAAGAATTCCATTCGCAACTGATATCACGGGCCAGTTCCTTGAGCAGCTTATCGCTTTTCATTTAGCTTCAGCTCTACAACATTGCCCTCCTTTATGTTTTTTTCTGTTGTTAAATTGCCGCGAATTTCAAGCGCATACTTGACAGGAACCCCTGATACATACGGCGGGCAGGGGTTTTCCCTGCAGGGAACTGCGTTATGAATCCTTTTGATTATGAGATTTTCATCAATGAAAATTATGTCCAGCGGTATAAGCGTGTTTTTCATCCAGAAACTTCTTTGAGCAGAGTCTTTGTAGGGAAAAAGCATTCCTTTATCATCGTCCAGGCTTTCCCTAAACATAAGGCCTTCCCTGAAGTCCTCAGGTGTTTGAGCAACTTCTACAAAGAACGTGAATTCGCCAAGTTCAGGATTCCTTACAGTAACAGCAGAATACCCTTCCACGTTACTTACTGCACAACCAGCTAGTGCTGTTGCCAACAGCAACAGAAGCATTTTCATACTGGGCAAATGCATAGCAATATTTAAAAACAATTCTAAAACTCAGAGGTTATATGCCTCTGTAGCATAGCCAGTAATTGCGCCACCTTGGTATCAAGCCAAAGAGGTGGAGGTCGCGGATGCAAATTCCGCCAGAGGCTTCTAAATTTACGGTAAAGTAAACTATTGCGTGTTTGCTGTGCCAAGCTGCTTAGCTTCTTTTCTTCTCCCCTGCGCAAGTTAAGGGGAGAGAAAAGAAGAGGAAGCGGAAAGAACAACAGTCCTCACATAACTTTACTTTACCAAATTTACAAACTTTTATAAGCTAGTTATTCGATTATTACTGGCATGAGACGATTATTATTGTTGTTTTTTGTAGTTTCGGTTATTGCTGTTTCTTCCTGTGCTGTTCCTGAACCGGCTGTTGAACAGCCTGGGGAATCTGCTGAAACAGCACCCCCTGAAGTCCCTGAGCTTCCTGAAACGCCTGCTGAAGATGAGGCTGAGGAATCAATGGAAGAAGTTGCTGAAGAGGGGTCTGAATTGCCCGAGTTCGAATTCCAATACCCTTACATAGGAGCTGAAGGCGCTTTTGCAATTATTGAATATGGCGACTTCTCAAACCAGGTCAACACCCAGGTTAATAACTTCCAGGTTGCTGCAATGAAGCGCGATTTTGTTGTCAGCAACAAGGCAAAAATAGTCTTCAAGCCATACCCACTTAGTGGGAGCGAAGAAGCTCAGCTGGCTGCTGAAGCGTCTTTGTGCATGTGGGAGCAGGGCAGCAAGCAGTTCTGGGCTTACCACGACACCCTTTTCACTTATTTCCTCTACTTGGACGAGAAATCACTCAACAATTACGTTGGCAGGATTCCAAATGCTGACAAATCTGCTTTTGCTGAGTGCCTGAGCTCCAGAAAGTATAGGGATACTGTCTCGGCGACTCTGGAAGACGGAAAAGCCCTTGGCATAGACCAAACGCCAACTTTCATAATAGGCAGCGAGAGCATTGTGGGGAGCGTCAAAGTGCCTTACAAAACCTTTAAAGAAACGATTGAAACCAAACTCGCCCAGAATAATCCAATAACAGGCTCTTTGGTCTCTGAAATCTTTTCAACAACTTCTGATGAGCTCAGAAGCTTTCTTAACTGGTTCGTTTAGCTTAAAGCTTTTCCCGGTTCTGATGAAAAAGTCCGTATTTTGATTCCTCACAACTATTCGTTACTCTTGCGCCCACCTTGCACTAAAATGGTAGGCCGCTGCCGGGAATCGAACCCGGTCCTAAGGCGCTCTGCAGCTATGCCGCCACAGGCCCACATGCTAGCCAGTACACCACAGCAGCCATAACAACAGGATGATTTTTTACTGCTATTTAAATTTTCGGTAAAGAAAGGCAATAGTTTTAAATGTTGGCGTGTTTGTTAATCAGCTATGCCAAGTGATGAAAAGCTTTTGGAGCATGTAAAAGGCGCTCTTTTAGCCTGTTACAAAGCTGTGATAGGCAAAGGGGCTGAAGGCAAAACCGAAGTGGAAACAGAAATAGATATGAAAACAGTTGGCGATTTGGCTGCGAGTGAGGCTTTGGTTGGGTATTTCAACTCTTCCGGGCTTCCTGTGGTTCTTTACACTGAAGAGCTGGAAAAACCAATGCTTCTTTCCGGCAGCCCTGTTTATTCTGTTATTGGCGATGAGATTGACGGGACTTATAATTTTCATCGCGGCATGGGCATGCTGCCCCATGGAAGCATTGTTGGTGTTAGCGCATCGAAAAATCCAAAACTCAATGAATTCGTATGCTCCGGATTTCTTGAGTTTAACAGCGGCAATCTTTTTTATGCTGTTAAAGGCAAGGGGGGTTATGTTATAGAGAAATGGGCTAAGGGAGGAAAGTCTGTTGCGAAATTGGTTACTTCAGGCAAGAAAAGCGTTGAAGACCTTAATAAAGTCATGTTTGACTTTTACATGCTTTCTGATTTAAGCAAACCGTTAATTGAATTCGGTAAGGAGAAAGGCGATGTTGGCTCTTTTGCAGGGCATGTGGCATTGCTGGCAAATGGGACTGTAGACCTGTTTATCAGCGGGGATAATTGTAAAAATCCGAATAAGCTGAAAACCGGTGAGGAGATAGGCCCGTTATACCTTTTGGTGAAAGAATCGGGCGGGGCGGTGCTTGACTGGAGAGGCAATGATTTAGGGCCTGAAGAAGTAGGTCTTGACAGGAAAAAGGTTTTTCACCTGATAGTTGCAGCCAGCGAAGAATTGGGAAAGAAAGTGGCATCTAAGATGAGCGAAATCCCTGAAATAGACGCTTACATGGCTGCCAAGGGCTTGTGAAGTTTCAGCAGAATTCGCATGCCCTTTTTTCCCTGCCTTTCTTGGTTGCTTTCTTTTTTATCTTAGCCATAACTGTTTTAATCAGCGTTCCGGTTTAAATAGATTTCGCAAGCTAAAACTATAAATAAGAGTTGGAATGGCTTTATTGTATGAGATTTTCGACATTAGAGCTGCAGCACCTTTTTAGGGCATGGCTGATAATTTCTTTAGCATTTGCCATACTCCTTAGTGGCGGCTTTTCCATCACGACACAGTTCCTTTTGGCACTAGTGATGGCCGCAATTACTGTAGGCCTTGGCTTTTTGCTGCATGAGATGGCTCACAAGTTTTTAGCGCAGCGTTACGGATGCCTTGCCGAGTTCAGGGCTTTTGACACCATGCTTCTGCTTGCGTTGCTCATGTCTTTTTTCGGGTTCATACTTGCAGCGCCAGGGGCTGTTTTCATCCGGGGCAATGTTAACCTTGCGAGGAACGGAAGAATTTCGGCAGTGGGCCCGTTGGTGAACATCGTCCTCGCATTCGTATTTTTCGCCTTACTTCAGGTATCACCATTTTTTTCTTCATATCCTTTATTAATCACCATGGCATATTATGGCTTGTCAATTAACGGATGGCTTGCTTTGTTCAACATGCTTCCTTTCTGGCAGCTTGACGGCACCAAGGTGTTAAAGTGGAACAAGAAGATATATGCTTTGATGATTGCCGGAGCTGTGTTTGTAATGATGCTGCCAGGGCTTGTTTCTTTTGGTGCACAATAATCTTTTTAAACAGTAGCTGACTTTCATTTTTCATGGCATTAAAACTCGTCATATCTGACCCTAAATCAGGGTTTAGCATCCAGAGGGAGGCTGCGGAAGACGCCGCCAAGGGCTTTATGGGGCTTAAGATAGGCGATACTGTGAAGGGCGAGCTGTTTGACCTTCACGGCTATGAGTTCATGCTCACTGGCGGTTCTGACTTCTGCGGCTTCCCGATGAGGAAGGACGTTCCTGGAATCGGCAGGAAAAAGATTTTAGCTTACGAAGGCGTTGGCATAAAGAAGCTGAAGAAGGGGATTTTGCAGCGTAAGACTGTTTGCGGAAACACTGTTCATGCCAAAATTTCCCAGGTGAATCTTAAAGTTACAAAGCACGGCAGCGAGGACATCTTTGCAGAGGCTGGAAAAAAGAAGGAAGACGGTGCCAAGAATGAGGGGAAGGCAGAAGAAAAGAAAGCAGGAAGTTAAATCAGATAAATGAAACTTCTCGTAAACAACCCAAAAGGATTTGAGATTAGAAAATGGCATTCTGAAAGAATAAGGTCTGTTGCCGAAATAGAAATCGAAATTGCCGGCAACAATGAAGAATTCTACTCGCATTTACCTTCTGCTGATATTTTGATGTGCAACAACTCAAATTTTAAGAAGGCGTGGCTGGAAAAGGCTTCTAATTTAAAATGGGTTCATGCAATGGCTGCTGGCGTTGATAAAATACTGCCGGACCTGCCAGAAAACATACTTCTTTCAAACTCAAGGGGAGTTCACAGCATAAACATAGCAGAGCATGTCCTGGGTTGCATGATTATGCATGAGCGCCGGCTTGATTTGTGCCTGAAAGCGCAGCTTAAGAAAGACTGGATTCTGAAAGGGCTGCAATTAAACCCCCCGGGAGAGCTCCATGGAAAAACAGCTCTCATCATTGGCTTGGGAAAAATCGGTTCAAGACTGGCTAAGGTTTTAAGCTGCATCGGAATGAATGTTATCGGGATAAGAAGCGATGTCTCTAAAAAGTCTGAATTTGTAAAGGAAATCCACCCCATAGCAGAGCTTAAAAATCAGCTGCAGAAAGCAGACTACGCCATCGTAGCATTGCCTTACACAAAGAAGACCTGCCATTTGCTCGGCGAAACAGAATTCGCATTTATGAAAAAGACCGCTTTCTTCATAAACATAGGTCGTGGCAGCATAGTTGACGAGCAAGCGCTTATCAAAGCCTTGAAAGAAAAGAAAATTAGCGGTGCTGCTTTGGATGTTTTTGAAAAAGAGCCGCTGCCTGAGTCAAGCGAGCTGTGGGGCATGGACAATGTGATAGTAACGCCGCATTCTGCCGGCATAACCCCCTTCTACATGGAGCGGGTTGTTGCCATATTTTGCGATAACCTGAAGGCTTTCATTGAAGGCGGGAGGCTTCCAACGCTTGTTGACCCAAAAAAAGAGTATTAGCACCAAAACTTTATAAACCTCCCTCTTTTTGCTTTGCTATAAATATTTGCAGGTGGTTGTTATAGTAAAAAAAGCTGCTGCTAAAAAAATAATGAAAGAAAAGAAAAGCGATAGCGACAAAATCAGCCAGGTTGTTCAGCCAGAAGTTAACCTTGGCATGGTTGGCCATGTTGACCATGGCAAAACTACGCTAACAGAGGCCTTGTCTGGCAAATGGACTGATACGCATTCTGAAGAAATCAAGAAGGGAATTACAATACGCCTTGGCTACGCTGATTTTAGCGTTTACCAGTGTAAGAGTTGCCCTCTCCCCGAAGGTTATTCTGTTACAGAAAGCTGCGGCAAGTGCAAAAAGAAAAGAATCCTAATGAGAAAAATCAGCATTGTTGACGCCCCCGGCCACGAGAGCTTAATGGCCACTATGCTCTCAGGCGCTGCCATCATTGACGGCGCTTTGCTTCTGATTGCCGCTAACGAGCCCTGCCCTCAGCCGCAGACTCGCGAACATCTTGTTGCGTTAAAGATTATCGGAATAAAGGACGTTGTTGTTGTTCAGAGCAAAATCGATTTGGTTAGCGAGGCGGCTGCAAAGAAGAACTACCGCGAGATAAAGGCTTTCCTTAAGGGAACGCCTTACTCAAATGCACCTATAGTCCCTATTTCAGCACAGCGCAAGGTTAACATTGATGCGTTGCTTCAGGCTGTTCAGGAAACAATTTCTTCACCTTCTTCACCTTCAAGAAACAAAGACCTGGACCCCCTGCTTTTTGTGGCAAGGTCTTTTGATGTAAACAGGCCAGGCACGGATTACAAAAACATCGCAGGCGGTGTTTTGGGAGGAACTCTGAAGCAGGGTTCGCTTAGGGTAGGAGAAGAACTTGAATTGCAGCCTGGCAGAATGGTTGAAAAGCACGGAAAGACCTCTTGGGAATCGGTTAGGACTGTGGTAACTGCCTTGAGAAGCGGCAAAGATGATGTTAAGGAAGTGCAGCCTGGCGGCTTAGTAGGGGTTATGACAGGCCTTGACCCGGGAATTGTAAAGGCTGACGCCTTTGTCGGAAATGTTGCAGGGAGGCCAGGCAAGCTTCCGCGAGTCTGGTATGAGCTTAATTTGGAAGTCAACCTGCTTGAAAGAGTTGTAGGGGCTAAAGACGAACTCGTAGTTGAGCCAATTAAAATAAATGAAAACCTTATGCTTAACACAAACTCTGCTGCCACTGTCGGCATTGTTAGTTCATTAAAAAAAGACATGCTCGAGTTAAGCTTAAAACTGCCTGTATGCGCCGAAACAGGCTCAAGGGCAACAATCTCAAGGCTTCTTGGCTCAAGATGGCGGCTGATTGGCTACGGGATTATAAAGGACTAGGTTTTAAGCCTTAAAATCGGCTTAGCTTTGTTCTTCACGCTGGCTTCCTTTACCTTTTCAAAAGCGAGCTTCTGCACAAACTCCAGTATTTCGTCTTTCTTGACAGCCTCTATCTTTAATTTGATCAGAAATTCATCAAGTTTCCTGTTCTTGGCAGGGTCAAACTTCCTTTTCCTTCTCCATCGCGGCATAACCCTGATTCCTTTCACGAGTTTATAAATTTATTCAGCGAAAATTATTTAAACAACCTTCCACTTAAGATGTGAAATGGAATTCCTTGATAACAAGCTGCTCATTGCTGTTGTTGGGCTGGTTGCATTTTACCTTGCTTACAAGTTCTTTTCCCTAAGCAATAAGAGCGACAATAAGAGCGAAAGGATTTATCAGGAGCATCTGGATAAAATACTGAAATCTGATGAGTATAAGGTTAAGGGAAGGTTTGAGTAGTTAGCCAAAGAACTCTTTCACTGTTTTCTGATTTATCCCGAGAATGTTGTGTTTTGCTTGCCTTTCCTTGAATTCGTTGTCAAGTGACAGGAATACCTGCCTGTCAAGATACTGCTTGCGTATAGGAACGCCCTTTTCCAGCATGTTTGTAACATAACCCCTTATTATAAAGTCGTTTTCGCCAAGGCTCTCTGCCAGCTTTTCGTAAGTGACAGGCTCTTTTTCAGAAGCAGTGTAGATTACGAGAAAAACCCTTTTTTCCTGTTCACTAAGGGTTATTTTTGTTTCTTCCTCTTCTTCTTTTATGGCAACTCCTGTAAGCCTTGATATCCAGGATTCCATCTGGTCAAACCGTTCTATAAGCTTGTTGAGCTTTTCATCAACTTTGGAAATATACTCGTAGTTTGCCTGGGTCTCGTTCGTATTGTCGTTTATGCTTTCAAGGTGGTCTTCAAACTCCTCCCTTATGCCTTTAAGCGTGGCCTCAAAAAGCTGCCTGAGCTTCTCTGTTTCAGAAACCTCTGTCTCGAAGAACGCCTTAGCCACCATACCACCCCCGGCACCTGACTCAACTAAGTTGTTTATATAGTTTTCTGTTTTGAGAATCATAGTTTTAGTTAAATATTAAAAAATGCTGTTTTTGCTGTTATTGCACAATGTCAAAATCAAGCCTTGCGATACAATTGTCAAAACTGAAAGCATTTTCTGCACCAAAAACGTATTCAGAGCAGTATTCTACCGATTCTGAGATAGCTGCAGATATTCTATGGCTGGCTTACATGAAAGGCGATATAAAAAACAAGGTAGTTGCAGACTTGGGCTGCGGAACAGGAATGCTCGGCATCGGCTGCCTTCTTTTGGGGGCGGGGAAGGTTTACTTCGTTGACAATGATAAGGAGGCTTTGGCTACGGCAGCTGCCAACACCAGTAGTTTGGGGTTAAAGGGCTATGAACTAATCAACAGCGACATAACTGAAATAAGGCTAAAAGCCGACGTTGTTGTCCAAAACCCTCCGTTTGGGACAAAGAGGAAGCATGCGGACAGGGAATTCCTTCTTAAAGCATTTGAAACAGCCAACAAAATATACAGCATACACAAAGCAGCTTCAATAGATTTCGTGCAGAAGATAAGCAAGGAACACGAGTTCAGGATAACCAATATTATACGCTATGACATGCCCATTAAACACCAGCACGCTTTCCACAAAAAAAGAATCCACAGGATACAAACTGCCTGTTTTAGGCTTGAGAAGTCATGACTTCTTATTCTTCACAGCCTTTTTCATAAGGGAATACTGGAGTGCCATTGCTATCCTTCCGATAACAACCCCCGCTACAAACACAACAATGTACAAAAAATAGCTGGATGCCGCCATAGCATGAACAGGGATGTTTTACATTATAAGCCTTTCTAAACAGAAAAACTTTTAAATCGGCTCTCACTGCCATGTCTGCATGGAACTGAATGTTCTTGAGGAGTCTCCCAAGCGTCTTGTGGTTGAGGTTAAAGGGGCAAACCACACGTTGTGCAATGCTGTAAAGGCAGAGCTGTGGAATAACAGGCACGTTAAGGTTGCAACTTACTCAATCAGCCACCCTCTCATAGGGATTCCAAAATTCCTGGTCGAGACTGACGGCGAAGTTAAGCCCCGCAAAGCGATGGCAGACACTGCTTCTAAGCTTGCCGAGACTGCAAGCGGACTGAAAAAAGAGTTTAAGAAGCTTAAGGGCTAAGGGGCTAAGCCACAACTTTTTGTTTGCTCTTATTTATTATACGCACCACTTTTTGTGCAGAAACCTTACTTTTTGTGCAAGTGGCACTTTTTTGGGACTTTTAGTGCAAAGCCGGTTGAATGAAAAAGCATATAAATTGATGCTGCAACAATTATTATATGGTTGCTTTTTCAAGAAAGCTCGGGCATGAGCTGCTGGTGATTGCCCGCAAAACAGTTAATGCCGCCTTCTCAAATGAAAATCTGAGATTGAAGCCTGAGGTAAAAACAAGGCTGGCAGCAGAACTGGGCGTTTTTGTCAACATTTACAGAAGGAACGAGCTTAGGGGCAGCTTTGGCTACCCCCCCGGAACCTACAGCCTTGCCGAAGGAATTAAAAGAGCGTCTCGTGGCGCAGCTTTTATGGACCCGAGGTTTGGCGCGCTTACGAAGGCAGAGTTCAACAACGTAAGGTTTGAGGTGACGCTAATAAAAAAGCTTAAGCTTCTTAAAGTAAAAAAGCCCGGTGAATATCTCAAAAAGATAAATCCCAAGAGGCACGGGCTTTTCATAAGGTATGGGCCTTTCATGGCAATGCAGCTCCCTAAGTTTGCAGTGAGGCAGGGCTTTTCTGCAAGGGACTTTCTTGAAAAGACTGTTGAAAAGGCCGGGTTGGCGCCAGAGGCATGGCATAGCCCTAACCTTAAAGTCTTCATTTTCTATGCGCAAAGCTTTTCAGAGTAGCTATTCTGCAACTGCCTCAACTGCGTAATGCCCGTTGCTGCTGACTTCCCCAACTTCTAACAACGGTTTTTCAAACAACCGCCTTACATAGTTGTGCACGTCTTCCACCATGGCTTTTCTGGAATCCCTCATGTTCCTGTAAAGGCCGCGTGACTCCTGTGTTGTTGTGTTTGCATCCACCTTTCTGGCGCTAAGCTGGACTGCAAACTTGTTTAGCGCATCAAAGGTTCCCGTGATTGTCCTGTGGGTTGTCACTATGTTTGTTGAGAGTGTTTGCATAACTTCGTAAGCTGCGCCCATGCTTGTTTCCCCCTCTACGAATGCGGAAAGCACTGCCTGGGCAATTGCCTGCTGTGTAGACACCTGCTCCAGGCTGTTGCTTGCATCTCCCAGAACCTGTTCTGATTCCCTTATTACCATCTGGTAGTCTGCTATTTCATCCAAGCCAATCCTGGCGCTTTTTATAGAGCTTGCTGCTTTTTCATGCTCGTTAACCAGCTTTTGCCTTTCAAGTTTGACATTGCCTGTTGCGTGGATAAGCTCTGCATAGTCTCTTTTGTCAGCTGTTGTTCGGCTCACCTGCTCCTTCAAAACCTGTTCATCACGTTCAAGCTCTGATAGCTCCCTTTCGAGTCGCATATATTTTCTTGTCCCTTTTTGAAGGTCTCGTGCAGTTTCCAAACGGTATTCTTGAAGGAGCTCGTATGATTTCCTCATTTCGCTTCCTGACTGTTTGAATTCACCGAGCAGTAGGTTTGTGAATAAGCGCTGTTCACTGATCAGTTCAATATCGCTTTTCTTGTAAACAGAGCAGTCAATTCTTCCATTGCTTAAATGGCCTGCAAGGGAATAAGCAGCTTTCTGGAGACCGTAATAAAATGCCGCTGCGCCGCCTTTCTTTGCAGAAAACCTCTGGTCGAGATGGTTTTGAATGCGTATTATCTGCTGCAGCAATGCCTTCGGCTTTTCATTGCTTTGCAGTGCTTTTAGGCTGACAGGCTCTGTGTTTGCTTCAAGGTTTTCGACAGCCCGTTCGTATGCGCGTCTTCTCCTTTTTTCCCTTGCAGGGTCATCCTCCTTAATGCTCCAGCCCCGCTTTTGAACTATGCTTTCAAGGTCAGACTTGCTTTTTTCCATCTTATCTCGCCCCGTAGTTTTCAATCATTCTCTCCAGCTCGCCTTTGAGAATTGATTTTCTCGTTTCCAAATTAATGTCAGCCCAGCTTTCGCCGACCAGTCTTGACTTGACTTCATCCCCGATGCTTTTCCAGTAGTAATCCGCATCCCCTACCAAGGGCCCATTAGGACCTGCCATGATAGGCAGGGATACCGCCTCCTGCCCATTGTCATAATTCAGAAAAAATTCCCGTTTCCCGTTTTCATTAACAGGCTTATGCAGTTTGACATGCTCCGGATTGGCATACCCCTGCTCAACAGGAACAGGCGTTTTGTCCGGCATTAGCCCCATGACTGCAGTGTAAATTACGCCTGCAGCACCTCCAACCACAGCTATCCTTGTTATTGACGTTAGCACGCTCATTTCGTATCACCTCGACAAACTAATAGCAGAATGCTTTAATACGCCTTTAGGCGGAAAAACCGCAAAATTTTTGCAGAAATTGAAAATTTGCGGCAAAAATCAGAAAATATTTCAACAGGGTATTTAAGCAGCTGAAAGGTTTTCAATTAATCCGGAGGATTTTTGCTGAGGGCTCGCTTTTTACGCAATAACAACAAATTTATTAAATAAAATGTGAAATCATACAGTTATGGCTGAGGATTCTTTCAGGGAAGAAATAGCGGAGTTGGTTACTGCTGCAGTTTCAGGCAAATTAGACAAAAACAAGATAAGCGCATTGATAGAAACGCCTCAACAGGAATTTGGCGATTATGCGTTTCCGTGCTTTGCTCTTGCCAAGGCGTTCAAGAAATCCCCGTATCAGATTGCTTCTGAACTCGCAGACAAGATAAAACCCACTGAATCGATAACTAAAGTTGAAGCCAAGGGGCCTTACGTTAACTTTTTTGCAGACACTGGAAAAATAGCAGCCGCAACTATTGCCCGCATCATGGATGAAAAAAACAATTACGGCAGCGGTAAAAATAAAAACAAAAAAGTAGTTATCGAATACCCCTCTCCGAACACTAACAAGCCCCTGCATCTTGGTCATGTCAGGAACATGCTTCTCGGGCAGAGCCTTTCAAGAATTCTTTCTTTTTCCGGATGCAAGGTGTTTCAGGTTAACCTAAACAACGACAGGGGTATTCACATCTGCAAGGCGATGCTGGCTTACAAATTATTTGGTAGAAACAAGAATCCTGAGAAGAAGCCGGACCATTTTGTCGGCGATTTTTACGTGCTCTATGGAAAAAAGGCAGCTGAAAATCCCGAACTTGAGAGACGAGTCCAAGAAATGCTGCAGGGGTGGGAGAAGGGTGATAAGGAAACAATCAGGTTGTGGAAGAAGATAAATTCCTGGGCGCTTGAAGGTTTCAAAGAGACTTACAAAACATTCGGAATTGAATTTGACCGGGTTTATAATGAGTCAGGGCATTACCTTGAAGGGAAAAAGATAGTTCTTGAAGCTTACAAAAAAGGCCTCCTGAAGAAGGATGATAAGGGCAACATATTAGCTGAGCTTAAGAAGTATGGCATGCCTGACAAGGTTCTCCTCCGGGCTGATGGAACTTCAATTTACATTACCCAAGACATAAACCTTGCAAAGCTGAAATACAATGATTTTAGGATGGACAAGTCAATTTATGTTGTCGGTTCCGAGCAGGTTCTTCACTTCAGGCAGCTGTTTAAGATTCTTCAGCTTCTGAAAATTTACGGCGGTGAGCTTTACCACCTGGCTCACGGCATGGTCTACCTGCCTGAGGGGAAAATGAAATCACGCGAGGGTAAGGTTGTTGACGCAGATAACTTAGTTGAGGAAATGATTTCCATTGCGGATAAGGAGATTAAAAAACGTTACAAAAACCTCAGCAGAGCGGAGATAAAAAAGCGCTCAATGCAGATTGGAATTGGCTCAATAAGGTTTTTCGTGCTGAAGTATGACCCGCTTAAGGACTTCGTCTTCAATCCTGAAGAGTCCATAAGCTTTGAAGGGGAGACAGGCCCTTACGTGCAGTACGCCCATGCAAGAATCTGCTCTGTCCTGGAAAAGCACGGCGGCAAGGTTTCAGGTAATGCTGATTTTAATCTGTTGAAGGAAAAAGAAGAGCGTTTCCTGATAAGGCTGCTCTCGCAATTCCCGGCAACAGCAGAAGCGGCTGCTAATAACTATAAGCCGCTTCTAATAGCTCGCTACCTTCTTGACCTCTCACAGGCGTTCAACAACTTCTACCACCAGTATCCGATTCTAAAAGCGGATGAGGAAACTAAGAAAGCAAGGTTGTTGCTGATTGCTGCAGTAAAACAGGTTCTAAAAAACGGGCTCAACTTACTGGCGATTGAAGCGCCGGAAAGGATGTAGAGTTCTTAAACGGCATTGTTTTAAACACCGGGAGCATCTTTTGATTCTATGGCTAAGGAGCGAAAGTTTAAGTCCACAAAAGAGTTGACGGTTCCTTCAAAGATTATTGAGCAGGTTATTGGGCAGGATGATGCTGTTAATATTGTCAGGAAGGCTGCCCGTCAGCGAAGGCATGTTTTGCTTATTGGGGAGCCTGGAACAGGAAAGAGCCTGCTTGGCCTCGGATTAGCTGAGCTGCTTCCAAAGGAAAAGCTTGTTGACATTGTTTCTTTCTCTAATCCAAATGATGAAAACCAGCCCATGGTCAGGGTGCTGCCTGCAGGCCATGGAAGGGAGATGATTGCTAAGGCCAGAATGGAAGCTGGCGGCTTTTTCAGGCATCAGAACATAATAATGTTCGTCCTCCTAATACTTGCGCTGATTACCCCTTGGTGGGCTTTCAGCCATTACTCAAGTATTGGAGGGCCGCTGCTTGGAGGCTTAATGTTCCTTGCATTCTTCATAGGGGGCATTGTTTTTTTGGCTTCATTTGTGCTTTTCCTGAACTTCAGCAGGAGGGCTGAAAGCCGCGGAAGGGCCCCGAAGCTTCTTGTTGACAACTTCAAAAAGAGCCAGTCCCCTTTCCTTGACGCTACAGGGGCCCATGCAGGAGCTCTTTTAGGCGATGTGCTTCACGACCCTTTCCAGAGCGGCGGGCTAGGAACGCCCTCCCATGAAAGGGTTGTTGCCGGTATGATTCATAAGGCCAATATGGGTGTGCTGTTTATTGACGAGATTGCAACCCTTGAGCCTGCAACCCAGCAGGAGCTTCTTACAGCACTGCAGGAAGGCAAATACTCAATCACCGGACAGTCTGAGCGCAGCGCCGGAGCAATGGTAAGGACTGAGCCTGTGCCTTGCAATTTTGTTTTAGTGGCTGCAGGTAATGCCGAGACAGTTTCCAATATGCACCCTGCACTAAGGTCGCGAATCAGGGGCTATGGCTACGAGGTTTATATGAAAGACACAATGCCCGACACCCCTGAAAACAGGAGCAAGATTGCCCGCTTGGTTGCGCAGGAGGTTGTAAAGGACAAAAAGATTCCTCATTTCTCATACGACGCTGTGGAGACAATAATTAATGAAGCAAGAAAACGGGCCAACAGGAAAGGCCACCTTACCCTGCGCATGCGCGAGCTTGGCGGTCTCGTAAGGGCTGCCGGCGACTTGGCGATTGAAGAGGGCTCTTCCCTAGTTGAGGCAAAGCACGTTCTTGGCGCAAGAGTGATGGCCCGCACTCTTGAGCAGCAGATAGCTGACAAAATCATAGAGCACCGCAAAGAATACGAGGTTATTGTCACTGAAGGAAAAAGGGTGGGCAGGGTTAACGGGCTTGCCGTGCTTGGCTCAGGCTCTGCGTATTCAGGAATAATACTGCCTATTGAGGCAGAAGTGACTCCAGGCGGCGAGGAGCGCCAGATTATTGCAACAGGAAAGCTCGGGGAGATTGCAAAAGAGGCTGTTAAGAATGTTTCTGCAATAATAAAGAAGTACTTTGGCGAGGACATAAGGAAAAAGTACGACTTGTATGTGCAATTCCTTCAGACGTATGAGGGGGTTGAAGGCGATTCAGCAAGCATAGCAGTTGCTACTGCCATTATTTCCGCCCTGAAAAATGTACCGATTAAGCAGGAATACGCAATGACCGGAAGCCTTTCCGTAAGGGGGGAAGTAATGCCTGTTGGAGGGGTATCGAGCAAGATTGAGGCAGCCCTGGAAGCAGGAATCAAAAAAGTGATTGTGCCGAGGACAAACTTAAATGACATAATTCTTGATGCCAAGGACAGAGCAAAAATCCAGATAATACCTGTGGAAAAGATAGGGGAAGTCCTGAAG
>Ga0209541_10008835_pt1 | contig 16490 bp, 17 predicted proteins | sample RifCSPlowO2_01_FD_184027 | JGI IMG/M metagenome (GOLD analysis project Ga0209541, IMG submission 184027) | Groundwater microbial communities from Rifle, Colorado - Rifle CSP2_plank lowO2_0.1 (SPAdes) (version 2) | ecosystem: Environmental > Aquatic > Deep subsurface > Groundwater | place...
TTCTTTCGAGGAGGCTGTTTTTGGCGCGGAGCGAAAAGTTTTGATATCAAAAATGGGCATTTGCGAAAAATGCAAAGGAAGCGGCGCGGAATCAGGCTCGTCTCTTAAAACATGCGATAAGTGCAGAGGGTCGGGCCGTGTCCGTGAATCTAAGCAGACTTTTTTCGGGGCTTTCTCAAGCGTTCGCGAATGTACAGCATGCAAGGGCCGCGGATCAACACCGGAGAAAGCTTGTTCTTCGTGCAGAGGGACGGGAATTTTAAAACAGAGCGAAGAGATCCAGATTGTTATTCCGGCCGGAATACGCGACGGCGAAATTATTAAAATGTCCGGCAGAGGAGAGGCAATCTCTTCTGGCATCACTGGTGATTTGTATGTAAAGGTGCGCGTGCTTTCCCACGCGGTTTTCAAAAGAGAGGGGCATGAACTTTTAATGGAACTTGATATCCCGGTATCCGAAGCCATTTTAGGCTCCGAACGCATAATTAATACGCTCGACGGAAAAATTAAAGTAAAAATTCCTGCGGGAATTGACGGAGGTGAAGTTTTGAGAGTAAGAGGCAAGGGTGTCCCTTACGAAGACAATCACAGAGGAGACCTTTTGATCCAGGTGATTGTAAAAACGCCGAAGCGTCTTTCTAAAAGAGCTAGAGAACTGATTGAAGAATTAAAAAAAGAAGGAATCTAGAGAATAGTTTATAGTTTATAGTTCGTAGTTTGCGGCATATGTTTTGCGCCGGGTTTTTAGCGTTTTAGATTTAGTCGCTAGCCATTGCCAGTTTGTTAATCCGACCAAGTTTGGACGAAATAAGTGATTATGGAGAGGAGCAAACTGAACAGAAGTGCCCACCAGAAATTCTGGACGCTAAATCCCGGGACAATCGCGCTTGCGAGCATAATAAGCAGAGCGTTTATGACAAAAGTAAATAGTCCAAGAGTAAGGACATTTATCGGTAGGGTGAGAATTATGAGGACGGGCTTTATAAACGCGTTTATTAGACCTATTACCAAAGCGGCTACAATAGCCGCGATAAAGCCGGAGACTTCAGCCCCAGGCAGGATATAAGCAATAACAATTATTATTAAAGCGGAGATAAGCCATTTGACTAATACGTTCATATTTTGAATATTAATATATTTTGCCCGACATTTAAATGTCCGCCCTGCAGGGATCGAACCTGCGACCTTCTCCTTAAAAGGGAGCTGCTCTACCAACTGAGCTAAGGGCGGATAAAAAGTTTGTTAGGCGGGCGGATTGCTTATATTTACATCGCGCAGTCCTGCTTGAAAATTATAGTCAATTATTGAATATTAACTTATTTCCCTTTAATTTTCAAGTGGTTTAACTAACGATATTGCTCCTTTTCCTATTTTATTGTAGGATTTTTACGAATGCAATTTTAGTTTTCGAGGGCGATCATTCCGCCTTACTTTTATATCAAAAAATCTGCTATATTTAAATTAAATGGTGTCTGGATACTGGTATTGGTTTTTCCAAAATTTTATTATAAAACCCGTTTGGTGGGTTCTTATTCATTTGACGCATCGTGTCAAAATATCCGGCCGGGAAAATTTTAAGAACATAAGCGGCCCGGTGCTGATAGTTTCAAATCACGTGGTTTTTTTTGATTCTTTTTTTATTGGGCTTGCGCTTCCGTTATTTTCTTCGCTTACGCCACTTCGCTATATGGGAGAATATAAGAAATTTCGTCACTGGCTTTTGGAGATTTTAAGAAAAATAGGAATAATACATTTTTTGTACTGGGTTATGGGTGTGTTTCCGTCGCATCGAGGAGAAGGAATCGAAAAATCAATCGCAATTCCTGTGGAGATTTTAGCGCTCGGGGGAACGGTCGTAATGTTTCCTGAAGGGATGATTAGTAAAATTGGCGGCTTGTTGGAATTTCGACATGGAGCCGCGGCGATCGCGATCAAATCCGGAGTCAAGCTTATTCCGATTTACATTAAAAAAAACGGGCGCAATATTTTTATGAAAGTTGGCGAGTCATTTGGTTTTGGAAATTCCGGCTCGGTTACAATGGAAGAAGGTACTAAAATTATCCGTGAAAAAATTCAGGCTCTGTCTGATGCATTGAGCGCATGAAAAATGATCGCAAGAAGATATTTTGAAAGATGAATACAAAAAAATTTCAAAAAAAGGCTGAAAATTTCAAATGCAAAAATTGCGGTGTAAGCGTAAGGGGCGAGGGCTATCGCAATCATTGCCCGACGTGCCTTTGGTCAAAGCATGTGGACGTAACCCCCGGAGATAGAGAAGAGATTTGCAAGGGCTTAATGCGGCCGTTTCAAGTGGAATTCTTAAGAGGCGGATATGTAATTGTCCACAAATGCCAAAGATGTAAAGTAAGGCGAAAAAATAAAACAGCCAATGACGATGATATTGATTTGATAATCTCGATCGCAAAAAATGATCTATCTCGAGACGGGAGAAACTAACAATTCAGGTTGACAGGGAAAAAATAATTTTATAATATTAAAAAATGAGTTTAATGCGTGAAATTGGCTTTTGGTATTTTATTACCCTTATGAAAAGAGGGCGGCCAATTTTAGTCTTTAAGCTTATCTAACGAAAGTATAAAAAATTTTGAAGATTAAAATCGGCCTCTCTCAAAGGGGTCGGTTTTTTAGAAGGTTGTTCTTTGGCATAAACTTTGGCATATCAACATTTTAGAAGGAGGGGAAGTATGCAAAGAAAAATAAAGTATGGAGAAAGGGTTCACAGTACAATATCGGCTATGCCCGGCGGGAAAGCGGAGGAGATCTTGAGAAAGATCGCCCACCCCGGTCGGGGCAATAATCCTACCCATAACGCAAGAGAATTTGGAGAGTGGGTAGGCGGCAGATGTATTGGAATTGTTCGGCCTGGGAATGAAGAGCCCGTTAAAATCACTTTGGTAATAGGCCAGAGAGAAGGTCTTTATCTGGAAGATGCAAACGAGGGTGCGAGCCTTTCATTAAAGGACTGGACCAAAGACGTGTTGAAAGTGGGCGCAAAGATTCCTAATTACAGGCTTTACGATGCGGCCAATCAGATCGTGGCTTGCTGGATATTGCACGGGAAATTTTGGGTTAACAGGAGCGCTCAAGTCATGGATTGGCCGTACGGTTGCGATTCCAATCGTGAAATCCATGCTTTCTTTAAGGTAATAGACGGTGCCGAGGAAAGGGTTTCCTTGGGCGACCTCATTAAAGAAGGCGCTGTGCGTTCGACCCATGTTGGTCAGTGGAATCGTCCTTACGCATTAATACCGGCGGCGTGCGGCATGCGAGTTTTGATGCATGAGTTCCGTCAGACTAGCGAAGACGTGATAGTTTTTGGCGGCAAAAGAATAAGTCCGGATCCTGAAATTGTCTGGGGCCCTTACTGCAGGTGGTCTGATAGATCGCTTGGGGAGGTTAGAGAAAAGGTTTTTCAGGAGATAGCGTTCGAGACCGCGTCTCCTTTTGGGTTCCATGTTCATGCCACTAAAGTGGCTTTTCCTAATACGACGCTTGCGTCCAGTTTTATACTGGATCGTTTGGGAAAGGACCTATTAAGGAAGATTCTACAAACGGTTGCCGAGAAAGAGCCAGAGCGTTTTTATCGGATGATTGATGAGGAAGGCAAGACGTACCAGCTCGTGCGAAACATTGAAAATCGCGAGCTGGAATTCGAGAACAAGAAAGATGTCCGCCCACGGTTCTTCAGGCTCTCCCTAGCAGCGGATAACGTAATCGAAACTTTGGAAGAGCTCGCCAGTATCGAGAAAGATCTAAGGTTTGTCATCAAAAGACGCGCGCGACTGGTGCTCGATTCTCATTTTTATCTGGTGTGCTTTGGCATTGCCGAATCAAAAGACGGAAGGGCGCGTCATCTGTCAGGGAGCGAGATGTATCGCTACTTGGTTAAAGGAGCCGATGCAAAGATGCATAAGATAAGAAACGAGCGGCTCTACCGAGCGTTGAAAGACGTGATGGGCTTAAACGGGGACAGTTTTGAGTTCCATATTTATCCGCCGGTCGAGTATTTGGGCGAAACGCAGTATACGGCCGATCCTGCATTGATCAAAGAAAAAAAAGAGAAATGGCTTAAGCAGATTGTCGCCTGATCTCCGTACTGGTTCGAAAGAGAAGCCGCGTGCGCGCAGCGTTGTTGTGTGCCGCGGTTTCTTTCTTTTAAGCTAATAAAAGTTTAAGATATATTTATGAAAATTTTCAGGACTAGATTCAAAAAAGATATTGTCGCGGAAGTCGCAATGCCGCCTAAAAAATCATCTAAAGCAATTTTGCTTTTTACCGGCATGCCGAGCATGCCTTCAAAAAAAGAAGTCTTGGAGTTTTGGGCGAAAAAGGGCTACTGGGTTTTTTATCCGCGCTATCGCGGCACTTGGGAAAGTGGAGGCGATTTTTTAAAATTGTCTCCGGAAAAAGATGTTCTAGACGTAATTTCAGCGGTCCAGAGCGGATTTGAGGATTTTGAGGACGGTCGAAAATATAAATTAGATCTAAAGTCGCTTTATTTATTCGGGTCAAGTTTCGGTGGGACTGCGGTTTTGCTTAATTCAAAAAATCCAAAAGTAAATAAAGTCATCGCCTTTTCTCCAGTTATTGATTGGAGAGTTCCGTCTAAAGCGGAACCGATTGACTGGCTCGGAAAATTTGTAAAAAAAGCATACGGCCATGTTTACAGATTTTCCAATAAGAATTGGGCCAAATTGAAAAAGGGAAATTTTTATAATCCGGTAACAGAGCTTGAAAAAATAGACGGCCGCAAAATAATGATCATTCACGCCAAAGACGACAGGACGGTTTCTTATTTACCTTGTTGGAAGTTCGCGGAAAAAACCGGAGCAAAACTCATTCTTCTCAAAAAAGGCGGCCATATGGGGTCTCGAAATTTCATAAATCCTAAATTTCAAAAAGAGATCAATAAATTCTTGGCCGTAAAATAAACTAATAAAAAAACTGAGACGCCTTTTGGGCCAAAGGCGTCTCTTCGGGGCAGGTCAATTTGAAAGGTCAGAGGGGCAGGGGCGGCTTCTCCAGTTTAAGAAAAGTTATGATCGCCATCCATCTGGTATTCAGCACCAACTTTATGATCCGGTCTTTATAGATGACAAGATACACAAATCGTGAGCGCCCTTGCCTTTTCTTTTTAACGTAATCTCCCCGTAAGATACGTTTAATTATTTCACGTCTTACATTCTCAGACAGCGTGATTCGGTACCTTTCTTGAGCGCGTTGCCTGGAATGTACTTTCCACCAAGTCAGTTTGTCCAAAGGTGCGCCTCCTTTCTTCCCTTACATATATTTTAAATCTGATTTGAAATTGTCCGCAATGAAAAACTGTGGATTTAGAAGCGCGATAAAATATTTAAATGACGGACAAAAATGCTTTATTTGAGGTTTCGCTTAAAATTATTTTAAAAAACGAAAAATTTGCTTGACAGATAATTTTAATCGGATTACCCTAATTATGATGAGTCAACAGAGATTAATATCGGCTAGCCTTTTGCTAGAGCTTCTACTTAAACAAGAAGCCGGTTTTAGTTTTTGCTGAAAAAATAAGGAATGAAAAGGAGGACTAAATCGGCTAAAAAGGGCCGATTTTTTTGTTTTGAACATTAACAATCAATTTTAGGAAGGGGATAGTAGTCATGAGTAAAAAAGATAACAGAGTGCTGATTTTCGATACCACCTTGCGTGATGGGGAGCAGGCGGGCCATAAAATGGATCCCGCGACCAAGCTTTCGGTTGCGAGACTGCTCGCAGAATTTGGAGTTGATGTGATTGAAGCCGGATTTCCGGCGTCGCCTGGCGATGATGTCGGTGTTTCCAAAATCGCTTCAGCTATACGCGGCCCGATTATTTGCGCCTTAGCCCGTACAATGCCGTCTGATGTTGTTGCGGCGGCGCGTGCCCTTGAGCAAGCGACGCGTCCGCGGATTCACGTCTTTGTAGCGACGAGTGATGTGCACGTTCAAAAAAAACTGCGCGTTACTCAAGATGTTGTGCTTGAAATGATCAGGTCGCAAGTACGGCTCGCAAAATCATATTGCGATGATGTGGAGTACTCTCCGGAAGACGCCGCGCGCACTTCTCCGGAATTTCTTGCACAGGCGGTGCGCATTGCAATTGGCGAAGGAGCTCGGACAATTAACATTCCTGATACCGTTGGGATCGCGGCGCCGTGGGAATTTGAGGATCGCATAAAGAATTTGTACGAAGCGGTACCTGAACTGCGCGAGGTAATATTGAGTGTTCATTGCCATAACGATCTGGCAATGGCGGTGGCAAATACTCTTGCAGGCGTTCGAGCTGGAGCGCGGCAGGTTGAGGGATGTTTTCTTGGAATAGGCGAGCGCGCGGGCAATGCAATGCTTGAGCCGATAATTGTTGCGTTAAAGTTAAAGCTCGGAATGGACACAGGGGTTGTTTGGGAAAAGCTTTGCATAACGAGCCGCATGATCGCGCGCACAATTGGCCTGCCCATTCCGGAACATTATCCTCTTGTTGGAGAGCAAGCTTTTGCTCATAGCTCTGGCATCCACGCCGACGGCGTGATCAAAGACCCCAGCACTTATGAGATTATCCAACCCGAATCAATCGGGTGGGATGGAAAAACAGTAAAGTTGGTGTCTCATTTGGGCCGCAGCGGTATACGCGATTACTATCTGAAAGAGCTTGGCGCAGCGTTTACCGATGTGGAATTGGAGGCGGTACATTCGCGATATATGGAAGTCGCGAATTTGAAACTCGAGCTCTCGAACGAAGATCTCGTCATGATCCTCCAGGAAGTGAGAACTGCCCAAGAGGCGGTTAAAAAAGATCTGTATCGCCTTACTGAAATTTCGTATGACCGCGTTGGCAATGAGCGCGCGTCTGCCAGGATAACCTTGGCGTGCAACGAACTGGCGGTCGTTACGTCCGGCAAAGGCGATGGCGCGATTGATGCGGTTGATCAGGCAATCCTTCACGCGCTTCTTGGGCACGGCGAGGAAATGTCACGGCTTGCTCTAGTGGACTACAAAGTTCTTAAGGGGGAACAGCAGACATCTAGCGCCAATGCTTGGGTGTTTGCGGCAGTTTGTCTTGATGGGCGAATCGGATACGGACGCGCGCAAAATACTGATGTTGTTATTGCGTCTGCGCATGCGTTTATCTCCGCAATCAATAATCTAATTTTCGGCCAGTAGGAGGAGGTCGTTATAGATGGTTTCAAAGAAAAGGGCAGTCATTTGCGTGGCTGCCCCTTTTTATTTATTTATGCCCGTTATTTCCCTGTGGTTTGACAGATCATTAAATATTTAATATACTATTTATTATGAACAGATATTGCATGTTCGGGCAAATCGTATCTACTCCCGCTAATAAAAAAGCGGCGATTTCGCTTGGGCAATTTGCAGTATCTATGTAAATCAATTTTTCAAAAACGATTTTCCAGATTGCCTTGGCGAGACCGCAAAGGCAATTTTGTTTTAGCGGGGATTCGGATGGGCTCTTTAACAAGAAAGGAAAAAATATGAAAAAAGACAAACAGCGTGTTATTTTTTTGAAAGGGAAGAAAACAATTCTTCGGCCCGCGAGAAAGGAGGCAGATCTGGAAAACGCTCTAAGGTGGATGAACGATCCCGAAGTAAGGCAATTTCTTAACCGATATTTGCCGCTCGATTATTTAGAAGAAGAAAGATATTTTGATTCAATCACCAAGAAGCCGAATGATTTGCATTTGGCAATAGAAACTTTGGAGGGTGTATGCATCGGTTTTATGGGCTTGCACAATATTCGATGGAACGATCGGAGGGCGTCAACCGGAGCGGTAATTGGCGAGAAGAAATACTGGGGCCGCGGCTTTGGCACTGATGCTAAAATGGCCTTGCTCAAATACGCCTTCCACACTCTTAATCTGCGTAAAATTGATTCTTCGGTGATGGCGTTTAATGAGCGCAGTTTGAAATATAGCCTGAAGTGCGGCTATAAGATCGAAGGGAGGCGTAGAGAGCAGTTTTACGTGGACGGCAAATATTGGGATGAGGTTCTTCTAACCGTTTTTCGCGAAGACTGGGAGAAGGTATGGAAAAAATATCAACGATGAAATGTTTTTCAAAACAAAGAGGCGACCGCGGTCGCCTCTTTGAACTTTTGGCTAAGCAGATTTGACAATTGTGCACTCTATCTATAGTATAAAAAAATGAATTCGTTATCATGTCTTAATTATTATAGCTATTATTATCCTTTGCACATGAGGCTAGTTTAAGGCGTTAGAAAAATTAATTTAACTTCTCAAACTGGTCTCATGCGGGACCAGTTTTTGTTCCTTGGAATATAAATTAAATAAGGGGGTAGCGGATGAAAAAACTTTTGCTGTTTGCTGGTTTGCCTGGCGTAGGTAAGTCGACGATTTCCAGAGGCGTAAGCATAAAGACTGGGGCAAAGATTGTTGATCTTGACGATTTTAAAAAGATTGACGTCGATCCAATTCTCGTAAAGAATCAAGTTGATCCGCCAGAATTGAGGTGGGTGTACTATCAAAAAGCCTTGAAATATGCTTTTTGCCTTTTTGAGCAAGAAATATCTACTGTGATAATGGACGAAGTATTTCATCTGGATTCACTTCGAACCAAGCTAGAAACTCTCTGCAAGGAAAGACGCGTGCAAGTACTTTGGGTTGAGGTGCGATGCCCATATGACATAGTTGAGAGGCGACTTCACTCGACAAATAGGGAAGGCCATATTCTCTCGGCTGAAGAAGCATTAAGAATGCACCTCTTGTTTAAAGAAATTTTTGAGAATTTTTCTACTGATGGTCAAAGCCATATTGTCGTCAACAATGAAGGCGATATGGATTTAGATCTGCTGGTGGATAATATCTCAAGAAAGTTGAGTTAAAGAAATGGGCTGGCTACGATGTTGTAAGTCGATGCCAGCCCATTTTCCCATTTCTAATGAGATTTGTATATTATTTTATTTATTATGAAAGTATTATTTATCTGTAAAAATAATCAGTTCCGAAGTCAGATGGCTGCTGCTTTATTTAATCGAATAACAAATACAAAAGATGCGGATTCCGCAGGCACTTATGTAGGTTCTTTAGATGCGCCAGAAGGAACTGCTATTGAAAAATATTTTCAAACTCCCGACTTTTTTGAAATCATGGAGGAGAATGGAATGAATATAAGGAAAAATCTGACCAAAAAGCTTTTACCGGAAATGATCGAGAGCGCGAGTGTTGTTATCTCGATGGCAGAAGAGCCGTTTATCCCTGATTTTCTTCGTGATAGTAAAAAGGTGATTTGGTGGGAAGTAGAAAATCCATCCTTTGCTACACGTGAGGTATCAGAAAAGATATATAGTCAGATAAAAAATTTAGTCGAGCAGCTTATTTTTAAGCAAATCAAATAGGCGTTTCCCCATTGTGGAGAAAACCGCCATATGTGTGTGCACATTGCCGGCCTATATTGCTCTTATATAGTTTTATTGCGTAATATTTAATAAGAATTGCGTTAGTGGTATATTTAAAAAGTAATGAACCTTACAAGGAAAGGGGGTGAGACCTATGGCAGATCAAAAATCTGCTGGCACTGAAGTTGCTACTGAGCCAGGAAAGAGGAATGCTATCCTCGTCCTTAAGTCCGGTGATACGGATAGGCGGTTTGGTGGCGACAACAGGGAGAAATTGGGTAAAGACGGATGCGGTTACTAAACCCGTCGCAATTCTGCTGCTCTCGCATGGCTTCCATGCGAGAGCACGGAACTTAGGGAGGAATGGCGATGAGTAATAATGGACTTGTTTGGAGCAATTTTGTTATAAGAGTCCTAAGCAAAAACGATTTTGTTTTTTTGAAGAGCGCTTTGAGCGGCGCTGTCGTCAGCATCGGTCTTGATACAGAAAGAAATATAAACACTTGGCTTAAAAATCAGGACGCAACAGCTCCTGAGGAAGTCGAGTCGCTCTCGGATGCGAGCATTGGGTTGATAATCCCGGCTGGTTATGACGAATGTACCGCTTGGCGGAAAAGGTTTGTAGACCGGCGGAATAACGCGGCGCATATGTTTATACTTCATTTTCTTCCGACCATTCAGTGTCAGCTTGAATGCCGTTATTGTATTGAGAACGGGGGAGATCGTGGAGTGGGTATGCGTCCGGAGATTTTGGGTCAGTCAAGAAAGTGGCTATTGAACTACTTATCCGAACATCCGGAGATCGACACGTTTCGCCTTGTTCTTTTCGGTGGAGAGCCTCTCCTCCGCAAGGATATCGTAAAAAGTGGAGTGGAAGGGTTCCATTTTATTTCGCTCGAAAAGAAGCTAAGTTTCTGGATTGAGCTCGTAAGCAATGGGGAATTACTCGATGAACAAATAGCCGAATTTCTATCAAAGCACGAGTGGCGCCGCGTCCAAATTACTTTGGACGGACCGGAGAAGGTCCATGACGCCAGACGTCACGGCAAAAATTATCGCCCCACATTCCGGAAGGTAATGAAAAACATTAAGATGCTGCTTGACTCCGATTTTATCGAGAAGGTTGATATACGGATGTCTATTGATTCGGAGAATGCCGACAGCCTCCCGAACTTAATCAGATGCCTGGCGGATCTAAAAAAACAAGATCGGATTAATTTGAGCATCGGTGTGATAACCCCGACACTTGCGGATATGACGAAATTTGGAAACGAGGAGTTCATAGCCGAGAAAGCTCTTGTTGGGTGGACGGTCGCTAAGGAATGCGGCTTTGGGGTTCCGAAAGAATTTATCACTGGACCATGGTGCGTTGCGATCGCTAAACACTCCGCGATACTCCAACCAGATGGCTCGTTGCAGAAGTGTTTCTGCACTTCTGGGCGTAAAGAATATGACTTTGGGACTATCTACGAAGAGCCGGGGGAATATCTTAGGGATGCGCGGTTTGAGCATTTTCGGAGAACTGATCAGTGTATTAAGGAAAAGTGCCAGTTCTTACCGATGTGCGGAGGGGGTTGTATACACGATGCTGTTGTGGAGAATGGGGGTGCTGATGGATTCGATAGGCGTTATTGCCAGAAGTCCCTTCTTGAAAAGATGAACCACGGCTTACTCAGGCTTAATTATTAAAGAGCGCTTGGGGAAGTTAAAATTAAACTGAACGGCCCGCTTTGCTAAAAGGCGGGCTGATTCTATTATATGAACATGTTCGAACAAGATATTCCAAATTACATACATGATTTTTTAAATGATGCGCGTTGGATCTCATTTGAATCGGTGCATCATAAATTTTATTTTTTAAAAAATTCTGTTGCCGAAAAAGATATCCAAGAGATAGCTAATATCCAAGAATCGGCTTATCGAAAGATATTGGGTTTTTTAAATATTCCTGGCCCGGATAAAAAAATTGAATACTATCTTTACCCCGATAAAAAAATAAAAAAAGAACTCATGGGAGATGATTGGTACGCAGTTGCTATTTATAACGAGCTTAGGATACATCTATTATATACAGATAAAGTTAAACCGATAGGGGAGCATGAGGAGGCGCACTTACTTTCTCTGCCCTGGGGGATTTCGATCGGATTTTTTCAGGAGGGATTGGCTGAATATTTTGTAGGTCACGCGTGGGACGGTAAAAACTTTTTGGAATATGTAAAAAAAGGATACGAGAAAAACATTTACCCGGATCTAAAAATTTTTACGTCGCAGAAAGCATGGAAAGATACTGATGATGCGAATGTAATTTATTTTTATAGCCTAGCGGGCGCATTCGTGAGTTTTCTTATAAATTTATTTGGAAAGGACAAATTTGAAAAGTTTTATAGGAAATCAAGTCGCAATTTTTCGCCGTCTCAAAATTCTGAATTGTTTCAAAAATCTTTCGGTATATCAATAGAGGATGCCGAAAAAAAGTTTAGCCTAACTCTTTAAGCTAGAATTGATTAGAAATTGAAGCGCGTGCTGTCGAGTGGTTAATAATATGATAGATGAAATTTCCTATACTGATTCGATCTACTTTCAGCATAATTTAGAATGCCATCAATGGTGGCTGACCCCATTATTCCATTATCCATTATCCATTATCTGACCCCATTATCATTACAAACAGTGACGAAAGAGAATAACTTGCTATATTTCAATTTATTGAATAGGTTTAAAGATAGAACTGGCGTCCCCGTTATATTGAATACTTCATTTAATGGCAGCGCGGAGCCAATCGTAGGGAGTCCGTCAGATGCAATGAAAACATTTAGTGCTTCAAAGATCGATTTTTTAATTATGGGTAATTACTTAGTCTCTCATTAATTTATAAAAATAACTTCAATGAAGAATTATATTGTAAGTAGAATCTCTGTAAATTGTTTCGTTAAGAACAAAAATGGACAGTTTCTTTTGGTGAGGCAGGCAAGACCTGAGCATGCTAAAGGAAAATGGTCAGTTCCAGGTGGAAAAATAATGAAAAATGAAGATTTTAAAAGAGCAGTTGTTCGAGAAGTTAAAGAAGAAACAGGCCTAAGGGTAATTTTTGCAGAACATAAAGGGATAATTCATGAAAGTCCGGAAAAAACCGTCAAGCACATTTTTTTAGTCCGCGTTAAAAATGCACCTTTTAGTTTTGATAAAAATGAGATTATGGAGGTGGATTGGTTTATGCCAAATGAAATTTTTAATTTTAGAAAAAAATTCTTATTGAGAGGTGACTGGGTCTGGGGGGGTATAGAATTATTAAAATAGATTTTTCTTCAAAAACGTATTATAGCCTTTCTCTATATTTGAGTGGTTTATTTTATCCAGAATTGTCTGTTGAATAATTTCATTCTTTACTTCCTCCGGTTTTAAATTGATCTCCGGTAGATCTTTAAGGTCAACCCATTTAATCCTATATTCACCTTTATATTGCGTCCCAACCTGAAATTCCGGTCCTTGTCCTGTGCCTATTTGTCCGTCAATGATATTGCAAAGGTAAAAAAATTCTTGATGGCCATTTGTTTCTGGTTTATCGCTAAGTCTCTGTAAAAAAAGTTTCCGCACACCTACTTTAATCCCTAATTCTTCAAGACATTCACGCTTAACGGCTTGTTTGTGAGATTCACCAAATTCTACAGCGCCGCCAGGTATAACCCAATAAGAATCATTACCTTTAATACGATTAATAAGCAAAATTTTATCCTGTTCAATAATGATAGCGCGAGCTCGTTCTGTTATTTTTTTTGGAATATTAGCCATAGATGATATTTATTTCATGTTGCGAAGTTTCTTTGTCTAGAGAAAAAATATTTTCGCAGATCCCGATGGGGGAGGCGATTTGGAAATTATCAATTCCAGTTTCTTCTTCAAGCTCTCTCAGGAGCGCTGATCTAGCGAATTCACCTTCCTCAATATGTCCGCCTGGAAGAAAAAACCAGCCTGCTCCTTTTGTTTTGCATAGGACAATATCGCCTCCCTGAGCTATAAGCCCCCTGGAGATTATATGTATATTCGCTTTTGACTGCTCAAATTTCATACTCAAAATTAACATTTTTCCTTTCATTTTTCAAGGCTTCTGTGGCATAATTTAGGTATGGGGATTGGGATTTTGGGGATGAAAAAATGGTTGAAACGGTTTTGGGTTTTTGGACGGAAAGAAGATGGTTTACATGGCATAATTTAGGTATAGTTTTTTATTTCATCTTTTAAATTCTGAAATTGGGATTTATGACAACAAAGATCGCATACGAAAATATGGAAACTCATGGCCTGGTGACTAGATTCATTAGGATTTTTACTGTTCCGTTGATGAATAACATTTCACCGGAGTTTCTCAAAAAGATGATGCGAACGACCAGTCATGACGCAAAAACTGTTGTACAAAACACGGGCTCTAACGCGGCTCTGGACGCTATGTATACAAGACACCACAGATCATTATTTTCAAGGGGCCTATTGCAGGGTTTTGCGGACTTATTTTGGCATCACTGTTTTTCCCAACCGAAGGCGCTCCGAAATAGATTGGCCTTGGTTGAAAAAAATATTGAAGACGAAATTTTAAGAATCACAAACATTGATTCTTCCCTCGAGATTAGCATTATGAGTGTGGGTGGAGGTTCAATGCGGGCGCTTATTCAGTCCATAAATCGGATATCGCAGCGGAGGTCTTTGAAAATCAGGATCTTAAATATAGATAGAGACCAACGCGCCATCAAAGCTGGGGAAGAGCTTGCAAGTAAATTAGGGATGCGAGAGAAATTCGAATGGATTAATGGCGACGCGCGTAATTTGAATTCATTGGTCCCAAAAAGTTCGTTTGATATTGTGGAAATGGTAGGTCTTTTGGATTATTTTTCCGATGAAAATGGGACGGAACTTATTAGAAGCGTTTATGCTTCCTTGAAACCGGGCGGAGTTTTTGTTGTAGCCAACGTTCATCCAAATGAAGAGATGCCTTTTGTTACTAATTTAGGTTGGCCTTTCATGTATTATCGCAAACCGGACGATTTAAAAAGATTATTGGCATTAGGCGGATTTTCGTGCGAACCGATTTTAATACCAGAACCTTTAAAGGTCCATGTTGTCGCGAAAGTCATAAAGTGATATGAGTGTATTTGCTTTCATCGGTTTGGCAAATGGCATATTTGCTTTGAGTTTCGGATTCTTCCTGATTTCCAAAAGTTACCGCGATAAAATAAACAGGCTATTTTTTCTGATGACTGCAGCTATAGCAATGTGGAGTTTTGGATATTGGCAATGGCTTTCGAGTACTGAGATTGAACCTGCGTTGTTTTGGATTAGATTTTTCTCAATTGGATCACTTTTTATTCCAATTTTTTACTTTCATTGGGTTTTAGAGCTCTTGGGGCAGACCCAAAATAAGCGCAGATTTTTATATTTTATATATATCTTTTCATTTTTATTTGTATTTTTTTCTTCGTCTAGTTTGTTTATTCAAAGTATTGAGCCAAAATTATCCTTTTCTTTTTGGCCGATCCCAGGACCACTTTACAGTTTTTATCTTGTCTTCTTTTATTTTTTTCTGGTCATGTATTCTTTTATTTTACTGGTGCGTTCTTATAGGACGTCGGTAGAATCAAAAAGAGGCCAGATTTTTTACGTCATTCTTGGGGCTATATTCGGTTTCGGGGGCGGCGCGACAAATTTTTTCTTATGGTATGGCATCCCCATTCCACCGTATGGCAATTTTTTAGTTTCCCTTTTCCCATTTTTTTTAGGATATGCCATTATCAAACACCACTTGTTTAATGTTCGGGTCATAGCTACTGAACTTTTAGTTTTTTCAATCTGGGTTTTCCTATTGGTAAGAACTATTCTTGCGCGATCTTTGCAGGACGCTTTTCTTGATGGGGGGCTTTTAGTATTAGTAATTTTCTTCGGGATTTTACTGATCCGGAGTGTTTTACAGGAAGTTCGTTCACGGGAAGAAATTTCGCGTTTGGCGGATGACTTGCGGATTGCTAACGTCGAACTGAAAAAGCTAGATCAATTAAAATCGGAATTTCTTTCGCTCGCAACCCATCAGCTCCGAACGCCGCTCACTATAACCAAAGGATACATTTCCATGATACAGGAGGGGACTTTTGGGGTGGTGCCTCAAAAGATTCGCGATGTTTTGAGCAAGGTGTATTTATCAAATGAACGCCTAATAAATCTTGTTAATGACTTTTTAAATCTTTCTCGAATTGAATCCGGAAGGATGAAGTATAATTTTGAACAGATCAAAGCCGAGCAATTGGTTGAGAATGCCGTTGAAGAATTTAAAGAGCTTGCCAATGAAAGGAAAATTGATTTGATCTGGAAAAAACCTTCAGGAACGCTTCCTGAAGTGATGATTGACAAAGAAAAATTCCATCAGGTTTTAATGAATATAATTGATAATGCGTTTAAATATAGTAAGGAGGGGCATATTGAAGTGAGTATGTCGGAAGAGTCGAGAGGGCGCGGTGATAAAGATATTTTGATTAAAATAAAAGATTCCGGTGTTGGCATGACAAGAGAAGAGATCGACTCTATTTTTAAGAAATTTGCCCGAGCGCAGTCAGGGTCAAAAGCAAACACCGAAGGAACGGGCCTTGGGCTGTATTTGGCCAAGCGCATTGTAAACGATCACGGAGGCGAAATTTGGGCGGAGTCCGAAGGCCATGGGCTTGGATCCACGTTCAAAATAAGACTTCCAGCCAAAGGCGAAGAAGCCCGCAAAGCAGTTCAATTTAAAGAATTTGTTGAGAAGATTTAGAACGTTAAGCAGAGCATAATTTGCACGAAAGTACGCGAAAAAAAGTGTAGGGTTGGTATAGGGCAATTCGTACGAATTCACGAATAGTCGGTGGTTTTATCGCCTATATTTTATAAACTATATATGGAGTTTATTGGATTTGAATTGGATGTTATAATTTTTTTATGTCAAGGATTCGCATATCTGATTTGCCTAAATATTTGGGGAAGGAAATTGAGCTTTATGGGTGGGTTGACGTCAGGCGCGACCATGGGAAGCTTATTTTTTTTGATCTTCGCGACCGCTCGGGCAAGGTTCA
>Ga0209541_10008836_pt1 | contig 16489 bp, 17 predicted proteins | sample RifCSPlowO2_01_FD_184027 | JGI IMG/M metagenome (GOLD analysis project Ga0209541, IMG submission 184027) | Groundwater microbial communities from Rifle, Colorado - Rifle CSP2_plank lowO2_0.1 (SPAdes) (version 2) | ecosystem: Environmental > Aquatic > Deep subsurface > Groundwater | place...
CAATATGCTCAGGCATTGAAAAAAGCTCAGAAAATATTGATTGTAGGTGGAGGGATAGTAGGAACTGAATTGGCTGCCAAAATAATAACCACTTATCCCTCTAAAAAATTAACCATAGTTCATTCTCAAACTGAATTAATGGAACGAATGCCATCAAAAGCTCAACAATATGCCAGACGTTTTTTAGAAAAACGGAGAGTAACGCTATTACTTCCAGAAAGAATGATCAAAACTCAGCAGGGACATTATATCACCAACACAAGAAAGAGAATTACCGCCGATCTGGTCTTTCTTTGTACCGGCATAATTCCTAATTGTGACAGTTTCAAAAAATTCCTAACCAAACAGTTAGATGAAAAAAAATTCCTTCGAGTCAATTCCTCTCTTCAAGTGCAAGAGCATCCCAATATTTTTGCCGCCGGAGATATTACCTCCATCGCTGAAGAAAAATTAGCTCAAAATGCAGAGAAGCAGGCAAAGATAGTAGTACATAACCTTTTGCATCTGGAGCGAAAAGAACCATTAGAAGAATATCATTCCAAGCCACGTGCCATCGTAATTAGTTTGGGTACATGGAAAGGTATCTTTTCCTATAAACAGTTCGTTCTTACCAGTTTTATCCCGGCAATAATAAAACAATTAATCGAATGGAAAACCATACGGCGATATAGACAAAATTGATGAAAATGATAAAAGATATAACCGAACAAAACAAGCAGTATTTTTCTAGTTGGTCTAGTAATTATGATTGGAAACTCTTTCAATTCTGGATGAAAAGATTTCAAAAGCCTATTGTAAAAATATTGGATCAAACTCGTCCTGCAACTTTGCTGGATATCAGTTGTGGAACAGGAGAATTTCTGAAAGAATTAACCCAACTTAAACCAAAATATACTTTGTACGGGGCGGATATCACCCAGGGAATGCTTGATAAAGCACGGAAGAAACTCCCCCCCTCCATTCATTTATCTCTGGCAGACGTGCATCATCTCCCCTTCAAAGATAATTATTTTGATTATGTTACCAATACTGAAGCATTCCATCATTTTGAAAATCAAACCAAAGCATTACAAGAAATGGTCAGAATAACGAAGAAAAACGGAAAAATGATTATTGTTGATATCAATTTCTTTTTCAGGAGCATCCATTATCTCTTTGAGAAATTAGAACCAGGGTGCGTAAAAGTGAATAGCAAAAAAGAAATGAGACAATTATTCGAAGATGCTGGGTTGAAAAATATAACACAACAACGGAATTTTTTGTTTGCGGTAATGACTATTGGGGAGAAAAACACGGGAAGGAGAAGATTAATTTAATCGTCAATATCCTCTTCTACCGGGGGCTCTTTGATCCCTACGTATTCATTACTTCTTTCTTCCATTCTGGTACTAAAATAAATATTTTTAATGATATTACCCTCTATCTTGAAAAGAAGATCTGGTTTTCTTTTCTTAAGAAATTTTTGTAACTCCCGACAGAGATGTTCTTCATGTTCTGGATTAAAAGGTTCCTCCTCTACTTGGTAAATCTGAAAATATTTCTTTTTGGCAAATTCTGTAAGAATATAAATAGCGTCATCTACAATTAAACGTACTCCCTGAATTGCAACCACTGATGGAATCGAATCATAATCTTGAATGGGAGGTAAATTCGACCCAAATTTGTCTAAAATTGAGGCGGTGAACCTTACTTCTTTTAATCTCTTAATGGACCTAATTTGGTTCCGTTCATCAAAAGTACAATGAAATCCATAACCTGCTGAAGGAGTAAATAATTCTTTCTGGAGTAAGAGATAATCATCTGAAGTGAGTTGATCTCTTTCTTTTCCCAATATTGCCGCATATTGTTCTTGTACAGCTGGAGATAACCAGAAAATTTTTTCTCCCACGGGTATGAACCATTTTTCATTTCTTGGAGTAGGTTCAGTAGCAGTATAAACATTGGGTAGATTAAAATGTTGAATGAGAGATTCATATCTTTTAACGGCAGAAGGTACTGCTCGTTCATATGCTGGAACTGCTTTTTCAGGATAACTTCCTTCTAGCCGTATCAAATCAGCCGCCCAGCATTGCAAAGAGTGATAAGTTATACCGAACCTTACGGCTATTCTTCCCCAAACTATTTTCTCCTTTCTTTCCACCATCTCCGTAACTATTTTTCTGGCAAGATAATAATCTTGAATCTCTTGTTTTTTGAATGGATGAGACTGAAAAAAAGATTCTAATATTCTACGATTTTCTGGGCTACGATCCAGTTCCAAATCATATAATCTCTTTAAATCACGATAATCATGAATGGTTAGTTGACTACGATGATAGTCTACGTGAGGATTAATATCTAATTCAAACAAAGAAATAGTCAGGGCATCTAAAGCAGTATGATCCATTATATTAATTCTTATTTTTTTCAATCCAGATCTTTCCTCGGTAAGAACATTAATAGGATAAGCATCAAAAAAACCTTGCACGAATAAGCGACGCCATTCATCAGTATTTACAATAGTGATAAAGTTTTTCAGGGAATAATCTAAAACCCGCATAAGTTTAGGAGTATAAATGGATAATCTTTCTCTTTTTAGGTTTGGTTTTCTAGCAATAAGATGTTCAATTGCAACTGAAACACGATCCCTAGAATCTGGCTCAGGTATTATTTTATCAAAAAATTTATCGTGATGAATAGAACCACCATGATGATGTGCGTACACCCCCATTAAATAAACTAGGTTGCTTCTTGTTTCCGGCTCGGGAGAAAGTGGTGCAAAAATGTATTCTTCTAATTTCTCAGGGATGGTTTTTTCATGTTTCCATCTTCTAACTGTGCCCTCATTCATTTGAAATATCCTAGCAATACTTTTCACCGGACGGCCAGTCCTCACTGCCCGATATGCCGAATAAAGTTTGGAAACTTCTGCTTGAATCTCATTTATCTTATCCTCGTCATCCAGCGGATGATTTAACTTAACATTTCGAAGAAGTTCTTCCAAAGTCATCTCTTCTAAAGTACTTTGAAAACAGGGGTTTATAACCACAAAAGTACAATGCACAGTTATATTTTAAAGATTATCCTATTAGAGAATATACACAGAATTGCGGGCAAAATAAATCAGAGAAAAAGGAAAAATGGTGAGGAAAGCAGCTTATCGATTAGAAATAGCTTTCTCCAACATCTTTATCGCTTTCTTTGGATCATCCGCTTTGCTTACAAATGATCCTGACACAAAATAATCTGCCCCAGCTTTAGCAGCATCTTTAATAGTTACAGGATTCATCCCCCCATCTACGATAACTTTTATTCGGTGATTTATTTTTTTAATCAGAGGAATCTTCTTCAATTCCTGTTTCAAATATTTTCCCCCATAAAATCCGGGATGAACCGTAAGCACCAGAACATAATCCACTTTAGATAAGTATGGTTTTAATTTAGCAACTGTCGTTTCCGGCGTGATAGAGAAAGCAATCTTCATCCCATTATTTTTCATCTCAGAAATATATTTTTCTTTCTCTTTTACTGTCTCAAACTGGGAAATTATCAGCTCAGGTTTAACTAAATGTACACAATTATTTTGTATCCAATGAACCGGATCATTGACCATCAGATGTAAATTATATTTAAAATTCTTATTCAACTTAAATTTGAAATGCAAAGAATTATTATACGCAAATTTACCATCAACCACATCTAGATGAAGCGTAGGAGCCACTCCCCTCAATTTCTTCAGAAGAAAATCTAATTCAGCTTGATTCTTAGCTACAATGGAAGGGAATATTCTCATGAGCGTTCCAATAATTGGATCTTTTTCAACCTGCGTACATGCCTAGCTGCTCCAGAAAATGGAGTGTGTATGAACTTTTCCACCATCTGCATAGCTTTATGAGTATGGATATACCACCCAGACAAGCATAAAACATTGGCATCATCATCAGTTCGAGATAAACGTACTTCTTTCAGTAAAAATGGAACAACTGCTCTAATCCCTTTAATTTTATTGGCAGCAATACTAACTCCTTGCCCCGAGCCACAAACAAGAATACCTTTACTCTTATTTTTGACTACTTTTCGGGCTACTTTTTCCGCATATTCGGGATAATCATCAATAGGATTGAGTACTAAATCTCCAACATCCTCAAAAGGAATTTTACGACGTTCCATCCATTCTTTGAGAACTTCTTTGAGCTTGAAACCAGCGTGATCTGAACCAATATACATTTTCTTCATTCTATGCCTCTTTGTGATCCTACCAAAGGGAGGTGGTATTTATTTGTTACGTTTTTTAGAGATATTTTACATTTTTCAATAATTATTCAAGTTTTTACCCTTTCCCCTGACTTCCGAACAATTTAATCCTCTGCTCCACTACTTTTTGAATATAATCGCGAGCCGGACCTAAAATATGTCGAGGATCAAATTCTTGGGGTTGAGTAGCAATAGTTTTTCGTACACCAGCATCAAACGCCAAGCGTAAATCAGTATCCGTATTTATTTTAGCAATACCATTCTTGATAGCCATTTTAATTTGATTTTCAGGAACTCCCCGTACTCCTTTCAAAACCGCCCCATATTTCTGGGCTTCTTTAACTGCAGAAAGAGGCACACTGCTAGCACCATGCAATACTAAAGGAATTTTAACTCGAGTCATTACTTGTTTTAAAATATCCTGACGTAAATGAGCTGTTCCTTGAAATTTAAACGCTCCATGACTTGTTCCAATAGCAATTGCTAAAAAATCGCAACCAGTTCTTTGTACAAATTCTTGTGCTTTAAATGGATTAGTATAAATGATATCTTTACTATGCACCAAATCTTCTTTACCCCCTATTGTACCCAATTCTGCTTCTACCGAAACACCCTTTTGGTGAGCCCATTGAACTACTTGTTTAGTTAATTGAATATTTTTTTCAAAAGAATCATGAGAAGCATCGATCATCACTGATGAATATCCTAAATCAATTGCTTTTTTGATCAATTTCAAATCGTTTCCATGATCTAAATGCAGAGCAATAGGAATTGTATTCTGCTCCGAAGCGCTTTTGGCTAATGCCACTAAATATTCTATCCCCGCATATTCTATGGCCCCTTCCGAAGTAGCCAGAATAATCGGCGATTTTAATTTTACTCCAGCATTAATTATGCCTTGCATTATTTCCAGATTATTAATATTGAAATGTCCAACAGCATAATGTCCTTTTTGAGCTTTTTTTAATATATCAACTGTTGACGCAAACATTAACGCCCACCTATTTTATTAATTTTTTTTATACGTACTTTGATCCTATACTTCAACATTTGTTTTTTAGCTTTAGTAAAAGACAACAATCCATTCTTCGTTCCACCGGATTGAATTACAGATAAAGCATTAACTTGACCTAATCTCAAACAATTATCAAAAGATAATTTATGAATTATACCTGTTAAAAAACCAGCATTGAACGCATCTCCTGCTCCGGCAGTGTCAGTTACTGTAACATTGGGAGGTATCAAAGAATAATAATGATGTTGATCAATCGCTACCAGCTTATTTTTTCCATCGGTGATTATAACTATTTGAGGACCTGATTTTTGTAATGAGTTGTTTTGTAATGAATTGTTTCGCAAAGATTTAGCTAGAACAAAACTATCTCTCTCTTTCATACCCAAAAGTGATTGAGCTTCTTTTTTATTTAAAATTAAAACTGTTGTGGCCTGAAGAATGGGAGCAAGTACTTTTATCCCCCTGCTAGCTAAATATAAAGAAGGATTGAAAAGAAAGGGTATTTTCTTCTGTTTGCATTCTTTTGCTAAATCTTTAGAAAAATCAAAAGATTTCCCTAACAAGCTGGCTAAATAAATCCATTTTGGGCGTAATTGAAAACGGGAATAATCTTCTCTCGAAAGATCTTGTGAAGCTCCTTTATGCGTGAAAATAATTCGATCTTTATCTACTTGCGAGTATATTATAGTTGAAGAATCAGTAGTAGTAAGACTTCTAGTATGATATATGTTCTTAACTCCAAATTCCTGCATCTCTTTAAGTATAAAATCACCATCGTGATCAGCTCCTACTTTGGTTAGCATCTTGACCCTCAAACCTAAAGAAGACATAGCTGCTGCCGCATTGGTAGCTCCACCTCCAGAATGAAAGTGGCACTTGCTAGCGAGAATTTTATCGCCGGCTTTGATGGAAGATAATGGTTGGGTGATAGTCAGAAAACGATCTAAAGTAGCTGAACCCACACACAATACATCATAACCGAACATATCACACCTCTTTAAGTATAAACTTTTTATAAACTAAACTAGTTATAAACCTAATCCGAACATCGATATACTAGGAAATATCTTTTGCTTTAAAATGGTTGTGGTGGGAGAAGTGTTTGCCTAGCCATCAACCGTGGCGAAAATACCTCGTGATGCTCTCTGGAAAGAGATGTTTGGTGAATCATTTTCGCATATTAATTTTTTCTTAGGAATAGATTAACACGATTGACCTCTTGGTCGGGCAAACACTTAAGGGGTAGATTTAATACGTACTCACCAACAAAACATTTATTAACATATTCGCCTAAACCAAATCATTATGAAAATAAAATATTTATTACTGGAGGAACATTTGATAAAGAGCACGACCCAATTAATGAAAGTTTAGTTTTCAATGAAACACACTTGCTTGAGATTCTAGAGCGATCAAAGTCACTTCTTGATGTGAAAGTAAGAACTATCATGCTCATTGACAGCTTGGATATGACAACTGGCGATATGAGGATTATCCTAAAAGCATGCAAAGATGCAGTAGAAGATAAGATTGTGATTACACATGGAACAAGCAATATGGAAAAGACTGCAACATTCCTAGGGAAAGCCATAAAAAACAAAACAATCATATTAACTGGAGCAATGGTTCCCTATGTATTTCTCAATTCTGACGCATTATTCAACATCGGTGCTGCCCTTGCCTTTGCACAGACGTTACCACGGGGAGTTTATATCACAATGAATGGAAAATATTTCCGCTGGGATAATGTAACCAAAAATACAAAGTTAGGTGTTTTTGAGGAAGTAAAGTAGTATTCAACTCTTTCTATATATCCTATGCATCTTGTTAATCCCAATAAGAACATCTGCTTTAACGTTATCATAACAAAGATATGTAAATGGCAGATAATATGAAACTAAACGTTTGACTTCTGTATCACTTAATCCTTTCCCTGTTCTCTTCTTCAATTCTTTTTCTTGCTTCAACCGCCATTGGATATGCAATTCTGGCGTATCTGCTTTGAGCATAACCATGAAATCAAGATATTTCCATAAGAATTGGTATAATCTGTTAAAAGACAAAACTAGTTTGTGATATTTGAATTCCGGATCAATTTCACCAAGTTTAATTCCATTTTTAGCACATATTTTGATCAATTCATGAGAAGAAACAGTAGGCATTCCTAAACACCACCCATCGAAGAGAATAAAATCTTGCCTTCCCAATACTCGAATGTGCTTCGAAGAAATATCCCCTTTCCCTTGATGTGAAGATTTGTCAAAAAGAGGTATAACAAATGGCTTTCCTGCTTTTATTTTATGCAGAGTTTCATTCATCAATTGGAGTCTATGCGTCCCGGGCATACCTCGAGGTATTTGATAAAATGGATTGAGAGGATACTTTTTAGATAAGATCTGTCTTTTCTTATACGACTCATAAAAATCATCGATGGAGAAAGATTGGACTCGATAACCCTGAGTAAGAAGATGTTCTTTCAGATATTTGATTAAAGTGGTTTTTCCCACCCCTTGACCACCTTGAATGCCCACAATCAGAGTTTTCCCTTTTTTATGTAAGGAAACTATCTTTCTCAATAATTGGGAGATAATTTGTTGTTCCGATGATGAAGAATAGTAATGAGGCATAAGAGAAGGATAATTTTAGGGGTTAAATACTTTTCCTGGAATTGAAGTTGAGAAAATCAACCCTATAACTGATTAATCCAGCACAACATTAATATAACTAAATAAACTTCAAAGTAACATCATGTCCCTCCAATCCATCGCTAAGAAACATCGTCATCCTGAATATCCTTGCTCACCATTATTTTATACCCGCTGGAGTCCTCGAGCTATGACTGGTGAGTCTATTCCTAAAGAAGAATTATTGGCTTTATTTGAAGCAGCTCGATGGGCGCCATCTTCACGCAATAATCAGCCTTGGCGGTTCGTAATTGCTATAGGAAAAAATAAAGAACAATTTTTGCATTTTTTAGGTGAAAGAAATCAAATCTGGTGCAAGAATGCCGCCGCCTTGGTGGTAGTTTGTTCCTCAACTACTTTTGAATATGATGGCAGCCCATCTAAAACTCATTCTTCAGACACCGGGGCCGCTTGTATGTCTTTAGCTTTGGAAGGAGCACGAAGAGGACTTGTCGTTCATGCCATGGAAGGGTTTGATTATGATAGAGCATCTAGGGAATTGAAAGTACCAACTAATTATAAAGTAGAATTAATGATTACCATTGGAAAATTGGCTAAATCTTCCATTCTGCCAGAAGAACTAGCTAAACGAGAAATCCCAAACCAAAGAAAACCATTGAAAGAGATAATAAGCTGGGAAGAGTTTATTTGGAAATAGTCAACAAAGTATCATTCTACAGTTCCAATAACAGAAATTTACCATTCAAAGCTACCATGGGCTCCATCCATGGTTTTACGCTACTCATATTTATCAATGAATTTCTGAATTAGAAATGGGGGAAATTAATTAGGGACTTCGTCCGGAGTTTTAGACTCACCCCATTTCCAATAATTTTAAAAACAACTGCGTACTATAAAATAGCATGTGGAGAAAATATATACCCATCAACAGAAAAAATTTTATTCCTATCAATGAAGTATTTTATAGTTTAGAAAAAAGTAAATTTAATACGTGGATTGATAAGCTTACTTTTCTGCACATTTTATTAATGTGGGTCTCCAGTGTTTTTATCTTTGGTTTAGCTTACTTTTTTTTTAGTTCAACTCATTCTTTCCTGTTATATTCTCATGAACAAATACCAGTAAATAAACTGACGGATATGATCTACTTCAGTTTTGTTACTGCCACTTCTACCGGATTTGGAGATATAATCCCTAGAGGATGGTTTAAGATCATGGCTGTAAGCGAAGTGGTATTTGGCCTGGTATTGCTTGCTTTTGTAACTTCCAAATTAGTTTCTTTAAAACAGGACGTCATTTTAGAAGAGATTTATGATATTTCATTCAAAGAAAGAATCAACCGCTTACGATCAGCATTATTATTGTTTAGACAGCATCTTAGCGGAGTTATTGAAAAAGTGGAAAATTCTACTATCAGCAAGAGAGAAGTGGCGGACACGTATATTTTTATTTCTCCCTTGGAAGATACTCTTCATGAAATTATAAATTTAATTGGAAAAGAGGAAAACCATTTTACCAAAGGTATGGACGCCGTGAATGCTGAATTAATCTTTAACAGCGTCATTCAATCATTTGAAAAGTTGAGAGAAATGTTGAATCTTTTGAACCTGAATAAAATTGAGTGGAAAAGAGAAGTGACTACCCATTCCATTCATAAAGTATTGGAATCAGACAGATTACTCTTTGATAAACTTCGTCAGCAGAAGATTTTACAAGGGAAATCGGCAATGGAAATGATTAACCGCAATAAGAAAGTAGGGGATGATATTGAACAGATGATGAAGTAGTAAAAGAATACGAGAAGAAAATAAGAGATTTATTTTATTTCTCGTGATATCTTTTTGATTGTTTCTTTTAACTCCGGAATCTTAGCCATAATAATATCCCAAATGATTTGAACATTTACACCAAAATAAGCGTGAGAAATAATATCTCTCAAACCAGCAATCTTAAACCATTCTATTGAAAGATATTCTTTCTTTAAATTAGAGGGTATTTTCTTTACGGCATCACCAATTATTTCCAAATTTCTAAGCACCGCATCATAACGCATACGATCATGCGAAAAAGTTTCTAAAGAAATTTGTTAGGTATAAGATTCTATTTGAGTAATGGCATCAATGATATCTTCAACATAAAGTCTAGGCGATCTTCGCATACGAAGCTTCCTCCAGAACATAGCGTAAAGCTGGCTTTAAACTGCTTTCTAAAACTAAATCTACTTTACGATTGAACATTTTTTCTAAGAAGAATTTCAAATCCATATAATTATCAAAAGTTGGTTTATTTAAAGTTACTAAAAAATCCATATCACTGACTTTAGTAGCTGATCCATGAAGAAAAGAGCCAAATAGACCAATTTTAGTAACGCTAAAGCTACGAAGTTCCTGTTTATGTTGCTCTAACTTCTTAACTATGGAAAATGTTGTTAGTGAGGACATATTACAAAGAAAGATAAGTTATTTTTTAAACATTTCCTATAGAGATAACATTATCTTGGAATGTTATTTAATTCTGTTACTCATGGGGGGGGGTTACGTATTTTTAAAAAGGATTAATGATTACTAACTGAAAAGCTATAGGAGTTGATAAAATGGCAAAGAATGAAGTGACTTTTAAAGAGTATATGGATAGTTGTTTTGAGGAAGGGTACACACATATCCTAGAATTTCAAGGGGAGATAGATCAAATTAAAAGTTTAGGTAGGCATAATGCTTTCTCGGCTGTTGAAGGTGGTAAGAAAGCAACTCTCCTAAAAACACTTGCCGTGTTAATAAATAGTGCCCACAAACTTTCCAAAGTGGAAGGCGATATGGATAAAGCTTGTATCGAAGCTTTCAAGAAAACTAACCCTGGGCATGAAGGAAAAATGAAAGATATTAAATACATTAGAGATGAAATACAAGCAGTTTCGCGTCTATGGTTAGCTACTATCGAGAGGATGCCTTTTTCTTTAGGTAGCGGCTGGATGGCAGCCCCTGTAGGTCAGGGTGGTAGAAATGCTATAGAATTTGGAACAATGAGTACTCCTCGAATAATTTTAAATATAGTGGGAAGCATGGGTACTAGTTTAGGTTTGTTGTGGGCGGATAGTAGATTTCGTGAAAAGTATCAATCTTATTATGATCGTTCTTTGGAAAAGTATAACCAGTTATTGAAAGAAGGCGGAAAGTTAGCGGAGATGGAAACAAAAAATCCGGACCAATTCAAAAAAGAAGTGAATAGTGCCATTAAAGAATTGAACTCTTTTTATCGAGTAGCAAATCAGATAGCCCGACGTTGGAAAAGAGCAAAAAACAATTGCCAGCGAAAGTACGACAGCAAAAGAACATTCACAGGTTTAGGGACGACTTTGATAGATAAAAACATGATCAGTGCTGAGGTTGAGGTGGAGACGGCCTCTTAAATTTATTTTTCTTTCTTTATTTTTTTATGATTATAGGGTCCATTTACAATAAATACTGGTGTCTATTCACAATAGAAGCTATGGTCTATTTGGAATAGAATCAACCCTATAGCTACTTCTGAAAGTCCTCAACTACAATGCGAGATAATTGATATTTTGCTTATTGCAAATGAGAACATTTAAATAGTAGTGTGATATTTTAACAGAAATGATCTCAAAAGATAAACTAAAACAAACCCTCTTGGAACAAAGAGAGGGTATTTTACAAAAGCCTGTAGGTGTGGAAAGAACTATTTTGAAACTCGTAGAACAAAAAGCTAAATTGCCCCATGTCGTGGTCTTAACTGGTTTAAGACGCAGTGGCAAATCCACACTGCTCAGGCAGCTCATTAAAAAAAAATTTCAGGATCGAGACTTTTATTATGTTAGTTTTGAAGATGAAAGACTCTCTAATTTCAAAGCGGAGGACTTTAATATAATTTATGAAGCGTTAGTGGAATTATTTGGAGAACACAAAATCTTCTTTATCGATGAAATTCAGAACATAACTAATTTCCAGACTTTTGTGCGGCGATTTTATGATGCCGGATTTAAATTTTTCATAACTGGCTCCAGTGCCAAATTACTAAGTACAGAAATAGGCACAAAATTAACTGGCCGGCACGTAGATATTGTGGTAAAGCCCTTCTCATTTGCAGAGTTTCTAATATCCAAAAATATTAAAGTGGATGCCCCCGCCCTGTTTAAAACAAATACTAGGGTGGAATTAAAGAAAAACTTCAGTGAGTTCTTGGTTAATGGAGGTATGCCAGAATATGTACAATACCATGACCATGAGATTTTGACCAGAGTTTATGAAGATATAGTCATAAAAGATATTGTGGCTAGGTATAAAGTAGATAATATTAAAGAGTTAAAAGAATTATATCAGTACTTAATAACCACCGCTTCGCAAAGATTTAGTTATAATTCACTTAAAAAATTCATAAAGATCGACAGTGCCAACACCATTAAAAAATATATTGATTATTTGGAAGGAACTTATTTTATCAGCCAGGTGAGTAAATTTGATTATAGTTTAAAAAAGCAAATAATAAACGATAAAAAAGTGTATGTAGTAGATAATGGATTTCTGTCTAAAATTTCCATCAAATCAACTAAAGATCAGGGCTGGCTCTTGGAAAACCTTGTTTTTACAGAATTGAAAAAAGAAGGAGATATTTTTTATTTTAGGGAAAAAGGAGAATGCGATTTCATTGTAACTGAATTTGGAAAAGCTAAAAAGGCAGTTCAAGTCTGCTGGGACTTAACTCAGAATAACAGAGAAAGGGAAATTAACGGCCTTTTGGAGGCCATGAATACGCTCAAATTAAAAACAGGTTTGATTTTGACCAATGATCAAGAAGAAGAAATAATATCAAACCAGGAAAAAATTACAATCAAACCAGTATGGAAGTGGTTACTCGAAAAGTCATGAATTGGAGTTATTTACTAACCGGGGGGGGGGTTACACAAGTTTAAATACAACTAGTTCTTGGGGAAGACTATCTAAACTTGAGGTGAATATACATGAGAAAAATAATGATAATTGCGTTTCTGGCTATTTCTTTGTTATTAGCGGCGTGTGCTCCGACGGGAGAGAAGTCTTTGGCGGGGCAAGGAATTAGTCTTGGTGGAACTGCCCCAACAGTAATAAATAAAGGTGAATTGTTTTTGCTCCAAGCTGGAGTAAGAGCTCCATCAGATAGTAATACTGCGGGAGAAATTTTAGAGTACAGAGGGGCAGATAGATCTTCGCAAACTCAGCCCAAGATTCAATTTAAAGTATGGAGTACGGGAGAAAGTGTGGAATATGCTTTATCCAATCAAGTTAACATCAGATTAGGAGGAAAGACTTTCTTAGTTAAAGTGCTTAATCCAGCTGTAAGTGATTCACAAATAACAGTTGATTTCAACGGAGATGGAACGGTTGATAAATCCACTAATTCGAAAATATATAATGGCGGAGCTGCTGGGATGATGGGAACGGGAGTGTCTTGCCATGAAATCATTACACCTTTAATTGGAGAAACAACACCTACATGGAGTTACGGGGACGAGTTTGGTACTGGGGATGTACAACAAAATTTAACTTTGACTTATGTGGATCACCAAAAAATAAAAGTAACTGGTGGTGGTCAGAATGCTGAGATCGCATTAGGGAACTCTGCAACAGTGGGAGTCTTAAACGTCCATGTTTTGCATATTCTTTACCAAAATTATGCTGGGGGAGTGCATAAAGCGACGCTTTGTATAAACTAAATTAGTTTATTTTTTTTATTGGATTGAATGACAAAAATACACCAAAATTAAACTAGATTTTGAAATTATGCTGTTTTCCTGAAGCTCCTAAAGAAATCCCAAAAGTCATATAATGCCACGCCGAGGTATAATAATATTGAAAAAATAAAAAGTCAAAGAAAACCGCCCACCACTGGTGATCGCCTGCGGGCTCAACACCAGTGGCATGCTCGCTTCGCTCGGGGCTGTTTTCTGACCATGAGTTTTCCAATCTAAGTATAATTGCATGTGGCTACGCCACCAGTGAAACTACACACTGGTGGAAAACTCATATTATAATAAATAAAGAAGGATAAACCATCTTTACACTAATAACTAAAGCTTCAAGTAACAACGCAATTAATAACATGAAAATAAAAGTTAAAAAATGAGATAACATCCTCATTCCTAATTTTTCCATAGAAGAAAATTCATAAGAAAAAGCAAAATTTGCGAAACATACTATTACTAAAAGGATACTTAAGACCAGTAGAAAATCCCCAATTTTTGTTGAATCAATAGAAGTTAATCCTGAAAAAACACCCCATAAAATAAAATGATTAAAGTGATTATAATACCATTTTTTAGGATATTTTCTTTAACCGATATTTCAAACAAATTATCTTTAATCATAATATTGAAAATAAACGTTAATACCCTTAAAAAGATTATGGTAGATTCTCAGTGTTCCCCCACTCTTTTTCAATTACGGCTTATCTCTTTCCGGATCTCGAGGCAATAACACCGCTTCCCTCACATTCTCTAAACCCATCAATTTCTGTGCCACTCTGTCCAAGCCAAATCCTGCTCCACCATGCGGAGGCATACCAAACTGGAATAATTCGGCATATTCTTTCATTAAATCTGGATCTAAACCTTTCTCTATAGCCTGTTCTTTCCACACATCGTAACGATGTTCACGCTGTGATCCAGAACAAATCTCTACGCCATTAAATAATAAATCGAAAGATTTAGTAACATTAGCATTCTTCTCATCTTTCATCTGGTAAAAAGGCTTAACACTCCAAGGAAATAATGTAATGAAAACAAACTCCGAACCATATTTTTCTTTAACGAGTTCACAAATTAATTTTTCACCCTCAGCATCTAAATCGGCATCTTCACCATACGATTTTCCTTTAGCAGCCAATAGTTTCTTAGCTTCTTCTAAAGTTAAACGAGGGATTTTTGTAGGAACTTTATGTTTAACGCCTAGAATCTTTAATTCCCGGCTAACTTCAATTTCAATATTCTTGATCAAATCAATAAACATCTGTTCAATTAAATCCATAACATCATTATGATCTTGAATAAATCCCATTTCAAAATCTACACCCGTAAATTCAGTTAAATGACGCATAGTATGAGACTTTTCTGCCCTAAATACCGGAGCAATTTCGTATACTCTCTCAAATCCACCACCTACAAACATCTGTTTGTAAACTTGAGGTGATTGCGCCAAATACATTGGTCTGCCAAAATAATTAACTTCGAATAATTCTGCGCCGGATTCTACCCCTATTTTAGTAAGCTTAGGTGTATTAATATTAGTGAATTCTTTTCCATCCAAAAAGTTGGTTAATATTTTGATAATCTTACTACGTACTTTAAAAATAGCATTAATGCGTACATTTCTGGTATCTAAAAAGCGATGGTCTATTCTTTTATCAATGCTAGTTAGGCTCTTATCAGTATTATCTATAGGTAAAGGAGCAGCAGATTTGGAAATAAGAGTTATCTTCTTAACACCAACTTCTATTCCCCAACGGGATTCTTTGTTTTCTTTAGGAATACCAATTATTTCTATCACTGACTCTTTGGTTAATTCATTACAAAGGTTGAAACTTGCTTCTTCCGTATCTCCTTTGAAAGCTACTGTCTGCATATCCCCACTTCTATCGCGCAGGATCAAAAATTTAATTTTGCTCAGATTCCGTATTTCTTGGACCCATCCTTGCAATAGGACTTCTTTATTCAGATGTTCTTTGAGATCTTTGATTAAAATACGTTTCATAGAATGTCAGAATAAGGGGGGGTTTTTATTGTTTTTGGTTATATTTACCCTATTTTCCTAGAAATCGATTATAATCTCTTCTATAAACTCCATTTTCTTTAAACCATCTTCTATGCGCAGGATTAGAGGGATTTTCTATTAGCCAAAGAGGATCACTAGTAAGACTTTCTGCCGTATATACTTTAAACCGATTATTAATAGCACTTTCGGCTGTTCTTAAAACACAACCAGAACCGTTGACCCCCATCATCAAGAGATTAGGATTATTCCACCTTTCTAACTGCATTTTTAATTCGGGAAGTAAAAACCCATCATCAGCACGTTTGGTAAAATAAGAATGTCGTGGTACTCTCTCAATTACATCACATAAAGAAGGAATGGTTCGACCTCTTTCAGCATATTCTAAAACTGCCGTTGGCACATCATATTCTACACAATATTCTAATACCGCGGAATGGCTTTGTATCAATTTTCTTCTCATTTTTTCATCAAAATAATCTAAAAACCCTGTTTGCATATCTACCACCATAACTGTAAACCCATCCCGAAGAGAAAATTCTGGTGAAGAAGTTAGTTTATCTATTAAAGATTCTTGAATAGGTTTAGCAACCTGAGTGTGCCAAAAATGAGCAAGCTGCTGGGAGAAAGTGTAGGGAAAAATAGGACTAGTTTTCATCTGGATGAAATAAAAGTTAGACTTTAAATAAATATAGGAAATGGAAGGAATAATAATGAAACTCCCAATCGCAGCAGAGCTGCGGGGTATCTACTAAAATCCGTGAAGTGTTAACTGATTCACATCTTGACCTTGGTTGATAACATATTTCTTTATTGCTTCAAGACCTTTTCCATCTCCG
>Ga0209541_10008838_pt1 | contig 16485 bp, 25 predicted proteins | sample RifCSPlowO2_01_FD_184027 | JGI IMG/M metagenome (GOLD analysis project Ga0209541, IMG submission 184027) | Groundwater microbial communities from Rifle, Colorado - Rifle CSP2_plank lowO2_0.1 (SPAdes) (version 2) | ecosystem: Environmental > Aquatic > Deep subsurface > Groundwater | place...
AGGGATTTCTGGGATGCTAAAAATCCGTACGGATTTTTAAGCATGCTCAGAAATGCTTTGCATTTCTGACAAGACAAACAATTTTATGAGTTATTTTTGTCTTTTACCAATAAGGTAATATTATGAGAAAAAGATAGATCTTTTAGGATAGTTAAATGGATCAACTATAGTTTATAGAATTGCAACTGCCAAAAAATGCATATTCATCCCGATCAAACAGTATCTAATCCACACTTGGCTAATATCTTACTCTTACAGTTAAATCTCATCCAAATACCAATATCTGTCTACTTCCATGCTTTCAGATTGCTTTTCACAGTCCCGGCATAGGAATGGGTCATATTGCCCTGATTTCAGGATTGCCTGCCCGCAGATTACACATTGGTTCCTTCTCATCTTATCACCCCCTATTGATTATGGATTGGAATGAAGGATTATGCTCATAATTCTTGATGATGTAGCTCATAACTTTTTGGATAATAATCTCAAGGCTCTTCATGGTTTGATACATGATAATTTTGTCCGCAATGCGAGCATTTATAAACATTTTTATCAATCCTGACCATTTCAGTGTTGCATTTTCCGCAGATTATTGATTTACCTAGCTGAAAGGTCTGGTTTAGACTATGCTCATCCCAGTCTGGATCCCAAAGCTCCATTTTAAGCCCCTGTTTATTGTAGTATACTATTTTCCAATATGGTTTCTACAATTGATTATAGCCTGACATGAATGCAGCTTCTTCATAGCTTAGCTCATCATCATCAGTCAATATTTCTACTACCTGCTCTTTATAGATGTCTTCAGAATCTTCTGGATTTTCAACTGCCCATTTTTTTAGCTTGTTCATTTCAACCCCCTTTGGGCTACTGGGAAGCTCAATTTTATATAAGTTTACCTTATAATTTATAAATTTATTAAATTTTATAAGGTAGAGAAAGCTTTATATACCTATTATTGATTATTGAAATAGAGGGGATATTTGTTAAATTTATAAATGCTTCCTGATTTAAGATTTAATGACTAGGGGGGATTACCATCAAAAGAAGCGTAATACAGATAGCAAATTCAACACATCTAGTTTCTCTTCCAAGAGAATGGATAAAAAGGTTTAACATTAAAAAAGGAGAGCAGCTTGAAGTAGAGGATAACGGCAATAATATTTTGATAACTACCAGCAAAGGCTTTGACATCCAGAAGACAGAGATTGATGTTTCTAATCTAAGTTATATCATTAAGGATATTCTTTATGCGCTATACAACAGCGGGTATGAGGAGGTTAAGCTCAATTATAATGACCCTGAGCTTACAGAAAAGATTCAGCTAGTTCTTCAGAATGAGATGATCGGCTTTGAGATAGTTGAACTTAGGAGAAATTATTGTGTGATCAAGGCTATAGCTGGAGGCTTTGAAAAAGAATTTGAGAATATGTTCCGAAGGACTTTTCTATTGATCAAGTCTATGGCAGAAGACCTTTTGAAGTGCATGGAAAGCGGTGACATGACTCTTATCCATTCCATCAAACTGAGGGAAGTCAACACAAACAAATATACTGCTTTCTGCAGAAGGATTATCCAGAAAAAAGGCTACAAAGATACAAGAAGATCTATCTTGATGTATATGATTGTCCAGGAGCTTGAAGAAGTCGGCGACGAATACAAGTATCTGTGTGATTATTTTGCAGATACAAAAGGAAAAGCGATAAAAAACATTAAGAAAGATGTTTTACAGCTTTTTAAGACCTTGAACGAATATATGGATAAGGTCTACTTTGTCTACTATAATTTTAATCTCCAGGAAGTCAATAAGCTTTTCCAGTTCAGGAAAGGGTTTATTAATGAGATACATAAGGTTGTTACTCCAAGGACTGGCAATGAAGGCAGGCTTGGCCATTATCTGACAAATATAACACAGGAATTGACAAATGTGATAACATTTAAGCTTATGATGGAAATATGACGGAAAACATAATTCAAAGGATTAGTGTAAATGTCAAGCCAAATTCCAGAGAAACTAAAATTGATAATATAGATGCACAAGGAATTTATCATATTTCAATTTCTGCTCCGGCAGATAAGGACAAGGCAAATAAGGAGCTTCTTTCTTTTCTCCGGAAGAAATTCGGGATGACGGCAATAATTTTGTCTGGTTTAAGAAGCAGGAAAAAGATTATCGGGTTTTATTGAATATTCTTCCTGTAGCTTGAAATGTTTCCATATATTTTTGGCAAAGGCAGTTAAACAGCAGATCTCATAACGATGCAATGAGCTTTGTAACTCTTGTTGTAATAAAGAATAGGACATTTAGGCTGTACAAGAAGCATTATGGCGAGATTATTGAGATCATAAGGCAGCAGAAGTTTAATGGCAATTGCTTTCTTCTTGATTATTTTGATGACGGCTATCTTATTGTCGATTTCGACGGCAGAAGGATTTTCAACAGCCAATCCTGTTTTGACCCAAAAAAAGAGGCAGAAAACCTGAAGAAGTTTGAGCTGTTGAACATTTAGGCATTATTTTTTCATGTTTTAACTTTTTTCATGTTTTAATATTATGGTCCAGCGCCATTTTTAATTGTTGCCTATATTTTTTAATATTATCCAGCATTGATTGGGCGTTAGCCAAAATCATCAAGCCCTTTCTGGTCCTTGTTGAACTTCTCAAGGTATTTTGGAGGCATTATCGCCCTGAATTCAAAATTAAGGTCTCTAAGCATATGCATTGCATTTGCTGATATTTTTGGCGCAGCCAAGATGCCCCTGACATTTTCGACACCTCTTGCTTTTTTTATCCTTCTTACATATCTGTGCAGTTGGTCAACTGCTTTTGGATCAGCAATAAATCTTTTGCATTCAATGACTGTCAAGTTATTTTCTTTATCATATCCAAATACATCAATAAACCCGTATTTTGTGTGCTCTTCCCTGTTTAACGGCTTAAATCCAGGCTCTATCAGGTCAGGATTTGCAAATATCATGTCTGACATGTCTTTTTCTGTTCCCTGGATAACAATAACCTTGTTGTCCTCAAGTTCTGCTATGTGGTAATTGTAAACTTCGCGAAACACTATCTCCATATATTCTTTGAGCGCAATATTTTTTGAGCTTATCCTTAGCTCTCCCTTATTCAATGATATATGATGTTGTGTCCCTGGTTTCATGTAATTTATAGGGTTGCTTCCTGTAGGCTGGTGCACGATTAGCGTGGAATCTTTTTTTATTATTATGATCCTGTCTCCATAATCCAGGAATGACTCTGCTCTTCCTGAATAATTGATAGAGCAGTTGCATGTTATAACTATTGACTTATTTTGCTTCAAAGCCTCATTTAGGTCTAAGGCTGTCTTTGCATTGCCTTCATTGATCATAAGATGATTGGGAAATATCGTATTTATTTAAGGTTTTTTATGATGGTCCAGGTTTTATAGAAAAAGTTTAATGAAAAATAGCTAAAGCCTATTCCTCATCAGTCTCTTTTTTTTCTGCTTCTTTTTCTGTGCTGCTGAAACTCTCAAGAGATGGGCAGAATTTCCTTGATTTGTACGCTATCGGATTTGTCTGAAACTTCTTCTTTACTATCTTCATTGCCTAACACCTCTTCTTCCTTAAAGAAAAAAAATAAAAAAGATTAAAAAGCAGATCCCAGAAGCAAATAGATAATAGGGGGTGCCTTTTGATCTATGAGTGGGATTGCTTTTACAATCTTGATTGGCTAAAAGCAAACATCTGGTGTTTATAAACAATTTTAATGTTAAAGATATAGGTTTCAAAAACTCATTTTTAAATATATCTTTTGAATAGTTATATTTCCTTTGGAAAAATTATTTTTTTTGCATTTTTTGATGCCGAGCTTGCAACAAAACCATTTTAAGTGATAAAATCAGTTTGTTATTTGAAAGAAGTTAATCAAAAATATTTTTTGGAAGTGAAAACAGCGTTTTTTGTTTGAATTTTATTCAGAAGCAAAACTTGTCAAAGGAGTTAACTTCTCAAGGATTATTTTTCCGGTTATGGCATGGATCCTTATGTTCAATGCATTGAAAGTGCTTGTTATAAGTGTTATGTTGAAGACAGGTTCCTTGTCAAGGTTCTGTGCAATCATGATTTCTTTCATCGTCTGGTCATTCTTGTATTTTTTCTTCTGCAGTTCCCTGGCTTTCTGCAATGCCTCATCGCTTGATATCTTGATTGAATCGACATGCAGCTCTTCAATAGTGGCATCAGGCCTTTTGAATATCTCAGATGCTTCTGTTTGCACAATCTCTTTGTCAGATACTATGAAAGGAGTTATTTTGTCATCCTTCTTATTGTAATAGCCTATCTGCCAGCTGCTTTTCCCGTTTTCTTCCAGAAAAAATCCATGTGCCAGGAAATCATTGTTGTGCTTCTTCTCCCATTTCTTGAAAACTTCGCTTTTTATCAGTTTTTTATAAGCATCTTTGAATAGCATTGCCCTGTCCAAATTGTTTTACTATAAAAAGTTTGGGGTTTCGGTGATCTAAACTGATTTTGTTATTTCAAGTATGATTCCAAGAGGCCCTGGATTGATTATCAAAGTGTTTTTGGTTTTCTCTTTTGCTCCAGCATTTTCATGGAAATGCCCGCTCACAGCGATTATTGGCTTGTAATGATCAATGAATCTCCTGTAATTCTTGTTGCCGTAATGCTCCTTGCCTAATTTGTCAAGCGCTGTTCCGTAGGGCGGCCCATGAGAGACAAATATTATCTTTTTATTTGCCAGATCTTTGCTGTGTTCAGAAGCAAACCTGTCAAACTCATGGTCTACTTGGGAAAATCCTCCACCACCATAGCCGAGTATTGTGAATTCTGCTCGTTGTATTATTTTTTTGTGGATGAATGTTATGTTATCATAATTTACGCAGAGCTTTGCCATCACTTTTGCTTCTTCATGGTTTCCGTTTATGATCAATGTTTCTTTGCCAAAGCTGTTTATCTTCTCCAATAGCCCTTTAAGCCCTCTTTCAAATATGGATATGTCTCCTGCGCATATGATTAGGTCTGCCTTCTTAGCCTTCTCCTTGAGCTTATTCAAGGCAGCATTTGATTCATGCACATCAACAAAAAAGAGTATCTTCATAACAATTGAAAAATGGCTATGGCTTTTTAAAGTATTTGTTTGGTCTTGCCCTATTCCTTAGATCGATTCATAATAATCCTGCAATATCAAAGAATCAAGGTTTTCAAGCTCTCTGCAGATAAGCAGCTTTCCATTGCTAATGCTTACCACATTTTTCGCAAATGTCTCTGCCTTTTTGTCAAGGTTTATTCCGACTATGTCAACAATTATCCCCTGGTTTCTTGCAGTTGATACCGCTTCCAAGACTTCTTTTTCAGGCTCTTTTCCTATAGTAGGCATCGCATCTGTTATAAGTATCAAGTGCTTTGATGCATCATTATTTGTGAATACCTCGATTGATTTTTTTATAGTTTCCGTGATATTAGTTTGTCTGCTTGCCCTGACCTTTGTAATTTCTCTGACAAGCATCATGAAGTCATATGTTGGCTGTATTATTTGTTTTACTTCTGTCCCAAACACTATCAGTCCTACCTTGTCTTTTTTCTGTATTGCGTTAAATGCAAGGGCAACTCCTGCTCTTTTGCACATATCAATCTTTTTTCCCCTCATTGAGCCAGATGCATCTAGTCCATATAATATTTCTATATGGCCTCTGCTTTGCTTTTGGAAAATCTTTAGGTCCTCTGCTTGTATTGTGCTATGATTTCTCTTTACAGCTGATTTGACAGTTCTCCTTATCGCTATGTCCCGATATCTAGATTTTTTGTATTCAGTCACTTCTTCCTTATCGCCGTAGTGTGAAGTTTTTTTGTGGATTCTTTCTCCGAGAAGACCTTTTGCCTTTAATTTGTCCAGCTCTTCTGTGTAGAGGTTTAATGCGGCAAGCTCAACGCCTTTATCGTTAATCATCCCGTCTTTGTCCAGGATTTCCTCTGCTTTCAGCTGATCTATTTTCTCATTTATGTTTTTCTTGAGCTCTTTCCTGAATTCAGGTATGTTTATGTTCCTTTTTACATAGCTTGGGTTATATCCTGATAGGAGTTTTATTATTGTATCTCCATAGATCTGTTTTGCCAAAGAATAATTTTTTACAAGGTGCTCAAATATCATGTCAGACATAAAAGAGCTTAATCCTTGGTTTATAGCATCTTTGATTAGCTTTCCTTTTTCTTTAGTGTCTTCTGCCTGCATTACAGAATGCATCAGCTTGTCTTCTTCTGTCTGCCTCTTAAGGCTTCCTTTTATCTCCCTTATAGTTGTCTCGGCCTCGATCTTTGGCCCCATGTCAAAGAAAATCACCTTTTTTCTCGTCTGTCTCTTCTGGGTTTCTAAGTTCTCCCGATATGTTTTTTTCCATGAATTTTGACAATTGCTCTTTTACATAGTCTGTTGGCGTCTGCAAATATTTCACAGACGGCTTTAATTCGATCCTGTGTGATATTACTGAAACTATAGATTCATTTATGTCCTGTAGTGTCACATCTCTCTTGTTTAGCAGGGCATTTGCCTGGGCTCTCTCATATAATCCTAGAGATGCTCTGACGCTTGGCTTTTTCTGAAGATTTTTGTCCTGCCTTAGGTTTCTTACAAATACTACTGCAAATTCGACAAGGTTGTCTGGGAATTTCACATCTAATTTTTTGCCTTTTTGCAGCACTATCTCTTTTTCTATCGCCATTGTCTCAGGATATCCCATATAGATTAAGTCAAACCTGTCTACGAATACATCGCTCAGCTTTTCTGTTGATGAATCTTCTGGATTCATTGTTCCGATAAAGATGAAATTTGCACTAAGGTCTACCTGATAGCTTCCTATTGTCGCTTTTCCTTCCTCAAGAACTTGCAGCAAAGCGTTTTGCAGTTTTTCAGGGCATCTGTTTACTTCATCAAAGAATAATATGCCATTGTTTGCCTTGAATATTTTTCCAGGACTAAAGGCTTCAACGCTTGTCGGCCCGAATTTTAATGCTTTTATTGGGTCAATATCTCCTAATAGGTCTTCTGCAGCAAGATCAGGGCTTCCTTGTATCCTGATAAATCTTTCAACTCCCTTTATTTTCTTTGTCTTTGGCTGTTCAAGTTTGCATTGCACACATACTGGGCTTCTTGGGTCGCAGTTAAAATCACATTCATTCACTTCTATTTCGGGTAATAGGTTAGCCACATTTTTCGCTAATGTTGTTTTTCCTATTCCTGGCGGCCCCACTAATATTATATGCCTGTCGCTTATCAATGCAGAGCTTAGCTGCATCTTTGCCTTTTGCTGCCCCTTTATCGCTGGATAAGGGTCTTTGCTTTTCATGATCGCATTTATCAGTTCATTTTTTTGCATTGTGCACCTTTTGTTTTGTTTATTGGTTTAAAGGCTGTGAGAAAAGGTATTCTGGTTTATAAAGGTTTAGATGATTTTTTTCATTTTGTGAATTATCAAATTCTATAATATTTAATTTGTGGTATAACCTAATGCTTAGCTATAAACCAAAACATTTTTATATAAGTTCTTACATATCTTACTTTTAAGATGAATGAGATAAAAGAAATAAAGACTGCAACTATCACCAGCAAAGGCCAAATATGCATTCCGCATATTGCTAGGATGAAAGGATTTAAGGAAGGTTCAAAAATAACTATTTTAGTCTATCAAGACAGAGTTGAATTGAGGCCTATGAGGCAAGTCAGCGAAAAATTGTTTCCTTCATTGGTTTCAGAAGAGGTTCTTGCCAAAGACTGGAATACAAAAGAGGAAGATGAAGCCTGGAAGGATCTTTGAGATGCAAAAATATGTAAAAGGTGACGTTGTTATTTTTCAGTTCCCATTCTCAGATACAGATGAATACAAAAAAAGGCCGGCTTTAGTTGCTGCAAATACTTCAGATGAGAATCTTATTTTGTGCCAGATTACAAGCCAAAAAAGGCCTGATCCTGATATTATTCCAATAGCCCAGAAGGATTTTCATGCGGGTGGATTGAAGCAAGAAAGTTTCGTCAGGCCAACAATTTTATTTAGTGTGCATACTTCCAGGATAGATTATAAAGTGGGATGTTTAAAAAAAGAAAAGATTAAGTTGATAGAGAAAAAGTTCTGTGAGATATTTATTAGGTAGTAATTTTAAATGCTTGTTGTTTGGTTAATTCTGATTCTCTTTAGTCCAAGGTTTCACTTAAAACAGTTGCGAGATTAAATATCATGCCTGCTTTTTCTACAGAACAATTTATGCTATGCCTTATTAATTCATCAGCTAGGGAGTGCTGATTTGTAATTCCAGAAGTCATCAGGATTTCATTGACTTTTTTTAGGGTTTCCTGATCAGACAATAGTCTTCTCATAAATATCATCGTGCTGTTCATTCCCAATTTGTCTTCTATCTGCCTGAAATATCCATATGCCTCGCTTGCAGACATGAACGACCAGTCCTTTTCTCCTGATTCAAATTTCTTTATAGCGCCAAGATATAGTTCATATCCTAAATATCTTATTTCCCTTGTGTTCATCAATCATCGAGAATGCATCTGGGTTTTTAAGAGTTTCTTTGGCCTTAATAAGGCGCTTCTATCACCATAAAATAAGAATTAGCTTTTATTTTTATCTCATTCAGAGTCACATCTCAATTGAATCCAAGATTTCATCAATTACATTCTCAATTAGCTAAAGAGTATCTTTTGAGAAAATGAATGATTAAATTTATGATATTATTTCTGGCACACAAACAACTGAATCTTCCATAGGGTATTTTGGATTAACAGCAGCAGAAACTTGTTGAGTAAATTTTTCTTCCCTAGAAAATATTGGCATAAGCCTATTCCTTAATTTTCCGACAAAATTAAGCCTTACTGTTATTACATTATCCTTTATTGATGCATTAAATTCTCCGTGCACTAAATTCTTGAATAATATCTTATTTAATCCAGAGACCTTGGTGACATCAAATATCCTTATGCCTGTTACAAAATTTTCTTTATCTATATCTATGACAAAATTTTGGAGTTCCACAGACATTTTATAATCCCTATCCTTAATTTTAAATGTCAAGATATCATGAACATAATCGTACAAAAATTCTCCTTGATTTTTAGCGTTTAATTGTCTTTCTTTATTCATTTTCAAACCTAATTTTTGGCAGTTCTATGGTATCCATAAAGCTAACTATAATAATTTTATTATTTTGAACTTCAAAGATTAATTTACGATATCCATCTGGTTTCCGGTGATAGGTCGCATATCTCCCATTTTGCTGCAAATAAATCTTTCTTGGAGTCTCATTTATTAGTATGTTAATTAATTCTTGGTCTTTAAATATTTTTCTTTGATGTTCACTTAAGTGATCCAAAGCATGATTGGAAATTATGATTTCCTTTCCTGACAATAATTCCTTAAATCTTGATTTATCAACCTCTTCAACAGGTTTAGTAGTATAAATATCCATCCATATATAAAGATTGCATCTTTAATATATAGATTTCGCTTTTCATAAGCTGATAGGTTCTGAAGAGTGCTCTAATTGTTTCAGCACCATACAATCTTTTGCTAGGTTAATATTCCAAAAAAGTTATTATGGTAAAAAAAGTTATTATGGCAAATGATGTAATCTCTATAAAGTCAGTATTTAACACACAAATGTCTGAATGTGCACAATTGACCGAAACATTTGTGCAGTATGTGCCCATGCACTTTATCTCATAACTTTTTTATTGTTGTCAAATAGGCACTTCTATCACCATAAAATAAGAATTCTTTGTTTTAATTTTTATCTTATTAACATCAGTTATTTCAATTGAGTCCCTTTTCTTGAGTTTTTCCCCTTCAACCTCCATCTCTCCCTCAATTACAAATATGAAAACTCCTTTGTCTGTTTTGATTTCAAGCCTTTGTCAAATTTTCCAAGATAGATGCTTGCATCTTGATAGATGTCTTTTGGGCTTATCACTAATTGCAGCTTGTTTTTCTGTAATTTGAAAACTTTTTTCTTATGTCTTGGCTTCATCTCAGGTTTATTGCTTTCGATCCATATCTGGAAGAACTTTGCTGGTTTAGTCTTTGAATGGTTATATTCAGAATGTGTCATGCCGCTTCCTGCAGACATCACTTGCAGTTCTCCGGGTTTTATCACTTCTTCTGCGCCTGTGCTGTCCTTGTGGGACAGTTCACCTTCTGTTGCAATCGATATTATTTCCATGTTGTCATGTGAATGCTCTCCAAATCCAGTGCCAGGCTCTATAATATCATCATTTAGCACCAATAATTTTCCAAAACCAGTCCTGTTTGGGTTGTAATAGTTTGCAAAATTGAAACTGAATCTAGAATGAAGCCATGAAAGTTCGCTTTTCCCCCTTTGCTCAGACCTTTGTATTGTGTGCATAGAAAATAGCTCATCAATTGCTTTATTTAAAGGTGAGGTTTAATGGGTCGAATAGAACTAATTAGTCACAGATTGAAAAATTTTGGTAAGGTTTTTATATTGGAACCATCACAGATAAGGATTAAATGAAAAAAGAAGTTTTATTAATAAGTTTTTTAGTAATTGTATTATTTATTATATCATGTAAAGAAACTGACATTTCTCAATTGAGTAATAATAATTCAGATATAATATTAGAAAAGAATATTGAATGTAATCCCCCTTATTTAATATCCGGTACTGAATGTTGTTTAGATCTGAACAATAATACAATTTGTGATCAACAAGAAATAGAATCAAATGATGAAGAAATTAGTTCAGAAATAGATACTATTACTGAACAAAGTATTGGAGAAAAATCAAAAAAACCTAAAGAATTTAAATGCCCAAAAAATTTTGAAGAATTTAAGGAAACATTTGCAGAAAACGAAGTAAAAAAATTAAATGAACAAACTAACCATTATTTACAATTAGTTTGGGAAAGCTACATTGTTGAATATAAATCTTGCAAATTAAAAAACAATAATGAAAATCAATTTAAATGCTTGAGAAATTCTGCCCAAGATTTAAGAAATTATTGTATATGTGAAGAAATTAATGAAGATAAATCAAGAAGTAGCTGTTACGCATATATTGGTAGGAGATTAAATAGCATAGAAATTTGTAATAAATCAACTGTAGAAGAAGATAAAATAGCTTGCTCTGATTTTGTATACAATAATTTAGCATACACTAATGTAGATATATCTTACTGTGATAAAATTTCAGCTCAAGAAAGTAAAGATAAATGCTATGATAATACCTATAATCAACTTGCCATTGTTAAGAAAGATGTATCATTTTGTGATAAAATAATTGAAGTTGGTAAAAAAGATTCTTGCTACAATATGCTTGTAGGTAAATTTGAGGAAGTTGATGCGTGTAATTGTGCTAAAATTGAAGACAAAATGTCTGATCAAAGTTGCTTTTATTCAGCTGCAATAAAGAGAGTTAATGTTTCTTTGTGCGTGTTAAGTGGGGGCTGGGCAACCACCTGCTACAATAATTTCGGATTGGGATTTCCTAAATATTTTCCTTTTTTACAGGACTATGTGTGCAGCAAATCAACATTAGATAAATATCCTTACTGTCATATAGATGATCAATCATGTGAAAGTGTTAGTATTACAGGATATACAAATGATCAAAAAATATCAATATCATTAAATTTTAATGAACCTATCAAATTTACTATGAAAAACTGTGATGCTTATATTCCTAAAGTTCCACAGCAAGGATCTAATTATGTTTTGTGTTCATATGCCGGAGAACCTTATTTTGAACGGGAATTTAGAATTTATTATCCTGCATCAAATACTAATAAAGATGGTAAAATGTATTTATCAAAAGAGATGATCACTTTAGCTGCAACATCTGTTTATCCTGCTTTACCACCACCAATTGAATTTATACCATATTTAAAAAGAGTTGAATTAAAAAAGCAAGAAATTGCTGATATATGTATCAATGGTAAACCTCCACAATCCAAAACTTATGGGTGTCAATTGGATCAAGCTGGATACCAAAATTATTTAAAAGATAAAGATTTGATTTATACGGGAAGTGGGATAGATAGAACTTCTGAAATAGGTCAAGTTTGGGAAATAAGTAAATTTAGTTCATCTGAAGATAAATTTGAAGAAACAGTTAATCTGGTACTTGATATATTCCTAAATGAAGATTTGACAATGTTTAATTTTGATAAAAATGCATTGTCCCCATCATTTATAATTGAGATGGACAATATGGAATACAATTTTCGCAAATATGGAAATGAGTATAAACAATATCCTAGGTTTAAACAATCATTTACAATATACCCCAGTCCATTAAGAATTGAAAAATCAGAAATTAGTTCATCATGAAAAACATAAATTTTTTGCGTCCTATATTTATAAAGACTTTATTCCAATTAATTTAATATATCGACCATATTTTTTATTCTTTCACATAATAATCTACTAATCTAACCGATTAACATCCAATAAAATATATGATGATTGAATTAAGATTAAGAGAAATTGGATCTTACTTTACAACGATGGGTAAAACGTAAAATATTTAAAAGGTGGTTTATTCATATGATCTATGTGGATAAATAATTTAAATCTTATATTCAAATTTGTTGTTATACTTTTCTCTTTAATACTTTTTTATTATACGTACATATTCTCAAGAAGATTACAACAAAGCACTGCATTAAAGAAAAGAGATACAAATAATATTTTAAGAAGCATGATAATAGGAGTAATTTCTGGAATTATTGTTTTGGCATCGGATCGCGTAATTAATCATTATATGAATTTTGTTACCACTTGGGATATTAGTTCATTGCATAATCTATTAAGTTCAATAACTGATGTAATAATAATAGCAGTCTTTACTGCTGCTTTTTTACTTTGGATTATATTTTACTCCATCCAATTTGGGATCTCAGAATTAAAGAAGAAATAAGGGGTTATAGAAAAGTTTGGGTTATAAAATCCAACAACATAGCAAAAATTATATACCAGTAAACCCAAATATATATAAAATGGCTCAACCAGACACATTTAGTTACAAAGGATGGTTAAATTCTGATTCTTTTATGAAGAGAGCTTTTGCAGTTCTTGGATATTACTTCGTAGCAGGTTTGATGGTCTCTGCTGCAGCATTAATAGTTATACTCATTTTTATTGGAATATTAGCATATTTTGGAATTCTTATAGCCAACTATGTTTGAATACAATAAGTTGATTCAGGCAATTGGTAAATTTGTTGTGATTTTGATTTTTACATGAAATTTTTTGGTTTTTTATTCCAAATGAAAGTGTTTATCTGTCAATTTTCTATAAAATTTATGTGTTTATTATAGATTTATTCCAAAATCCCCGCAAACTTTTTATACCCTCACCGGTTTTTGATATAAACAATGAGAATAATACCAATCCTTCTCACAATCATTCTGCTTTCTTCACCTGTATTTGCTTTGGTCAAAGAAGGCGCAGATTCGAGAGGCAAATATTTTATAGAAGATAGAAAAAACTATCCAATCATTTTCCTGCCAGGTGTTGCAGGCTCTGAATTGTATTGCAAAGACAGCAATGCTTGGCCTGGCTGGCTAACTCAGCGAATAACAGGCGGCAATTTTGACAAATTATATATTGATGATAAAGGAAAACAGGCATGCAATATTGTTCCATTAAGATCAATAAGAGGAGGCCTGGAATTTGATTTGAGCTTTTTAGGAGTTTGGCATTTGTTCGATGTGTATGATCCATTCTTTGATTATATGGATAATGATGGATATTCCTTGGAAGAAAATAAAGAATCAGGATTAAGATATTATGATTTTGCCTATGATTGGAGAATGGATAATCACAGGACAGCAGAGTTATTAGACGACCAAATTGATAAGGCATTAAAAGAAAACAAGGCAGACAAAGTGATCCTTTACGCCCACAGCATGGGTGGTGTTGTTGCAAAGCTTTACATGAATGATCCAAAAAATGCTAAAAAGGTTGCAGCAGTTGTCTTTATGGGAACTCCTCATCATGGCTCTCCAATGCCTTATTATGCCTACACAAATGGCTATAATTTCGGAAATTCAAAATTATCAGATTCAACCATGTGGGAATTGATGGGTAATTGGCAGGCAGGTTATCAGTTGATTCCATCTTATTCATTCATCCAGGATTCAGAATCAGGAGAATTCTGGCCTATGGAAAAGATTTATGGTACAAGCTGGATCAGCGAGCAGGAATACAGCCATTATTTAGATGACCCAAATAATTACAAGATCCGTTACGGCCTTCCAAACCAGAAATATGCTAAAGAAGTTATAGCCTTTCAAGAAGAATTAGGAGATACTCTTCCGCAATATGAAGATGTAGAATATGACCTGATTGAAGGTGTTGCACAGGATACTGTCCAATATTTTATTGGCACACTTGAATGGAAAGATGATATTGATTTTGGAGATGCTCCAAAACGGCCTGTATTAAAATTGGAAAAAGTCATAACAAAGCAAGGTGACGGCACAGTTCCTGCACGAGGGGCAGAGATCAAAGGATTAACCTCACATGCAACTGTTGAAGCAGACCACGGTTCTATTCCTTCAAATACAGTAACTCAAAGCATTTTGACATCTTTAAGAAAAGGGATCCTAAACGAGGAAAAAAGAGCAGCTGATGTTATAGCATTAAATGCATACACAAAAGAAAAGCTTAAGGATGTCCAGTCATGGCCAAGTTCAGGAAGTGTTTTTGCTGCTCTTAAATCAGGAATTTTCTCATTTTTCAAGCCAGATGAAGAAAAGATAAAAGTAAGGGAAGAATTGAGAGGCACAGCTAAAGAGATGCTGAATTGGGCGCATATAAATGTTATAATCGCAAAGGGAACTCCAGAAGAAGAGCACTTTTATGTGATAATCAATGAATTTGAGCTTGTTGAGTCAGGCCCGGGTTCAATAAGGCCAGGGACAGCGATTGTCGAGATCGACACAAAACAGAAGTTTGATGATATCATAAATAACAGGCAATCTATCTCAGCAGCAATTGACGATAAGACATTAAGATTCAAAGGTGTTGGGATAGTAAATTCCTTCAAGCTGAAGCTTTTTTCTTGGTTTGGAAAGTATGGGATGTGAGATTATTTTATATTGATTAGAAGCAGTCATGCTTTGTTTTACTCCCTGAATCAGTTCCTTATCGCTATAAATCTGCCTCTCGTCAAAATTCTCAGATATGGATTGCAGATCTTTAAACTCTTCCCTGATCCCGCTCCTCACTAGATCGCTAAAATTAGAGAAAAGGCCTTTATTTACCATACTCATTCCTTCTTCATATAGATTCTTAGGTAAAGATATGGTTATTTTCTTGAATTCCATTTATACCACCTAGATACTACCTAAGATGGTACTGATGTATAAAGATTATTATTATCTGAGAATTTGTCTTGATTTTTTCGTCTCACCCTCGTTCATAATTATACCACTCCCGAAACATATGGACAAAAGTATTGATCATCTGCGTTGAAACTTCCCTTTTTTTCAGTTTTTGTATGCTTTCTCTTGCCAATTCAACAAATTCTGGCCTGTTAACAAATTCAAAATCAATGCCAGGATGATATGCGGCGATCATCTCATTTGCAACTGCTTCATGGACTTTGTCTTCGATTGCATTATAGACAGTCATTGCCCATTCATAAGTTATCCCTTCCTTAAGCTCATAAGAAAATACCTTTTTCGCTCCAAGCATTTTCTTGAGTAATTTTTTCTCGCGAGCATCCATTGTTTTGATTATATGTTCACCCTTGACAAGCGCCAAGAACAAGTCATGGAATGTTTGTATTTCATCAATTTTCTTCAATATCTCTAGTTCCAGGTTTAATTGCAATTTTAATTGGAATATTGATTTTTCAATATTTCTAAAATCAGTTAGTTTAACTAGATGCATCTGATTTTTTAGTATTGTATGCAGATGCATTAACAATCCATAAACATATTCATATTTTGTTGCCGCATAGCCTAAGCATTCCTCCAACCTATGCACTCTTCTGATTTTTTCAGAATGCTCTAATCTTTCCAGATCAGAGATCAATTCTGCCTCATCTTTTTCTTCACTTGATATATCGACTAATTCAAGCTCTAACAATTTTCTTACTTCATCGATATTGCTTTGGAAATCATATTCTAAGCTGGTCCACATATGTTCAAGGATTTCTTTTTTTCTGGCAACAGTGCTTAGATAATGCTTCCAATGCTTGATTATGTCCTCATCACTAGCCTTGATCTCTTTTGCAACATCTGCAGTTGATTCAAATAAACGGTTTAGTATTCCCATAGCATTCAATAGAATTTTTGTGTTTATAAATATATATACAAACTAATGGTAACTTTTATTGGATCACCAAAGTCTCCCAACAGGCGTTGCGTGGAAACTCATTAATTAATTATGTTCATCCCAGAATTTATATTTCTCAAGTATGCTCTCAACATTTCCTAGATATCTAATCACTTTTTGTTTAGGTCGTAATG